>Ga0163161_10000039_pt1 | contig 148130 bp, 143 predicted proteins | sample S45metaG_FD_129847 | JGI IMG/M metagenome (GOLD analysis project Ga0163161, IMG submission 129847) | Switchgrass rhizosphere microbial communities from Kellogg Biological Station, Michigan, USA - S4-5 metaG | ecosystem: Host-associated > Plants > Roots > Rhizosphere > Soil | place: USA... | reverse complement strand
TATTAGGATTAATAGAAATTATGAACGTAGAAAATCAAAAATCAGACAAGCAGGCAAATATAAAACCGTAACTAATTACAAAAGAGCAATATAGATCTTAACTTAATGACATTGGGATAGGAGCTGGCTACCGAAGTAGCGTGGATAGCCCGGCCGTATTTGCGAAAGGCGCACATAAGCGGCATATTAAATAGCGCCTTTTGTAAATACGGTCACGCCCAAAGTATATAAAAGCAACAAAGCCTACTCGATTGAATAGGCTTTGTTTTATATTTATTTGAAAAGAATTATTTTTTGGCACTTCTCATTTTTCTTGCTAAAAGTGTGTTTTTAAGCAACATTGCAATTGTCATAGGTCCTACTCCACCAGGAACTGGTGTAATATAAGATGCTTTTTTACTTACTTCATCAAAATCAACATCACCTTTTATAACATAACCTTTTGAGTTTGACGCATCGTCTACACGAGTGATTCCAACATCTATAATTACAACTCCGTCTTTAACCATGTCTCCTTTTAAGAATTCAGGAACTCCTAAAGCTGTAATAATAATATCAGCATTTTTAGTAAATTCAGCTAAGTTTTTAGTTCGGCTGTGAGTAAGTGTTACTGTTGAATCTCCAGGGTTTCCTTTGCGGCTCATTAAAATACTCATTGGTCGGCCTACGATATGGCTTCTTCCAATTACTACAGTATGTTTTCCAGAAGTTTCTACTTTATAACGCTCCAACAATTCCATAATTCCAAATGGTGTTGCAGGAATGAAGCTTTCCATTTCAAGTGCCATTCTACCAAAGTTTGTTGGGTGAAATCCATCAACATCTTTATCTGGATCAATCGCTAATAAGATTTTTTGCTCGTCGATATGTTTTGGCAAAGGCAACTGAACGATATATCCATCAAGATCGTCATCTTCGTTTAATTCTTTGATTTTTGCTAATAAATCTGCTTCGGTAATATCTTCCGGTAAAGCTACTAAAGTTGAATCAAAGCCTATTTGCTGGCAAGATTTTACTTTACTTCCTACGTAAGTTAAACTTGCTCCGTTTGTCCCAACGATTACTGCTGCCAAATGAGGTACTTTTCCTCCGGCTGCTTTTATCGATTGAACTTCGGCTGCGATTTCGTTTTTAATGTCTTCAGCTGTTTTTTTACCGTCTAGTAGTTGCATTATTCTGTAGTTAAAATGTTTCAGGTTTAAAGTTTCAAGTTTTAAAAAGCTAAAACTTGTGTTTATTTTAATCAAAAAAGTTTCAAGTTTTAGTCTCTGAACTTGAAACTTGAAACTTGAAACTTTTTTCTTATTTTATTATTTCGGCATTCCGCCTGGCATTCCTTTCATGCCTCCCATCATTTTCATCAGGTTTTTTCCGCCCGGACCTTGCATCATTTTCATCATTTTGCTCATTTGGTCGAATTGCTTCATTAACTGATTTACTTGCTCGACTTTCGTTCCGGAACCTTTAGCGATTCTGGCTTTTCTTTTTACGTCGATTATGGCAGGTTTACTTCTTTCGATTGGCGTCATCGAGTGAATGATTGCTTCGATATGTTTAAAAGCATCATCTTCTATTTCTACATCTTTCATGGCTTTTGAAGCTCCCGGTATCATTCCAACCAGGTCTTTCATATTACCCATTTTCTTTACTTGCTGAATTTGAGTTAAGAAATCATCAAAACCAAATTCGTTTTTAGCGATTTTCTTTTGAAGTTTTCTGGCTTCTTCTTCGTCAAATTGTTCCTGAGCTCTTTCTACAAGCGACACAACGTCTCCCATACCTAAAATACGCTCAGCCATACGATCCGGATAGAAAACATCAATTGCTTCCATCTTTTCTCCCGTACCTACAAATTTGATTGGTTTGTTTACAACCGATTTAATCGAAATTGCAGCTCCACCGCGTGTATCTCCATCTAATTTTGTTAAAATAACTCCATCAAAATTCAAGATATCATTGAAGGCTTTTGCTGTATTAACAGCATCTTGTCCTGTCATTGCATCAACAACAAACAAAGTTTCTTGTGGCTGAATTGCTTTATGAACACGAGCAATTTCGTCCATCATTTCCTGATCTACTGCCAAACGACCAGCCGTATCGACAATAACTACATTGAAACCATTTGCTTTTGCGTGTTTGATTGCGTTTTGAGCAATCTCAACAGGGTTTTTATTTTCTGGCTCTGAGTAAACCTCAACGCCTATTTGGTCCCCAACAACATGCAACTGATTGATCGCCGCAGGACGGTAAATATCACAAGCTACAAGAAGTGGTTTCTTGTTTTTCTTAGTCTTTAAAAAATTAGCAAGTTTTCCTGAGAAAGTTGTTTTACCAGAACCTTGCAATCCTGACATTAAGATAATGCTTGGATTTCCAGAAAGATTGATTCCCGCAACATCTCCACCCATCAATTCTGTTAGTTCGTCTTTTACTAACTTCACCAATAATTGCCCTGGCTGAAGTGTTGTTAAAACGTCCTGACCAATTGCTTTTTCTTTTACTTTGGCAGTAAAATCTTTAGCAATTTTAAAGTTAACATCGGCATCAAGTAAGGCACGACGAACTTCTTTTAAGGTTTCGGCAACGTTTACTTCTGTAATTTTACCGTGTCCTTTTAATATATGGAACGCTTTATCTAACTTATCACTTAAATTATCAAACATACTTTTTTCTTTATTTGAAGTGCAAAGATAATCTAATTAGATATTTCAGGCAATTTTTATTTGAGCGCATTTAACCGCAAAGTTCGCAAGGTTATACGCAAAGGTCGCGAAGTTTTTTTGCCCGCAAAGTCACAAAATCGTAAAATTTATTATTTCTCGCAGATTTAGCGGATTGGGCAGATCTTTTTTTAGATTATATATGAAAAAATTAGCTATATATACTACCCGAGCGATAGCGAACTGGGGAAGCAAATCTGCGGGAAACAAAAAAAGCGCAAAAGAAAAACCTTTGCGCCTTTGTAACTTTGTCCCTTTGAACCTTTTCTAAAACTGGAAATAAATAAATGGCTGTGATCCTGCGACTGCTGTTGCATATACGATCCAGTACACAAAACCTAGAATTACTGCTTTTAATAATAATGGTGTATTATCAAAAACGTATTTCATTTTGTCTGTGATAACTTCTGGTAAGAAGTGCCAAACATATCCGAAAAGCATCAATAAGAACACATTTTTATATCCTAAAACTATAACTTTCCAATTTTCTGGCTCAAATGTTAACTGACCAATATTATTAATTACCTGTAAGGCTGTTTCGAAATCTCGCGCTCGGAAAAAGATCCAACAGAAAACTACAAAATGGAATGTGATTACGATTGAAAAGAATCTCCATAAAAACCCAGATCCTTTACCTTCTTTTTTAGAAGGGAAAAATTCCATGAAAATTTTATGTACCGCCAATGCTAATCCGTGTAGTGCTCCCCAAACTATAAACTGTGCTCCCGCTCCATGCCATAATCCTCCTAAAAGCATTGTAGTAAACAAATTGAAATTGGTTACTAATGTTTGATATTTTTTCTTAGAAAGTAAAAATGTCAAACTAAAAAGAACCAGTGCTCCAACTGCAATGCTCAACGGAATATAACTCACACTTACATTTGAAATTCCCCAAAGCAATAATCCAAAGAAAAATAAACTTGGGAATAAATATCCGGCGAATGTTCCTTCTCTGTTTCCTCCTATAGAAATATACAAGAAATCCTTTAACCAAGTGGAAAGCGAAATGTGCCATCTTCTCCAGAAATCTGTTATCGAAGTTGATTTGTATGGTGTTCTAAAGTTGGTTGGTAATTTAAATCCTAATAACAAAGCGATACCGATTGCCATATCTGAATATCCTGAGAAATCGCAATAAATTTGAATCGCATATCCATACGATGCCATTAAGTTTTCAAATGACGTATAATTCATTGGCGTATCAAAAACACGGTCAACGAAGTTTATAGAAATGTAATTGGATATTACTGTTTTCTTGATTAATCCGCCAATAATAAGAAACAATGCATTATTTACATCTTGCTTTGTCAGGTTTAATTTTTGGTATATCTGTGGCAGGAAATCTTTTGCTCTAACAATTGGACCGGCAACTAATTGCGGGAAAAACGAAACGAAAAATAAATATTCGATGTAGTTTTTTGTCGGTTTAATTTCTTCACGATAAATCTCAATGATATAACTCATCGACTGAAACGTATAAAACGAAATTCCCACAGGAAGAAAAACATCATGAAGCTGGTAATTACCCTGAAACATATCATTGAACGTTACAATCATAAAGTTCATGTATTTGAAATAACCTAATAATCCTAAATTCAGGATTACACTTATTACCAGATAAATTTTCTTGGTACTGTCTTTTGTCGCTTTAAAAATAATCTGACTCAAGCTGTAATCGACAACAGATGAAAGTAACAATAATAGAAAGTAAATTCCGCTTGACTTATAATAAAAGAAAAGCGAGAACAGAATAACGTACGTTAATCTCAAATAGAATGTCTTGCGTAAAAAAGCATACACAAAATAAAAAACCAAAAACAGCCCTAAGAATAAACCTGTATTAAACAATAATTTTTCTTCGGGATTGTATATAAACCAACTTTTAGCCTGTTCTAAGGTAATTGCACCAAAATTTTGAACAAACCAATTATTTATGCTATCAATTGTAATCAACTTAATTCTTTAATTTAAAATTATTGTATGCGTTTAAAAATGCCTGTGTAAACAAATTACCTTGTTTCTCGTATCCTTTTTTAGAGTAATGAACCCAGTCCGGACCAATTAATCCTTGAAGTCTTAATTGATTAATACCATGCATCCCACCAAATTCATCGTATAAATCCCAAACAGCAACATTATCCGTTTCGGCAATTTGAATTATACTTCTCGCATAATCGAATATGTAAGTATTGGTTCTTTTTGCTTTAAGCAATGAAGGCGCCGGTGTACTAATAATTATTGGAACGTTTATATTTTGTTCTCTGACTTTCTTTATAAACTGGCGCAACTGCTCTATATAAGCCGAAGCTTCCATGTGATCGTAGCTTTCGTTTGTTCCTAAAGAAAGAACCAACATATCCGGATGTAATGCTTTTAACTGCTCAAAAAACAAAGGATATTTATTGTAATCTGAAAACTTGGATCCGTTTACTCCAATACTACTGTAAATTAATCCCGGTGAATCTTTCTCGAGAACAATTCCGTTTAACTCATATTTCTTCGCCTCTTTATTCGGAACCAAATAAATTTTATCTAAGGCTTTATCTGAATTATAATAATGACTAAATGAATCTGATTCTAAATCTAAAGAAACAAACGACGAATTCTTGATAGCTTTGGGTTTTGTTTCGTTGGTCTGAATTTTCAATACTCGTCCGGCACGAATATTATCAGATTTTAAGTGATTGTTTCTTTTAATTTCGGCAACTGAAACATTGTATTTGTCGGCAATAGTCGATATCGCTTCTCCTTTTTTGATTTTGTGTGTAATTACTTTTCGTTCTGTCGACTGAATAATATTGGTTTGTGATGATGTTGCCAAATCAAACATATTCTGATTTTGAGGCGTAATAATCTTAATTGTATTAAACTTATAAACCGGATCTTTAACATTCAATTCTAATGCGAAACCACCACTATCTCTCCAAAGTCCAATTCCGCTTAAACCTATAGGAACATTTTTAAAAGGATGAATGTTTCGATAACTTTCCCATATTCTGTTTGAATGAAAACGCTCATTATACGAACCATTCGTTTTGGCTAATTGATATGGAAAAACCAAACCGCGACCTGCATTTCCAAATTTTTGTTGTAGATTCTTTCTGATTTCATTGGTCATTAGATCACTCTGAATATGAGAATCTCCAATATGAACGATGTTTATCTTTTGATTGTTATGCTTTTCATTTTCCTGTAATTTCTTGAAAAAACTCTCTAATGCTTTCGCATTATAAATTTCATCATCAGAAAAAGGTTCAATCGCTGCTGAATCGACTTTGTGAATCATATTTTTTTCCATTGAATGTGAATCTGTCCTTTTTGGTTTTTCGTTTGTTGAGAAAAAAAGACAACAAAACAAAATTAGAAGTCTAGTCATTTACGCTATCTTTTATTACAGAAACCGAGTCTGTATTTGTTTTTCTGACTGTTTTCCGTTTATCGGTAACAGTTTCTCTATGCTCTCTAAGAGCTTTATATTCTTCGTATCCTTTATTTAACTGATCGTATAATAATCTACCAATTGCTTTTGCGCCTCGTTGGTTAAAATGCGTGTAATCTTTATTGGCTCTAGCCGGAGATTCATCAACCCATTTTACCATCGATCCGTCACCTCCCATTAAAGTGTATAAATTTACAAATCCGGATTCGGTTTCTAAAGCATATCTTTTTTGAGCTTTCATTAAAGGAACAACGGCAGAATCTGTTTTCATTTCCTGTTCATACTTTGTCGATTTATCAGCAGTAGAAATAATCAGAATAGAAACTCCCGGGAAAGATTCTTTGATTTTATTCACCGTTTTTTTCATTCCTCTTTCGTACCAGAAATAATTTTTGGTTCCATAATTCAATACATTGGTTCCGTAATGCAAAATAATCAAATCATATTTCAAATTAGTATTGAAAGCTTGCATTACACTTGCATCAAAAGCCGAAATTGGCAATCCTGAATTTCCTCTTTGCGAAAAATTGTCTACGTGAACTCCGTTTCCGTTATCGAAATTAAATCCGTAAATCGGAATTGAATCTGCATGAATGAAATTTGCCTTGAAAGCTTTTATACTTCCTGACGTCACTTTTAAGGTATTTACCAAATTATTCGGAATCAAACTCTTTCTTAAAGTATCTTTTCCAATCACAAAATTGACATTTCCTTTCTTAGAAGCTCTTCCGTAGAATAATGTTGGATTATCTAATGAAGTTGAATTTTTATTTAATCCTGCTTCATATTGAACCCATGTTGGGTTTGTTTTATCATTTGCAAAAAACACATGTCCGTTTACACCAAAAGGGCTTATTGGTCTTTTAACATTCAAATATGATTGTGTTTTCCAGTTCTTAGAATACAATGATTTTACAGATCCTCTTGAAGCAGATGATTCTGAAGTAATAGGTACAAAACCAACTCCGTTTCCACCAAAACGTTCCTGATAATTGGCACGAACATCTTGTACAATTAAATCTCCGTCGGTCATAGAATCTCCATAATAAGCGATTCTGACATTGCCTTGTGAATTGTGTTCAAGCTGATATAATTTCTCGTAAAAAGAAATCAAATATTGGTAACCTTTATAATTATCAAAAGTCTCAGACGGAAATTCAATTCCTTCTGTAGCATCATAAATAATTTTTTCCTCACCCAGTTTTCGCTCGCTCTCCTCGATACTATCGCTTTTTAGCGATAATGAATCTTTTGCTACTGACTCTAAAAGCATACTATCAATTAGCACATTTTTGGAATCAATTTTACTATCAGAAAAGATTTTATCCGGTAAGATTTGCTTAAACCCAATGAAAGCTACAAACGCTAAAGCGACGATTGCAAAAGACTGAAAAAAATAAGATTTTGTATTCACCTACTAATTATAAATTTGAAGAATAGCATTACAAGAATTAAACCATATTTTAAATCCCTGTTAATTGCTTGTAAAAAAATATGCGCAAAGATAGGACTAAAAATAAATGTATTGCTCATTTTATTTGAACTAAAAACAAAAAAAGAGGTCAGACGAATCTAACCTCTTTATCAAAAAAAAATAAAAAAAACAAAGCTAATGATTAACTAAATTTTTGATGTAAAGCATCATATAGTAGAATGAAATAATCTGTATGTTCTTTAGATTTTTCATTATGAATTATTTCAAGATGGCATACTCTAAAGCTATATTTCCTCTTTCACCTGCATCATTTGTCATAGCAAGAAATTTAACTTTGTAGTAGTTACCGGCTACATCTTTAACTACATAAAAACGATCTGTTCTAATGCTTGGTAAAGAAGTTGGCCCACCGCCGTTTCTCCAGCTAGAACCAATTACTCTTTGATCTTTTGCAGAAACAGCAAAACTAGCTTCGTCAACTTTAGCTTTTGTAAAATCAGCATAAGATCCACCTGCAGCAACTAAAACTTGATACACTTGTGTCCCTCCTTTTACATTAGAAGTGATAAAGTCAGAATATCCATAAGTCACTTCTCCTTTTTCACCTTGAGTATAATTTGTGAAAGTAGTAAAATTCAAATCCCATTTAGTTTTTTCTGGCTCAACCAAAACAGTATTCCCTGAAGTTAAACTGAAAAATGAAAAATTAAATGCTGCTTCTTTAGAAATAGTTTTTTCTGTAAAAGTTGCAGAAGCTAAATCAGCATATTGAATTTTATAACCATTACCACTTCTTAAAATTCTAACTTTTTTCCATCCTCTTGCTTCACCGTCCACACTTACTGAACCAACCGCTGGTTTTGTGGTAGAAACTGCTAATCCTAAATTTACTAAGTAAACTTTGTTATCAGCATCTGTAGCCGAAATTTCAGCAATTGCAGTTCCAATTCCAGCCCCTGCTCCTACCAAAACTCCTGTCGGATTATCAACATATCCATTTGACGAAAGATTTTCTCCTCCTATAGCCAAAACTTTTGCATCAACTACTTGTGGTAAGGTAATATCTGAAGTTGCTAATTGTTTAGCAGCCATTTTAAGAGAACCATTAAGGATTACTCTAAATTCTGAACCTGAAGAAAATCCAAAGTCCCAAGCGGCTCTATTTACAGATTTAGATTCAGCAGCACTTAAATCAAGATAAACCTGATTTGGCTGATTTGGGCCACCTACAGTTTCTTTTAATGTTTCTCCAACAGTTGGTACTTCAACAGGAGTATCGTCGTCACTTGAACAAGATGCTAGTGATAATAATGCGATTGATAAAAATAAAAGTTTTTTCATTGTATTATATATTTATATTAAAGATTAAGGTTATACGCTAATTTTAAGAAATAGGAACGCCCATAGGCAAGCATAATTTCTCCAGTTCCTGCATGGCCTGCAGCACTACCCGTTCCCGTTTGAGTGACATTTGTTATATCAAAAATATTTCTGGCTCCAATTGTTACTTCAAAATGATCTTTGAAAAAATTTTGTCTAATTGTAGCATCAAGCCAATTGCTTGGATCTATTTTAGATAAAATATAAGATGAACTACCCTCAATAAATTGCTGGGTTTTACCATTGTATTTATAATATCCTGAAAATACAGTCTTCCATTTTGGAATTATATAAGAAACACTGGCGTTCAAATTAAATGAGTAAAGAAATTTATCATCTGAGACAAATACTTGATTTTTTATTTCCTGAGAAATTCCAATAAATGCAGCACCAAAATTGAATGTTAGATTGTCTTTTCTGAACTGATTCATTGTAGAGAAATTCCACATTCTATATTTGCTAATATTGATATATTCATATTCCGGGTTTCCGGTGTCTGGATTAAATCGCACCAATGCCATACTAATTCTGTCGTCAACACTCAAATAACTTCCTGCAAATGTGTTTGAAAGCTGCTCTCCAGATGAAAATAAGGTCGATTTTTTAAGACTTGCTTCATAAGAAGTACTTGTTTCAGGAATTAAGTTTTCGTTTCCTGTAAAAAAATGCCCATCAAAAATTTGTTTTGAGTATAATTCCTCAAAATTTGGTGTTCTGAAAGAGTTCCCGTAAGAACCGCGAAGTTCAATTCCTTTATTAAATAGATATCTTAATCCAAGAGATGAAGCATACTGATTATCAAATTTTGACTGAGCAGAAAATCTTAAACCTGGTCGAATAGAGAACTTTTCTGTTGCCATAATTTCAGAAGACGCAAAGAAATCATAGTTTTCAAGTGTTTTTCGAACTGGTGTCAGAATATTATTAGCTTCCTGAACTAATGAATATCCTTTATTATTTACAAACTCGTATCCTAATTGAAGGTCAATTGTTTTATTTGAGAAAAAGTTATTTAGAGTTCCTGTAGAATAAAGAACTTCCATAGACTGATCTTTCACAGTAACATTATTAGCTTCTGTTTTAGTTGACAAATAATATCTAAAATCTTCTACATCACGTGCTTGTTTTTGATGTGAAAGTGAAACATTGTAATTCAATTGCGAAAACAATTTTCCAGTTGCATTTAAATTATGAAAATATCTATTTGTTAAATACCTCTTATCACTTGCATAACGGTATGCCCCCAAAATGCTATTAAAGCCTGATTGTACTGTACTATTATAGTAATCAACATTTTCATCTAAATATTCGAACTTATAAAAAATGCGGAAACCATCTTTTTGATATGCGATTAAGGCAGTCCCGTTTAACTGATCTTTTGGCAACCATCTATAACCTCTTGTACCGTCATTTTCACTATAGTCAATTCCATTTTTATCATTTAAATACCCTTGAAAATCATTACGATTAGCTCCAAATGATACAAACCAATTTTTAATGAATGTGTGAGAAACTTTTAAAGACTGAATGTGTCGTCCTTCATCAAAAAGAGAATACTCATTATTAACTGTTTCTTCCTGAACTGATGCAGTAATTCCCCATTTGTATTGCGATGACTTCTTTGTAATTATATTTAAAACACCGCTTACCGCATTAGCTCCGTAACTAACCCCCATAGAACCTTCAACGATTTCAATACGCTCAACATCATTTAAGCTAATCTGAGATAAATCAATATTATTACCCAAACCTGCTTCATTAATTAACGGAACATTATCTACCAAAATTTTAAAATACTGAGCATCCAAACCAAATAAAGAAACAGTAGAACGACCACTTGTTCCACTTGGTCTAACTGTAATATTCAAATATTGATTTAAAACATCTGCCAGATTAGTTGCTGCTAAATTTTGAATATCGGCACTTGTAATAACACGAACATTAAAAACTGATTTTTTTATGGATTGTGGCTCAAACTGGCCAGTAACAACTACTTCCGAAAGTTTATTTACAGCTGTGGTATCTTTTTCCTGTGCAACAGAAATCTGGCAAAAAAGAACAACTGCAAAAAGGGTAAATTTTATTTTCATTATTTTTATTCAGTCTTAATAATGACGCAAATATATAAACTATTTTTATTTGTTCTAAATAAATTATATATATTTGCGAGAAATTTAAAAACAAAATAATTAAGTTATGATTTCAAAAAGCCTCTATTTTTCGGCCGTTATGGCTTTGACATGCAGCCTTGGTTTCAGTCAGGACAAAAAACAACAAGACATTAAATCAATCAAATCGATGTGCGGTTGTTATGAAGTGAAATTTAATTTTACAGAAACTTTTAAATACCCTAAAGATTCTATTACATATAAATCTTCACCAACTAAACACGAATCTGCATTAGAATGGGTAGAACTTTTAGAAGACACTTCAAATAAAATTGTAATGCAACACTTATTAATAGTAAGCGATGATATGATCATCAAACACTGGAGACAAGATTGGTTGTATGAAAACACTGATTTATATTCATTTGACAAAGGAACTTCCTGGAAATACAAAAAATTAGACAAGAAAGCTGTTAAAGGACAATGGACTCAAAAAGTATATCAAGTAGATGATAGCCCTAGATATGAAGGATCTTCAACTTGGGTACACGTTGATGGACAAGATTACTGGGCAAATGTTGCTGATGCGCCTTTACCAAGAAGAGAGCAAACTATACGTAATGACTATAATGTTTTGAAAAGAAGAAACATTCACGAAATTACTGCTACAGGATGGAATCATGAGCAAGACAATGATAAATTGGTTAGAGATGACAGTGGAAAAGATGTTTTGTTAGCACAAGAGAAAGGAATGGATGTTTATACAAAAGTTCCGGATGTAAAATGTATCGCTGCTCAAAAATGGTGGATTGCCAACAATGCTCTTTGGAAAAATGTTCGTGACAAATGGCAAACTCTTTTTGACAGACACCAAGACTTAAACTTAGAAGCTAAAGTTGATAGAAAAGCGCTTTATTCTCTTTTGTTTGATTTAAAACCAGACGCTACAAAAGCAGAAACAGATGCAATTATCAACAAGTTCGTAAAATAAAAATGTTTGTGTTAGTTGTAAAAAAGCCGATAGTTTAGATACTGTCGGTTTTTTTTATACAAAAAAGCCGCCTGAAATTGAATTCCAGACGGCCTACCCTTTTATGTTTTCTACTAAATGTTTACTAATCCAATATAATTTAAAACGATATAGGGATTTGTTTTAATATCTTATAAACGCAATAAAATGCATTTAATTTTTATCCCAGAATAATTTTGTTTTCAATTTATCTCCTCCAATTGCAGAAGCTGCTGCATTGTAATTTGTCGCATTTAAAGTTTGCTCTCTAATTGGATAAGTCATTCTTGACGGAATCTGACCTTCGGCAGAAGCATCTGCATTTGATGGCGGAACAAGAGCTGGAAAATTAAGTCTTCTTGTTGATGTCCATCCTTCAAATCCTCTATTAAATAATGCATACCAAGCTTGTTCACCTATTTTTTGCTGCCATGTTCCAGCAGCTGTTGCGTAGGCTACATTCGATTGCGCTAAATATTCAAGAATAGGAGTTTTATCGATTACAACTTTGTCATCTTCAATTTTAACATCAACTCCCCAATCTTCCATAGATGCGGTAATTGCTTTTGTATAATGTGACGCTGCATCACCAGTTATTGCTACTCCTCTTTCTACAGCTTCTGCTAATAAAAACTCAATCTCAGCATAATCCATATAAGTTCCTTTAAAATCCGGTGCTTGAATTTTATCGCTTACATGTGTAAATTTTCCAAAACTATTTTTAACTCCTATTACCCCGCCTTTATAAGGCAAAGGATCCCCATTATCATCTACTAAATTTTGAGCAAAATAAACTTTTGTTCTAGGATCATTTTTTGCGACTAGTGCATCTACAAAAGGTTGTGCAGGTACAAAATCATGTCTTCCTGACGACACTAGTTCTACATATACGGGATTAGTATTGGGAATATTTTTTTCATAAGATATCTTCGCATTATCTGCATTTGAAGTAAAAACTCCTTTTGAAGCCGAAATAATAGCAGCATCTGCAATAGTATCTGCCAATCCTGAAGCTTTAAGGTTAATTCCTAATTTCAATTTTATACCATTTGCAAATTTTATCCACAAAGCTAATTTATCTCCATAAATTATGTCAGCTGTCCCAAAACCAGGATTTGAAATATTGATATTGGCAATGTCATTATCCAGACGTACAATAAGGTCTTTATAAATATCTAGTGCTTTATCATATTTACCCAAATAGTTTTGAGATCCTTTGAATGCTTCAGAATATGGGACATCTCCAAAAGTATCTACCAGTATTTGATAAGAGTAAACAATCAGGATATCAATCATAGCAAGCTGATTCTTTTTAATACTGGTTTTAACCGCAAACTGTGGATCAGAAGGATCAATAACTTCATTCTCTAGAAACATTTTTGCTTGCATTAAATCCCCCATTGAACCATCCTTGGCAGAAGCAGGAGTACCTGCATAAAAAGCATTCCAATGATTATCAGAAATCTTTCTGGTTGTCCATTGATAAACAGATTCATCTATATAGGTAGTTTCTGTCCATTGCTGATTTACCAGTCTAAAAATATTTTTATTAACACTTGTATTTACTACCTGTTCTGCGATTCCTTTTGCTGCACTGGTGAATAATGAGGAAGCCGGAACTTTTGACGGATTCTTTTCATCGACATTTAAGTCTGTCAAATCACTACAAGAACTTACCAGAAATACGATACTTAAAAAATATACTATTTTTTTCATTTTGTTTCTTTATTAAAATTTGAATGTTAAGTTGAATCCTACATCTCTTGTTGTAGGCAATGATCCAACGGAATAACCTCTCGATTTGTTTCCTGATGATAATCCGCTTTCCGGATCTGCATAAGGCAGGTTTTTACTTATGATCCATAAGTTAGAACCTATCAAACTCAATGTAGCTGCATTTACAAAAGTCTTTTCAAAGACTCTTTTAGGAAAATTATAAGAAATAGAAACTTCTCTTAACTTAACATAAGAAGCATCATAAATAAAATTTTTCGTTGGTTCAGCAAGGTATCCGTAATTACTTGAATAAGCACCCGGACCTGTTTTATCAGCTGTATCATTATTATTTACTGTCGAAACTGTATTAGGAGTGCCATTAGGCGCAACACCTATATTTACAATACCATTTTCTCTAACATTTCCTGCTGCCGTTTCCGGATATAAACCATTTGCAAGTCCGTAATACATATCTAATGAAAAGATATCTCCACCTTTTTGAGTGTCGATTAAGAAACTCATCGAAATATTTTTGTAAGTAAATCTGTTTCTAACTCCACCATTCCAATCTGGCGTTATATTTCCAATTGTATTATCTGAGGTACCGGATATTAAATACTTTCCCGTTTTTTGATCTACAGTTCGTTGACCATTTGTATACACATAATCAGTTCCTTTCAAACTTCCGTATGGCTCCCCTTTAGTAGCATTAACGGTAACTCCTCCCTGGAAAGAAGCAATTTCAAGATTATCAATCCCTCCTGGTAAAGAGATAACTTTACTTTTGTTATTAGACCAGTTTACAATAATATCCCAACTGAAACTTTCCGTTTTTACAGGAGTTCCGGTAAGTTGAATTTCTAACCCTGAATTTTCTATATTTCCACCATTGATCCACGCATTTGTATATCCTGACGCGGCTGGAACAGCGGCTGATACAATTTGATCTACTGTATTTGTTTTATAATAAGTAATATCAAATCCTAAACGCCTGTTCAAAGTACTTGTTTCTAAACCCACTTCAAATGATTTCGTTCTTTCAGGTTTAAGATTACTATTTTTGTTAACATTTGGTAAAGTATACATAGGCTGTCCGTTAAAGTTTGAACTTCTTGCATAAGTATTAACTAAACTTAATGGTAAAGCATCATTACCAACTTCAGCGTAGTTTAATCTAAATTTTCCTAAGTTTAGCCAGTCTGCCTTTACTACATTAGAAAACAAGAATGATCCTGAGATTGCTGGATACACATATCTGTTATTTCCTTTTGGCAATGTCGACGAAGCGTCTCTTCTAACAGAAGCATCAATAAAATAAGTATCCATATACCCTAAAGAAGCCTGAGCATAAACTCCGTCAACTCCCCATTTTGCTTTATCTTCAGTAGGAAAAGGCAGTTCAAATCTAGAATTAGAAAGAGCATATATACCGGGAGTAACTAAACCACCAATTGTAGAAGAAAGTACATTATCTCTATTGTTTCTTCTTATGTTTGATCCTAAAACTCCGGTTAAGCTTAGATGTTCTCCAAATTTTTTATTAAAGTTCAACATAAAATCATAATTGATTTCCTGAAAATTAATATCATATCGCTGGTAACCTGATCTTTCATCAACTGGTGATAATCCAAAAATAGCAGAGGTAGATCCTACAGCTCTTCTTTCTTCTTGCAATTGTTTGTAGGTATCCAAAGAGACTCTTCCCAAAGCGCTTAACCAAGGAGTTATTTCGTAATTAAGCGAGGCATAACTAAACAAACGTGTTTTATTATCTGAAGAATAATTTTGATAACGACTGAAATATGGATTATCCCAATAAGCAGGTTGAAGGTCCGTCAATGTTGGATCTGCCCAGTTCCAGGTTATATTTTGACCTCCTGATGCGTTGTAAACATTTTGCAATTCTTTTACATCAACATTCGTTTGCCACCATTGTCTAAATGACGACATAATATTATCACTATAACCGGTAGAGTTTCTACCTACGGTATTTTGCAATGTTACCGCAGCATAAGCATTTGCAGTAAGTTTGTCTGTGATCTTTTGACTAAATCGAGCACTTATCTGATTTTTTTTCAACTCACTATTTGGCAATATTCCGGTTTGAATCGTATTAACATAAGACATTGAAAGACTTGATCTTTCAGTAGCTTTTTCAAGAGAAAGACTATTTGTATTTGTTATTGCCGACTTAAAAAAAGAAATAGGTCCGTTTTGAGCTGCACTCCAAGCAGTAGATTTACCATAATTTTTTGAATATGGTGTTACCGAATCCCATTGATACACCTGATTACCATTAAAAGCATCTCCATAAGAAGCATCATTTGATGTATCTACTGTAGGTATAGTATTTTTGTCAACAAATGATGTCCCAAATCCATAACCTCCGCCATATTTATTTTGATATTTAGGAAATGTAGACTTATCTACTGTTCCAACTGTCATACTACTGGAAAAAGTAAAACCAACTTTATTATCTCCTTTTTTTCCTTTTTTCGTAGTAACCATTACAACGCCGTTTGCTGCTCTGGATCCATACAAAGCAGTTGCTGCGGCACCTTTAAGAATATTAATACTTTCAATATCTTCCTGATTAATATCTGCTACATTATTACCATAATCATAACCACCTCTACCGGTTTCCTGACTTGAATTATTTGAACTTGTGTTATCAACAGGCACACCATCAATAACCCAAAGAGCCTGATTATTTCCTGTAAGAGATTTATTGCCACGGATAACAACATTTGTTGATCCACCAAAATTGGTATTTCTCGAAACCTCAACCCCAGCTGCTTTACCCGCCAAAAGATTCGCTACGTTTGTATTACCTGCACCTCCATCTAAATCTTTTCCAGAAATTTGCTGTGTTGCATATCCCAGAGATTTTTTTTCTCTTTTAACTCCCATTGCTGTTGTAACAACAACCCCTTCAAGTTCGACTGAATCATCTTTTAATTTTACATTTATTACTGAAGAGCTTGCTGTTATTTCTTGAGTCTTCATTCCGATGTAACTAAATATTAAAATTTGATTACCTTCTGCTTTAATAGAATACTTCCCATCAAAATCACTTTGTGTTCCTGATTTAGTTCCTTTAACTAAAATGCTCACCCCTGGTAAAGGTATTCCGGCATTGTCGGAAACCGTTCCTGTAATTACTTTTCCTTGAGCAAATGTCAATTGCAAAGCGAGTACAAAAAGCAGCACTACAAATCCTTTTAATTTTTGTTTCATTATTTTGAGTTTTTGATTTAAGTGTGCAACTTATCACAAAAATACAATTTTAACAAGAATTTTATTTTATTTAACATTATAAAATATAATATTTATATTACAATTTAAATGTTTCAAGAGAGGAATTTAAACGGAAGTCATTGGCTTTAAGCGCCTTATCTTACAAATAGAAGCTGTTTTTTGTAAGAACAAAATCAAAAAGATAAAACTTAAATAAAAACATAAAAACTGTTATTTTTTTAAGTTTTCAGCAATTGGTTTGAATTGTAAACTGCTTAAAAATGATACTACTTTAAATAAAAAAACCATCTGAAATTCAATCCAGATGGTTTTATCCCTTTATTACTTTCTTCTAAAAGCTTACTAATTCAAAATAGTTAAAAATAAATGTAAGGAGATATTTTGCTAATTATTAACCTGATCAAACCTGTAGCAAAAGTATTACATAATATTAGTGTAATCTGACATTATAAGTTTTAAAAACAATAAGAAAAGCCAATAGTTGAGAAACTATTGGCTTTTCTTATTGTTAATTATTTAGATTCTTACATTCTCTCCGGAACTTCTATTCCTAGTAAAGTAAAAGCCGATTTTATAACTTCGGCAACTTTTTGAGAAAGCTGCACTCTAAATATTTTTTTAGTTAAATCAACCTCCCCTAAAATATGAACAGATTGATAGAATGAATTATATTCTTTTACTAAATCGTAAGTATAATTTGCGATCAAAGCAGGACTGTGATTTTGAGCCGCATTTTGAATTACTTCCGGAAAAAGCTCGATTTGTTTTACCAATTCTTTTTCTTTTTCGTGTAATTCTTCTGTGTTTGTTTTAGCCGAAAAATCAAAATCAGATTTACGAATAATAGATTGAATTCTCGCGTAGGTATATTGAATAAAAGGACCAGTATTTCCGGCAAAATCAACAGATTCTTCCGGATTAAACAAAATACGTTTTTTAGGATCTACTTTTAAGATGTAATATTTCAACGCACCTAAACCAATTGTTTTATACAATTTAGCTTTCTCTTCTGCTGAATAACTGTCTAATTTTCCTAAATCTTCTGAAATTTGTTTGGCTGTATCAGTCATATCCTGCATCAAATCATCAGCATCTACAATAGTTCCTTCACGACTTTTCATTTTTCCCGAAGGTAAATCAACCATTCCGTATGATAAATGATATAAACTTGAAGCCCAGTCAAAACCAAGTTTTTTCAAGATTAAAAACAAAACTTTAAAGTGATGATCCTGTTCGTTACCAACTGTGTAAACCATTCCGCCAACATCCGGCATGTCTTTTACACGCTGAATCGCAGTTCCAATATCCTGCGTCATGTAAACTGCAGTTCCGTCTGAACGCAATACAATTTTACGATCTAAACCTTCATCTGTTAAATCAATCCAAACCGAACCGTCCGGATCTTTTTCGAAAACACCTTTATCAAGCCCAACCTGAACAACATCTTTCCCCAACAAATAGGTATTGCTTTCGTAGTAATATTTATCAAAATTAACTCCAAGATTGGTATAAGTTGTAGCAAAGCCATCATAAACCCATTGGTTCATTTTTTTCCAAAGCGCAATTACCTGCTCATCACCAGCTTCCCATTTACGAAGCATTTCTTGCGCTTCAACAATAATTGGCGCTTGCTTTTTAGCTTCTTCTTCTGTTTTACCGGCTTCTATCAGTTGATTGATTTCTGCTTTGTAAGCTTTATCAAATTCAACATAATATTTACCTACCAATTTATCGCCTTTTAAATTTGAACTTTCAGGAGTTTCTCCGTTTCCGAATTTTTCCCACGCAAGCATCGATTTACAAATATGAATTCCGCGATCGTTGATGATTTGCGTTTTATAAACTTTTTTACCCGAAGCTTTGATAATTTCAGCTACTGAATATCCTAATAAATTATTACGAACGTGACCTAAGTGTAAAGGCTTATTGGTATTTGGCGAAGAATATTCGATCATAATAGCTTTATCATCAGGATTTGGCGTTACATATCCAAATTTAGAATTGTCTTTGATTTCATTAAAGAAATTCAAATAATAACTATCTGCAATTACAATATTTAAAAAACCCGAAACAACGTTAAAACGTGATACTTCAGGAAGATTTTCAACCAGATAGTTTCCAATTTTATTTCCTAATTCAACAGGATTGCTTTTGATCACTTTCAATAAAGGAAAAATTACCATTGTAATATCGCCTTCAAACTCTTTTCTGGTAGTTTGAAATTCGATTTTATCAACAGTAACATCAAATAATGCTTGTATTGCTTTTTGTATAGAAGGAGTAAGAATTTGTGATAATGACATGTAAACTTATTTTTAAAGTGAGCAAAGATACTGCTTATTCATCAATTACAGAAAATGAAAAACATATAAAATACAAGAAAACGATTAGAATTTCTTAAAAAGCAAACTGTTATGAATGTTAAAATTATCAAAAAATCAAAACGCTAATCTCCTATAAAACAGAACATCTATAAATAAATCTCTTTTTTTATTTGATTTTTCTGTAACATATCTACAATAAAAGAGTCTTAATAGGGACTTTAAATTCATTTAAAGAACAAAACTAAAAAAACAAAATCATCATCATCATCAATCAATCAAAAAAAATCAATTATTACAATATGAAACTAAAATTCTTTCTGTTTGCATTACTGGGTGTATTTGCAACAGCACAAGCCCAGAATGCCGGAACGGTCTCTGGAAAAATTACCGAAAAATCAAATAATGCACCAATTTCTTATGCTACAGTTTCTATTAAAGACAACGGAAAAGTAGTTACCGGAGTAAACACAGACGACAATGGTGATTTTACAATTAAAAATTTAGCCTTAAAAAACTATACAATAGAAATTCAATACATTGGATTTAGAAAATATGTTGGTTCTATAATTTTAAGTGATAACAAAAAAGCTGCTACAGTTAATGTATCTCTTGAGGAAGAAGCTACTCAGCTAAAAGGTGTTAATATTGTAGCGGAACGTTCGACAATTGAACAAAAAATTGACCGAAAAGTAATCACTGTTGGAAAAGATTTGACTACTGCCGGAGCTTCTGCATCAGATATTATGAGCAATATTCCGTCTGTAAATGTTGATCAGGATGGAAAACTTTCACTTCGTGGAAACGATAATGTTCGTGTTTTAATTGATGGAAGACCTTCTAATATTGACCCTGCTCAATTATTAAAACAAATCCCATCGACTTCTATCAAAAAAATTGAGTTGATTACAAATCCAAGTGCCAAATATAATCCGGAAGGAATGTCTGGAATCATCAATATTGTTTTGCACAAAAATGCCAACACAGGTTTCAACGGAAGCTATAGTGGAGGTATCACTTTTGGAGAAACGGCAAAATACAATCAATCTTTAGATTTAAATTATAAAACCGGGAAAGTAAATTTCTTTGGAAATGTGGGTGAAAATTTTGGAACTTATTTTAACAATGGCCGAATTGCAAGATTAGATCAGGATGTTAACCAAAAATTAAAAATCTCTAATGATAATGACAATTATTTGTATAAAGTTGGTATGGATTATTTAATCGATGATCATAATACTTTATCTTTTTATACGAATCAAAATAAATCTACCGGAACCGGAATTGTCTTAACTGATATTGATTATAATAACGGTGACCCGGATATTAAAAACATTTATCAAAAAGCAAGATACCAAGGACCTAATCAAACCGGTACTTATAATTTAGCTTACAAACACATCTTTAAAAAAGAAGGTCATACTTTAGATTTTGAAGGAAACTATAGTGATACTAAAGAAACTCAAGATGCTAGTTTTGATACTAAAACAACAAGTCCTAACAATACCTCTAAAGACATTGTGTACAATGACGCAACAGGTGAGAAAAGAAAACTAGGTACTTTCAATGTGGATTATGTAAACCCGTTGAACGAAAAAACTACTCTTGAAGCTGGTGCTGAAGCCAGAATTACAAGAACAGATAACGATTATCATACAGCTAATCCAGCGGTTACTGACCCTAAAGATCAAACTTCTATCTATACATATGATACCGATATTTACTCTGCTTATGTAACTTTTGGTCAGAAATACAAAAAATTCAGCTATCAGATAGGAACTCGTTTTGAGAGCTACCAGGTTAAGTCTAATCTTAATTATGGTTATAAAACTTTTAATGATGATTATATCACTTTGTATCCATCAGCTTATTTTACTTATAACTTAAATGAGAAAAATGTATTGCAGTTAAGCTATAGTCGTCGTGTTGACCGTCCAAGTTTAGAACAGACAAAGCCTATTCGTGAGTTTTCTACCCCGCTGGTAACCTCTTACGGAAATCAGAATTTAAGACCTCAGTTCACCAATTCGGTTGAAGTAAACTACACAAGAACTCTTGAAAAGGGAAGTATAACTACAGGGGTTTTTGTAAGACGAATTAATGATCAAATAAGCAGAACTTTAAGTCCTGATCCAAATGACGATTCCGGATATAAACAAATTTTAGGTTTTGCAAATTATGACAATAGCAGCTCTTATGGCTTTGAAGCTTCATTAAATTATAAGCTTACAAAATGGTGGGATATCCAACCATCGATTGACTTTTCAAGTATAAAACAACACGGTGTTGTATTTGAATTTGATCCGAACACAGGTAAAAGTTCACCGCTTGAACGCACTGTAACAACATCGGCATTTAATGCTCGTATGAACTCAAACTTCAAGCCTACAAAACGTTTAAGCTTTTTATTATTTGGTTTTTATAGAGGCCCAGTTGAGGAAATTCAACAACACAGAAAAGAAATGTACAAAATGGACATTGGTTCACGTTATACCTTGTTAGACAATAAAATGAACATAAGTGTACGTTTCAACGACGTTTTCAACACAATGAAATATGCTTTTGACGGTATTTATCCTTACCCTCAAGAAGGACAATTTACATGGGAAAGTCAAACGGTTTATTTAGGATTGACTTATAACTTTGGAGGTGCAAAAATCAAAAACCTGCAACGTAAACAAAGAGAAGACAACACTAATAAAGGTGGTGGTGGAATGTTTTAATTCCACTTTTATTAGTAGATTTTAATATTTTTTGAATAATTTTCTTGTAGAAAAGAAAAGCCTGGAGTTTGCCAACTCCAGGCTTTTTTATTTAATGTGTTATAGAAAATCCTTCAATTCTTTTACTTCTTCCGGATTAGCAGTTTCTGTATTATCCGTAATCGCCGATGAATGATAAAAAGTTGGCTCCAGCTTATCCTGTAATAATTTAATATTCGAAGATCGTAAACCTCCACCAGGCATAATTTCGATTTTATCTTTTGACCATTTTTGAATTTTCTCCAGACTAAAAATTCCTTCTTCAACATTTATACCTTGTCCCGAAGTCAAAATGGTATTAAAACCACATTCAATTACATCTTTAAGAGATTCCTTAACGTCTTTTACTACATCAAAAGCACGATGAAAAGTACATGAAAGCGGACTTGCCAGATTGACTAATTCTTTATTGCGCTTTTTATTAACGCTTCCGTCAGCTTTTAAAATTCCAAAAACAAAACCGTCAACTCCCAATTTCTTAAATTGCTTGATATCTTGTTTCATTTCTGTAAACTCCTCATCAGTATAAACAAAATCACCGCCTCTGGGTCTTATGATGACATGCATTTTTATCGCTATATTTTCTCTTACTTTTAGCGCCAGAATATAATTAGGAGTTGTTCCTCCAAGTTTCATATTCTCGCATAACTCTATTCTATCAGCACCACTTTCTTGTGCAATTATTGCCGATTCGTAATTGAAACAAGCTATTTCTAATTGATTTTTTTTCATTTTAATTAAATATTTGTCATTGCGAGGAACGAAGCAACCACACTAATAATAGTATTTCAAAACAAAAATATTAATTAAATCTGAACCCTCAACCTCAACAAGCTTCAAGTTTTTTTCTAATTACCCTAAGTGTCATCGCGAACGAAGTCGAAGGCTTGCCAATTGGAACACGGTCTTCGACTCCGCTCAGACTGACAATTGGATATAAAAAAAACCTGCTCCAAAAAGAGCAGGTTTTAAAATATAATATAAAGATGAATTAAATTACCATTTGATAATCGCACTTGCCCAGGTAAAACCACTACCAAAAGCAGCCAAAACAACTGTATCTCCTGATTTGATTTTTCCTTGTTCCCAAGCTTCTGTCAAAGCAATTGGAATAGATGCCGCGGTTGTATTTCCGTATTTCTGGATATTATTATGAACCTGATCGTCGCTCAATTTGAATTTATTCTGAATGAATTGCGAAATTCTCAAATTTGCCTGATGCGGAATCAACATATCAATATCTGAAACCTGTAAACCATTTGCTTCTAAACCTTCATTGATTACTTCAGCAAAACGAACTACTGCATTTTTAAATACAAATTGTCCATTCATATAAGGATAATAACTTTCGTCATTCGGATCATTATCAGCTAAAATATCCGTTACCCAACGTGCTCCCATTCCTGGTGCCTGCAAAGCTAATTCCTCAGCATGTTGCCCTTCTGAATGTAAATGTGTAGATAAAATTCCTTTTGTCAAATCTTCTTCACGGCTTAAAACTGCCGCTCCTGCTCCATCTCCAAAAATTACCGAAACTCCGCGTCCGCGAGTTGTCATGTCTAATCCTGTTGAATGCACCTCAGAACCAATCACCAAAATGTTTTTATACATTCCGGTTTTAATATATTGATCTGCAACAGAAATGGCATAAACAAACCCTGAACATTGATTTCTAACATCTAATGCTCCAACAGTTCTTAATCCTAAATCACGTTGTACCAAAACTCCAGGCCCTGGAAAATAGTAATCGGGACTTAATGTAGCAAAAACTACAAAATCAATATCTTCTTTGGCAATACCAGAACGTTCTATAGCAATTTTAGCTGCTTTTACTCCCATTGTTGTTGTGGTATCTTCTCCACGAATGATATGTCTGCGCTCCTGAATTCCAGTTCGCTCCTGAATCCACTCATCATTGGTGTCAATAATCTTAGACAGATCATCGTTGGTCACAACATTTGAAGGAACATAATATCCTAAGCCCGCTATTTTTGAATGATACATATTCTTTTATTATTTGTTAAAAAATTGGATTGCAAATTTAAGTATTGTTTAAAACATAAGGGTACAAATTACTCTTTTTTTCGTAATTAGCAATTTAATATACTTTAATTATATAACCTATTAAAGTATGTTCTCTTCTAAAAAACCAGTTTATAGCCCAAAACAATGAAAAGTATGAAAAATAACGCATAGAATGTAACAAGAGTAAACTACCTTAGACAAACATTTATGAGTACCAGTTTTTCCAACCCCTAAAATTCAAATTATGAAATTAAAGGTTACATTATTCTTATTTTTAAATATTGGTTTCTTTGCTTTTGCGCAAGAAAACTTAACCTATCAAAAACCATCTAAATCTATTCTGGATTTAGCCGATTACGAAAGAGCTCCTACAGTATCAATGGATACTAAAAAAGAAAATATGCTCTTATTGTATAGGAGCACATACAAAACATTAGACGATTTAAATCAGGATGAACTTCGATTAGGAGGTTTAAGAATCAATCCTGTTACAAATATTTCAAGTACCGTTACTTACGTTATCAATCTTAAATTAAGAAAGATAAGCGGTAAAGAAGAGATACAGGTTACCGGTTTACCAAACAATCCTAAAATAAGCAATATTCTTTGGTCTCCAAACGACAAGAAAATCTTGTTTTCACACACTACAGCTTCAGGTGTTGAACTTTGGGTTCTGGATGTTGCATCGGCGCAAGCCATAAAACTAACAGAAGCGACTGTGAATGCCAATTTAGGAAACCCATTTAACTGGCTTTCTGACAATGAAACTATCTTAGTAAAAATGCTTCCAAAAGACAGAAAACCTCTTTTAGATTCTAAAAAAGATTTACCAACTGGACCAATTATTTCTAATACTTCGGGAGAAAAATCTCAAAACAGAACGTATCCTGATATGTTGAAAAACAAAAATGATGAAATTAATTTTGAAAACATTATTACCTCTGAATTATACAAAGTAAACCTTAACGGAAATGCGGTTTTATTTAAAGAAGCTGCAATGTTTGCAGGAGAAAAAATCTCTCCTGATGGTAACTACATTATGTTGACTACAATTCAGAAACCATTTTCGTATGTTGTTCCTTTAAGCAGATTTCCGTCTAAGTCAATTGTTTATGACATTAGAGGAAAAGAAATAAAAACAGTTAATGAAGTTCCGCTAAACGAAATTATACCTAAAGGTTTCATGGCAGTTCGAAAAGGGAAAAGAGAAATGGCCTGGAGAAATGACAAACCTGCAACTTTATCTTATGTTGATGCCTTAGACGGAGGAGATCCTGCAAACAAAGTTGACTTTAGAGATGAAGTTTTTCTTTGGGACGCGCCTTTTACATCTGATGCAACTTCATTAGTAAAAACACCTCAACGTTATTCTGATGTAGTTTGGGGTAATGACAATATTGCTTTTATTACTGACGAATGGTACGATACCCGTAACACCAAAACGTATTTGATCAATCCTTCAAATCCAAGCCAGCAAGCAAAAGTAATTACAGACAGAAACCAACAAGACGTTTACTCAGATCCGGGTATTTTTGAGACGAGAAAGAATGAATACAATAAGTATGTTCTGGCGATCGAAAAAGATAATGCTTATAGAATTGGTGACGGATATACTAAAAATGGCCAGTTTCCTTTTATAGATGAATTCAATTTAAAGACCTTACAATCTAAACGTATTTATACTTCGGCTTATAAAGACAAAAAAGAAGATTTACTGGGAATTGAAGACTTTAAATCTGGTAAAGTTTTAGTTCAGATTCAATCTAAGAGTGAATATCCAAATTATTACTTTAGAAATATCAAGAAGCCAAATAGTCTAACTCCTATTACGACTTTCAAAAATCCGTTTGAAAGTATTAAAGATGTTAGCAAGGAAGTTATCAAATACAAACGTAAAGACGGATTGGAACTTTCGGGAACTTTATATCTTCCGGCTGGTTATGATAAAGCAAAAAAAGAGAAATTACCTTTATTAATCTGGGCTTATCCAGCAGAGTACAAAGACAGAAACAGTGCCGGACAGTCGACTCAAAACTCAAACGAATTTACTTTTCCTTATTACGGATCTTTTGTGTATTGGGTAACTAAAGGTTATGTGGTTTTGGATGATGCTGCTTTCCCAATTATTGGTGAAGGTACTACAGAACCAAACGACAACTTTATCTCGCAATTAGTAGACAATGCCGAAGCTGCTATTAATGCAGTTGATGCTTTAGGTTATATTAATCGCAAAAAAGTTGCTATTGGCGGACATTCTTATGGTGCTTTTATGACGGCTAATTTACTAACGCATTCTAATTTATTTGCCTGCGGAATTGCAAGAAGTGGTGCTTACAATAGAACATTAACGCCGTTTGGTTTCCAAAGCGAGCAACGTAATTACTGGGAAGTTCCGGATGTTTACAACGCAATGTCGCCTTTTATGAATGCGGATAAAATGAAAACTCCTATTTTATTAGTTCATGGTGAAGCCGATAATAATCCGGGAACTTTTACTTTGCAGACTGAACGTTATTTTCAAGCTCTAAAAGGTTTAGGAGCTCCGGCAAGAATGGTGATTTTACCTAAAGAAGCACACAGTTATGTAGCCAAAGAAAACATTCTGCACTTACTTTGGGAACAAGATCAGTTTTTAGAAAAGTATTTAAAAAACTAATCGATAAGACAAAAATTTCACAAGCAAACCCGACAGGTTTTCAAAACCTGTCGGGTTTAATAAAACAAAAAACAAGAAACCCGATAGTCTAAAAACTATCGGGTTTCTCATTTTTATAGCATTAAAAAGAATTATCTAATTATCTAATTGACACATTGCCTAATTTAAAGATAATTCAATCCTAAGAAAATTTCCTGTTCAAGAGGCAAATCGATTTCACTTTCAAAAAACACAAGTTGTCTTTTATAAACTGTTTCAATTAAATAATGGTTTCCTCTAAAATAAGTTCTTCTAATTTTTACTGGCAAGCTAGAATCTGTAACCATTTTAAATTGATGCGGATAAACCAAAGTCTTGTGCGTTTGATCTTCGTATGGAACTAATAAATGCGTTGGAATTTCATTTACTTCTCCAAAAAGAGACGCTACATATTTAGTTTCCGGATCTTCGTAGATTTTTGTTGGATTATCCTTAACGATGATTTCTCCGTTACGCATTACAATCGCTTCATCTGCAAACGACAAAGCGTCTGTGCTATCATGTGTTGCAATGATACAGGTAATTCCTTTTTGTTTTAAGTATCGGAATAAATTTCGGCGTAAAGCATTTTTTCTAAAAGCATCAATTTGGCTAAAAGGTTCGTCCAACAAAATGACTTCCGGCTCTAATGCCAAAACTCTTACCAAAGCAACTCTTTGCTGTTGTCCTCCACTTAAAAATTTTGCTTTTACATTAGAAAATGATTCCATTTCGACCATCTCTAACAATTCCTGAACACGAAGTTTTTTCATGTTTGCAAAACCATTCGAGAGAAACTTCCCAACATTTTCGGCTACAGTTTCAAAAGGAGACAAATCAAAATCCTGAGCCAGATATTTCATATAAGGTATTCCGGGAATTAAATTATATTTTGGACCTAAAATGGGCTTTTCATTATAAAAAATCTTGCCTTCATCTAAATCATATAAGCCGTACATTAATTTAAGAAGTGTACTTTTTCCGCAGCCACTTTCGCCTATAATAGCAATATTATCGCCTTTATTTATGGTAAAAGAAACGTTTTTTATAACAGGGTTTTCGGTATACGAAAAAGAAATATTTTGAATGTCGAGCATGGGTTGTATTTGAAAGTCCAAATTTACAATGTTTAATTTCTAAAGTCAAAAAAAAAGCTGCTTCAATTACGAAACAGCTTTTAAGAAATTTTATTGCGTTTGAAACTTATTTTCCAGATTGCGCTTTTGCATCATTTACCATTTTGTCATTTGCAGTAATTGAAAACTCTACACGACGGTTTTGTGCTTTTCCTTCAGCAGTATCATTTGTTGCAATTGGATCAGCAATTCCTAAACCAGAAGTTTTGAAACGGCTTGATTTTAATCCTTTTGAAACTAAATAAGCTTGCACAGATGCAGCTCTTTGTCCTGAAAGTGTTAAGTTATATTCTGGTTTTCCTGTATTATCAGTATAACCAAAAATTTGAATATCTGTATCTCCATACTCTGTAAATACAGGAATCAATTTATCTAAATTAGCTTTTGCCTGACTAGTCAAAGTTGATTTGTTAGTATCAAAACGAACTGAGTTTTCATTTAAAGTTAAGTGAATTCCTTCCCCTACTCTTTCGACATCTGCACCTGGTAAAGCCTGATCAATTTCACGAGCTTGTTTATCCATTTTGTTTCCAATAAGTGCTCCGGTTCCACCACCTACGGCAGCTCCAATTGCAGCACCTAAAGCAGCGTTACCTCCGTGACCTAAATTATTCCCTAAAATACCACCAATAATTCCACCGGCAACTACTCCAATTCCAGCACCTTTTTGTGTGTTATTTGCATTTTTTACAGAATCACAACTTGTGAAGAAACTTACTAATACAAATAAACTACTCAGGCTTAAAACGGTTATCTTTCTCATATTTTTATTTTTTTTATATTAATTAGCTCTTTGAAATTGGTAAGTTACATCCTTAACTTGTCCACCAACATTAATGTTATCAATTAACTGAAATGAATTATCACTTAATCCGGCCACTTTAAGCAAATATCCTGATTTAACATTTTTTGATTTTAATCCCGGGTCTACAATTTTAAGCACAAAAAGCCCTTGATTGTTGATACTCCAAACGATTGGAGAAGTAAAAGCTGTACAGCTTGGCGCAGTTAGAGCCATAGTTCCTTTATTATTATTAGAAATAAAGTTCCATGTACTTCCAATAAAACATTTAGAATCGGCAAGATCAAATGAAGTTACTTTAATATACTCTGAACCAGGGTAAGAGACATTGGTTAAAACCCAATTTCCTTTAAGTGCTACTTGAGTAGGCCTGTCAAGTTTAGTTGATAGTGTAGGTGCTTCTGTTGAAGCGGTTGTAGACGAAGCAGATTTACACGCGAAAAACATCGTGGCGATCATGCAAATGAAAATAACTTTCTTCATTTTGTACATTTTTTTTAAGTTAATACTGACACGTTTAACAGTGATTATACCACAAAGATACAATTCATAGGAATATCTTGAGTTCCAAAATCTAATTATTTTCTTTCAAAATTAACACTTGCGCCATTTTGTCACCCAAAAAACAATTGGTATTCTATTTGAAGAAATGAGAATCATCACATTAAACTAAAAATTAAAATAAATATGACAACAGGTAAAATTAATGTTTCGGTAGAAAACATCTTTCCCTTAATCAAAAAATTCTTGTACAGCGATCACGAAATCTTTTTACGTGAGCTGGTTTCGAACGGAACAGACGCTACTTTAAAATTAAAACACCTAATTAGTATTGGCGAAGCTAAAGTAGAATACGGAAATCCGGTAATCGAAATCAAAGTTGATAAGGAAGGGAGAAAAATCCACATCATTGACCAAGGTTTAGGTATGACGGCTGATGAAGTTGAAAAATACATCAACCAAGTAGCTTTTTCTGGAGCCGAAGAATTCCTTGACAAATACAAAGATTCTGCTAAAGATTCTGGAATTATTGGTCATTTTGGTCTTGGTTTCTATTCTGCATTTATGGTTGCAGAGAAAGTAGAAATTATTACAAAATCATACAAAGATGAACCTGCTGCACACTGGACTTGTGACGGAAGCCCTGAATTTACTTTAGAGCCGGCTGACAAAACTTCACGTGGTACAGAAATCATCCTGCACATTGCCGAGGATTCTTTAGAATTTTTAGAAGATTCTAAAATCAGCGGATTATTGAATAAGTATAACAAGTTTATGCCTATTCCAATTAAATTTGGAACAAGAACAGAAACACTTCCAAAACCGGAAGATGCTCCAGAAGATTATATCAACGAGACTATTGAAGTTGATAATATCATCAACAATCCAAACCCGGCATGGACTAAACAACCAAGCGAATTATCTGATGAAGATTACAAAAACTTCTACAGAGAATTGTATCCAATGCAATTTGAGGATCCGTTGTTCAACATTCATTTAAATGTGGATTACCCGTTTAACTTAACCGGAATTTTGTATTTCCCTAAGTTAGGCTCAGACATGCAAATTCAAAAAGATAAAATTCAATTGTACCAAAACCAAGTTTACGTAACAGATAACGTAGAAGGAATTGTACCTGAATTTTTGACAATGTTAAAAGGTGTTATTGATTCACCGGATATTCCTTTGAACGTTTCTCGTTCTGGCTTACAAGCTGATGGTGCAGTTAAGAAAATTTCGAACTACATTACTCGTAAAGTTGCTGATAAACTGAAAGCTTTATTCAACGAAAACCGTGCTGATTTTGAAGCAAAATGGAACGATATTAAAATTGTTTTAGAATACGGAATGTTATCAGAAGATAAATTCTACGAAAAAGCTGGTGCATTTGTATTATATCCAACAGTTGACGACAAATATTTTACTCTTGAAGAATTAAAAGAGAATTTAAAAGAAAACCAAACGGATAAAGACGGTAAATTGGTTGTTCTTTATGCAGGAAATAAAGATGCTCAACACTCTTATATTGAAACAGCAAAAGAAAAAGGATACGAAGTATTACTTTTAGACTCTCCAATTATCTCACACTTGATTCAAAAAATTGAAGGAGACAATAAAGATGTAACTTTTGTTCGTGTAGATTCTGACCATATTGATAACTTAATCAAAAAAGACGAAAACACGATTTCTAAGTTATCTGATGAAGAAAAAGAAACACTAAAAACCTCATTAGAAGCATATATTCCAAAAGCATATTCTGTACAATTGGAAGCTATGGACAGTCAAGCTGCTCCATTCATTATTACGCAACCTGAATTTATGCGTAGAATGAAAGAAATGAGTCAGTCTGGTGGTGGTGGAATGTTCGGAATGGGAAATATGCCGGAAATGTACAATTTGGTTGTAAATACAAATTCTGATTTAGCTACAAGTATTTTGAATACTGAAGACAAAACACATCAGGAACATTTAGTAAAACAAGCTTTAGACTTAGCTAAATTATCGCAAAACCTATTAAAAGGAGAAGCTTTGACTGCTTTTGTAAAAAGAAGTTTTGAAATGATTAAATAAGATTTTATAAAAATCTATCTCTAAAAACCTGCAAGTTATACTTGCAGGTTTTTTTATACTTATACCTAAAAGCATTAAATCTAAATAAACCCCTTCAAAAATTGGGGGATTATCCCCTTTCACAACCAATATTCTTTCTCTAATTTTAATTCCCCATAAAACATAATAAACTGATTATCAATATTTAATTCTAAAAATCATGGACAAAAGAAAATTTACTGAAAACGGAGAAATCTTAACCATTCTAAAAGAATTAAAAGAAGAGATTAAGGATAAAAAATTCTCAGATATTACAGACGCTTATAATTGTCAATATGTGGATTTAGTACAAGAAGGCGGTGGCGTTTTAGGCATTGCATTAGTTGGCTATGTTTATGTTCTGGAACAAATGGGGATTCGGTTTCTAAGTCTGGCAGGAACTTCAGCAGGAAGTATCAACACCATGCTAATGGCTGCGGCCGGTACTTGTGATATTGAAAAATCTGAATGGATATTAGATTGCCTTTGCAACAAAAACTTGTATGATTTTGTAGATGGAGATCATGATGCCCGTGAATTTATCGATGCTCTGCTAAGTGATTCCAGTAATTTGAAATTAATATTAAAGGGATCTCAGGTCGTTGATAATTTTAAAGACGATCTTGGTTTAAATCCCGGAAGAAATTTTCACCAATGGATGTCAAATCTTCTTTCGCAAAAAGGAATAAAAAATTATGCAGACCTTAAAGCATTGAGAGCAAAAGGGGTTTCAGATCAAAATCAATTATTTAGAGTCAACAAAGTAAAACAAGGAGATAAAGAGCCATACGACAGACCTGATCATTGGAGCGAGATGGCAATAATAGCGGCAGATATTACAACCGAAAGTAAAATTGTTTTTCCTAAAATGATCGACTTATTTTATTCCAATCCTGATGTTCAAAATCCTGCTGATTTTGTTCGCGCTTCGATGTCAATCCCACTTTTCTTTACCCCTTTTAAAATCCAGAATATTCCAGGAGGAATTGATGCCTGGGAAAAATGGAATGACGCTACAGGATTACGAACCTCAGTCCCTTCAGAAGTTATGTTTATGGATGGAGGTATAATTTCAAATTTCCCCATTGATATTTTTCACGAAAACCTAAACGTTCCTGCCTCTCCTACTTTTGGTATTAAACTGGGATATGATAAAAACGAAATCAATAAAAATGAAAAAATAACCAATGTCGTAAGTTCCATGTTTGATACAGCGAGATATGGTTATGATTCAGAATTTTTGAGAAAGAATCCGGATTTTAAAAACCTGATTGGATACATAGATACAGGAAGTCACAACTGGCTAAACTTCAATCTTACTGATGATGCAAAAATTGATCTCTTTATTCGTGGTGCCCAAAAAGCTGCAGAGTTTTTAAATAAATTTGACTGGGAGAAATATAAAGAAATCAGAAGAGCCAAAAGCCAATACTACAAGTCTGTTTAAAGAAACAGGTCACCTCGAAAAAATAGCCTTCAATAAAAATACGTTTGTAAAATCCTATAAGTCTAGCTTATAGGATTTTTTTATTGCAATTCATTTTTTTTGCTACATTTGAATGCCTTTTATCTAACTTAAACAAATACTACTATGAAAAAAACAATGTTATTATTTCTAACTGTTTGTGCAACAGCACTAACTCATATTTCATGTTCTAACAATGACAATATTACCGAACAAACTGATGTAACTACAGTAGGAGCATCTGTTGCAATTGATGCAGCAAACGAAATGGACGTTAATACAGGGTTGCTCGTAACAAAGCCAACTGCTTCAACAGGAAAAACAACTGAAACTCCAACATCAGGAATTTGCGCCACTATTACGGTTACACCAACTACAGATACTTACCCAAAAGTATTTATTGTTGATTTTGGATCCACTGGTTGCACGACAAACCAACTTACACGAAAAGGAAAATTAAAAATTACACTTTCTGGTCCTGTAACTACCACGGGAAGCAAAATGACTATTGAAAGAATCGATTATTCTATCAATGGATTAAAACTTGAAGGAACTATAGAATACACAAACACTACAACAGTTCCAACAGTACCACAATGGACTAGAAAAGTAACAAACGGAAAATTGACTGATACACAAGGAAGAGTTTTTACAAACTCAGGTATACTTACTGTAAAACAAACCGCAGGTGCTGACACTCCTTTTTTATTAGACGATAATGTATATGAAATGATAGATGGAAATCACACCGTAACTTCTGAAAAAGGAGGAACATTAACTTTGACTGTTCTGGAAACATTGATAAAAAAATATTCTTGTACGTTTGTTTCTAAAGGAAAACTAAAAGTCCAGGGAGGTGCCTTAAATGGAGTTATTGATTTTGGAAACAATGATTGTGACAGCAAATACACCTATACTCACGAAAACGGAACCGTATTTAATTTAGGAATGTAAAAGAATTTTCTTCTATAAATAACATAAATCCCAATCTATTTCTAGATTGGGATTTATTTTTTCGCAAAATTTAACAACTACTTCTATACATTCAAACTATTTTCTTTATTTTGCAGCAAAATCTAAAAACCCAATGAAAAAATCAATTATTGCCTTTGTTACGCTCGCAGTACTAGCATCTTGTAACAAAAAAGAATCAACTACTGACAACTTACATATTACCGGAAATATTAAAGGATTAAAAAACGGAACTTTATATATTCAAAGAATTGTTGACACTTCGCTTGTTGCTATTGACAGCATCAAAATAGACGGAAACTCAGCATTTGAAAGCAACATTAAATTAGAATCTCCAGAGATGTTGTATTTGTTTCTAGATCGTGGAGTAACCAATTCATTAGACAATAACATTTTATTTTTTGCAGAACCTGGAAATATCAATATCGATACCAATCTGGATAATTTTATCTATAATGCTAAAATCACCGGATCTAAAAATCAGGAATTATACGAGCAATATCAAAAAATAAATTCTCGTTTTATTGATGAAAATCTCTCAATGGTTGAAGCCAGATTTAAAGCAATAAAAAGACAAGATCAAAAAGCGATTGATAGTCTTAATGCTAAACAAGAATCAAATATCAAAAGAAAATATCTATACGCTACAAACTTTGCCATTAACAACAAAGATCACGAAATTGCACCTTATATTGCTTTAGCAGAGATTTATGATATCAATATCAAATTCCTTGATACCATTCAAAAATCGATGACTCCAAAAGTAGCGCAATCACTTTACGGAAAAAAGTTAACCAAATATATTGCTGATATAAAAAAGGAGCAAAAATAATTTTTTATAATTACGATAAAACAAAAAAAACGCCTTGAAATTCAAGGCGTTTTTTTGGAGTTTAAAAAAATTGCAATTTACTTTTTAAGTATAAAGCAAAAAAAAACCACCGCTAAAAAGTGATGGTTTTCCGTTGAGCCGGCGGAGGGACTCGAACCCACGACCTGCTGATTACAAATCAGCTGCTCTAGCCAACTGAGCTACGCTGGCGACTCATTACGGGTGCAAATATAAAATGGATTTTTGTAATTTCCAAAATAAATTTACTGCTTATTTTAATAAAAAACCACCACTAAAAGTGATGGTTTTGTTGAGCCGGCGGAGGGACTCGAACCCACGACCTGCTGATTACAAATCAGCTGCTCTAGCCAACTGAGCTACGCTGGCGACTCATTACGGGTGCAAATATAAAGCGGTTTTTCGTTTTACCAAAATAAATTTGCACTTTTTTATACTTTTTTTTGCTTACAATTCGTTGATTTTAGCAATCAATTGATTAGCAGTTTCTTCCAATTCAACATTGATTTGTTTGAAGTGTGCTTTTTTGTTTTCAACGTTCTTAGCATTCACTTTTGTGATCAAAGTATCAAATGCAGCAATAGCCTGATCGATCAAAGCATTCGTTTCTGGAGTTGGATTTCCTGTAGTAGACATTTCAAATAAGTAAATTGCCTCAATAATATCTCCTAATACGAAGTTGATGTCTTTCTTTAAATTTTTAACGTTTGCCATTTTTATTTTAATTTTAATTTGCGTCTGCAAAAGTACATATAATCTTTATATTTAGCCCTATGAAATGTAAATTTCTAAAATTGAAGCATTTCCATCTAAAATAAATGCATTTATCTCAGCCGGAACCAGAACAGTATCTCCTTTTTTATATCCTTGTTTAAAACCGTCATATTCAATTTCAAAACTTCCTTCGATACACATATATACTGTAAAAGTCGCTCCTGATTTAGTAACGTTTATCTTTTCTTTTAAAGGAATAAAAGTGGTAGTAAAATAAGGACAATCAACCACAACATTCGACGTATTGTCTTTAGTCTCGTATTTCTTTTGAGTATCTACCTTATTATAGTTTATAGCGTCGAGGGCTAAATCTACATGAAGTTCTCTTTTATTTCCTTGTGCGTCTACCCGATCAAAATCATACAAACGATAGGTAATATCAGAGGTTTGTTGAATTTCGGCCACTACAAGTCCGGCACCAATAGCATGAACAGTTCCGGTTTCTAAAAAGAAAACATCCCCAACTTTTGCCTTTACATCATCTAAAATTGAAACGAGCGTATTATTGTGCAAATGCTCTAAATATTCTTCTTTACTGGAATCTTCTTTAAAACCAACAATAATTCGGGCATCAGTATCGGCTTGCAACACGTACCACATTTCGGTTTTACCAAAAGAATTATGACGTTCTTTTGCCAATTTATCATTTGGATGTACTTGTATCGAAAGATCTTCGCGGGCATCTAAATATTTAAAAAGTAACGGAAACTGTTTTCCAAAACGTTTATAAACTTCCGTTCCCAGAATTTCGTTTGGTGTTTCATCAATAAGCTCCATTAATGATTTTCCATCCAGAACTCCATTTGCAACCGTACTCACATCGCCTTCTACTGTAGACAATTCCCAACTTTCACCGGTAATCTTAGATACAATAGGTTTATTAAGAACTGTTTTTAGTTTTTCTCCTCCCCAGATTCTTTCTTTCAAAATGGGGTGAAATTGTAATGGGTATAATTTTGGCTTCATGAATTTATTTATTTTTCGGCTAATATCTTTATTATTCAAATACCGATATAATACTATTTTTTAGTTTTACAATACTAATTCTTTAATCGTCTCAAGTGCTTTCGGAATGTGTTTGGCAGCGTTCATACTATCAAAAATCAAAATAACAACACCATTTCGATCAATAACATATGTTACCCTACCCGGTACAAGACCAAATAAAGTGTTACGGACCCCAAAAAGGTGTCGTAATCTTTTATCCTGATCAGATAATAATATAAAAGGCAAATGATGTTTTTTGGCAAATTTTTGATGTGACTTCACATTATCACTACTTATACCAATAACCTCAGCACCTAAGTCTTTAAAATCTTCGTATTGATCCCTAAAACTACAGGCTTCAGTAATACAACCCGGCGTGTTGTCTTTTGGATAAAAATAAATCACAAGAGGTTTCCGCCCCAAAACGCTTTTGCTTTCAAAAACTTCTCCATGACTATCTTTTGCAGTAAAATTCGGAACTATATCTCCTATTTTTAATGACATTTATTATTCTCCTTTATAAGTTACAAAATTGCGATCCGTTTCATTCAAAACGATTTCTAAATCAAAATCGGCTTGAATTCTTTTTCTAATTTTATTCCATATCACAACCACAATGTTCTCTGCGGTTGGATTCAAATCTTGAAATTCCGGAACATCCAGATTCAGATTTTTGTGATCAAACGGTACTTCTACTTCTTCGCGTATAATATCCGCCAATACTTTCACATCTAAAACAAAACCAGTCTCCGTGTCAATTTTTCCTGTAACACTTACTGTTAAACCATAATTATGACCATGAAAATTAGGATTATTACATTTTCCAAAAACGGCATTGTTTTTCTCAAATGTCCAATCTTTCCTGTGCAATCGATGTGCAGCATTAAAATGTGCTTTTCTTGATATGGTTACTTTCATTTAGGTTTTTGGTTAATATGGTTTATATTTTGTGGTCTTCTAAATAATGATAAAATTCATCAAAAATTATTTTGAACCAAACGGTATAAATTTCGGGCTGCTTTTCAATATCATTCTTTACATCTTCAATCTTCATCCATTTCCAGGCTTCAACTTCATCAAGATTTATGTTTGCATTGTCATTATAATATCCAATCATAACGTGATCCAGTTCGTGCTCTGTAAGACCATTATCAAAAGGAGCTTTATAAATAAAATGAAAGAGTTCTTTCAATTCGGTTTTAAAACCCATTTCTTCAAACAATCGTCGGCTTCCTGCTTCAATATTTGTTTCTCCTTCACGCTGATGACTACAGCAAGTATTTGTCCAGAGTAAAGGTGAGTGGTATTTTTGATGAGCACGCTGCTGTAGCATAATTTCGTTCTTGCTGTTTAGAATAAAAACTGAAAAAGCGCGATGTAAAAGTGCTTTTTCGTGTGCTTCTAATTTTGGCATTAAGCCAATTTGCTCATCATTTTGATTAACTAATATTACGTTTTCTTCTATCATTAGGGCGTTTTGTACAAACAAAAATACGAAAAAAGAAATGGCTTGAAAATCTTAGAAAAGATTGTGAAAAGTTTAACGAGCATTGCATTTTATACAAAACTGATTTACAGATTTTTACAATCAAAGTTCTTCATAAAAACCTTTAAAAATAAGACTTAAAAACTGTAACTTCTTATTTTTCGTAAATAATAAAAAGTTAAAACATACTTAAATAAATCTGAATTGTAAAGTACACGACATTTCAAGGTAAAATCTCGTTGTATCTTTGAAATAACGAATTAAAGCACACAAAAACAATGAAAACAAAAACTCAAATCTTTAGCCTTTGCTTTTTAATTCCGCTCTTTATTCTACAGGCATGTGGACAGAGCGCAAAAAAACAAACCACAAAAACAGTGGTCATGGAAAACAAAATCTCTAAACCCGGAAATCCTTATTATTCAAATACCGACACAACAAAGCTAAATGTGAGTAATGCCGAATGGAAAAAAGTACTTCCTGATGATGTTTACGCCGTAATGCGCGAAGCTGATACTGAAAGACCTTTTACCGGAAAATACTGGAAGTCTGACGAAAAAGGAACTTACTACTGCGCTTCTTGCGGTAATAAACTTTTTAGATCTGGTGCTAAATTCGCAAGCAGCTGTGGATGGCCAAGTTTTTTTGAACAAGACAACAAAACCAGTGTGGTTTACAAAAATGATAACTCTCTTGGAATGGAAAGAATCGAAGCTCTTTGCGGTCGTTGTGGAGGACATTTAGGGCATTTATTTGATGACGGACCTCCTCCAACAGGAAAACGCTATTGCATGAATTCCATAGCACTTGATTTTATTCCTGATAATAAATAATTAAAGACATGAAAAATACCATTTTAATTTACCTTTTTGCCTTATCCTTAAACGGATTTGCACAAAATAAAAAAGCGTCAAACCTCGAAACTATTACACTTGGCGGTGGATGTTATTGGTGTGTAGAAGCGGTTTATGAAAATCTGGACGGAGTTAAATCTGTTGTTTCCGGATTTTCAGGAGGAAAAGTTGCCAATCCATCTTATGAGGAAGTTTGCACGGGAACAACCGGTCATGCCGAAGTAGTTCAAATTACCTATGATAAAAACGTAACTGACATTAATGAAATTTTCAAGGTTTTCTTTACCGTTCACGATCCAACAACCTTGAACAGACAAGGTGCAGATGTTGGAACTCAATATCGCTCTGTGATTTTCTACAAAAACGAAGAACAAAAAAAGGCTGCTCAAAGTATTATCGCAGAACTTAACAAAGCAAAAGTTTATGATAGTCCGATTGTAACAAAAGTAGAACCTTTTAAAGCTTTCTATAAAGCAGAAGATTATCATCAGAATTATTACGCCAACAATAAAAACCAACCGTATTGCAAAATGGTAATTCAGCCTAAAATTGAAAAATTCGAAAAGGTTTTCAAAGACAAACTCAAAAAGAAATAAAAACACTTTATAAAGGTTAACACTAATTGCCGTCCATTTTATGGACGGTTTTTTTATGCTTTTTTTGCCACGAATTTCACTAATTCACGCTAATTTTATAGTTATAATTCTAAAATTTAATTCGTAAAAATTCGTGGCATACTAATTTTGAAAAATGATTATCACAAAAACAGACAAAATTTTACAAGATCCTAATATTCATTTTAATCAATTGCCACAAAAACAGAACTGATTTTTACCGTACTTTGCATTCTTAAATACATTAAAAATGAAAGCACTTACCTTCTCTACTTTCGGGAATTCTGATGTTTTAGAATATATAGAAATTCCAAAACCGGAATTAAAAAACGATGAAATTTTAGTCGAAATGAAAGCCATCGGATTAAATTTTGCTGATGTTTACAGACGAAAAGGAAATTATCACTTAAAAGGAAATCCGCCTTTTATTGCAGGTTACGAAGGCGCCGGAATTGTTGTTGATGCAAATAATCATTCTGAATACAAAGTTGGAGATCGTGTGGCTTTTGCCGATGTTCCTTTTGCAAATGCAGAATTGGTTGCAGTCAATGTAAATCATGTTCTCCCTTTACCGGAAGCCATTTCTTTTGAAACCGCTGCTGCTATTTTACTACAAGGTTTAACAGCACATTATTTAGCAACCGACAGTCACAAAACTCAAAAAGGCGAAACCGTTTTAATTCATGCCGTTGCTGGCGGAGTTGGACAAACCTTAACTCAAATCACTAAACTTTTAGGTGCTAATGTTATTGGTTTAACCTCATCACCTGATAAAGCCAAGGTTGCTATCGAACAAGGCGCAGATCATGTTTTTCTATACAATGAAGATTGGAAATCGGATGTTTTTAAAACTGTCCCAAATGGTGTCGATGTAGTTTACGATAGCATTGGAAGTACATTGAAGGAAAGTTTTGAAGTCACCAAAGAATGTGGGCAAGTTGTTTTCTTCGGAATGGCAGGCGGCGATCCCGAACCTGTAGATCCAAGAATGCTAATGGATACTTCAAAAACATTAACCGGAGGAGATTTATGGAGTTATTTAAACTCTAAAGATGAAAGAATCAAAAGAACCAATCAATTGTTCAATTGGATTATCGAAGGAAAAATTACGCTTTCGACACCAACATCTTTCAAATTATCCGAAGGAAAACTAGCGCACGATTATCTGGAAAGCCGAAAAAGTACAGGGAAAATAATTTTAATTCCTTAAATAAAGTTTTTCGCCACGAATTCACGAATTATTTTAAAAACTTAATTCGTGAATTCGTGGCGATTATTTTTTATTCAAAAATCTATAAAATCTACAACTGATTAATCTCAATCTTTGTCAACTCAGACAATTCTAAAATTCTGTCTACATCATTTTTATTTGCCACAAAAAACAAATAATTATCTCCATGTGTATCGTAAGTCATCAACTCAAGATTACGTTTCTCTAAAGCCGATTGAATATACGGAAACAAATCGTGACTATAAGTTTCTTCCGGATATTCGAAATTCAAATCTTCACCTATCATTTCTGAGATAAAATATTCTGCATCTTCGGGATCAAATTTCCAATCGCTGTTCCAACAATCTATACTTTCGAAGAAACTCCAATGATTTGCAACGATCTCGTGATATTCTTTTGATTCCTTTTTAAAATTCTTCAAAAGCTTTTTAGACTGCTTCTGAAGTAACTTTTCATCGACATTTCCTCTTGAAACCAATTTTATAAATTCTTCAAAAATTTCCTGTGTCAATTCAACTTCTTCAGGCAACAAATTCTCATCAGAAGGGAGATTAACATTTTCAGGAATTGCAATATTTAAGTATTGACAAATACCCTGCAAAACTCTTTCAAATTCTTTAAAACCTATTTTCTGAACATCATTTTTTGGATCATTAATGTCAATATATTCTGTATCAAGTATTCCTCTGGTATAATCCAGAAAATAACTGTTATTATACAAAATTCTAAAATCGTTGGTTTCTAAACTGTTTGTACAACAAAAGAAAATAGCGAAATTATGCAAAACATGTTTTAAATGCTTTTTCATTTCCGGAGTTGGCGGCTCAGTATAAAACTGAATATGGATATAATCGTATTCTAATTCTGCCTGAATATCCTCTTCAGAAATAGCCCCAATATTAAGCTTTTTGTACAATTCGTTTAAAACTTCATAAGCATTTTCAAAACCTGCTTTCTTAATTTCGTTTTGCGCATCTTCATTATTAAATGAATTTGGAAATGAATATAAATTCACCGAAACTGTATCATGAATCCCTTTCATTTTAAACTCAAATCTATTTTCTTCATTATATAAAGAAGCGTAAATAGAATCAATAACATCAAAAGAAACAATTGATTTTGGGTCGTTATTTCTACCAAAGAAATTAGAAAAGAAGTTTTTCATAAAAACATATTATTTTAGAGTTTCAGCAATCATTAATGCACATTTTTCGCCGTCAATTGCAGCAGATATAATTCCGCCGGCATAACCTGCACCTTCTCCACACGGATATAAACCTTTTATTTGCAAATGCTCATAAGTTAGAGGATCTCTAGGAATTCGAACTGGTGACGAAGTTCTGCTTTCCGGAGCATGCAAAATTGCTTCGTTAGTCAAATAACCTCGCATCGATCTTCCGAATTCTTTAAATCCTTCGCGTAAAATCTGTGATAAAAAACCAGGAAAAACCTGCCCCATCTCTACCGAAGTTGTTCCGGGAACATAAGAAGTTTTCGGAATATCTGCTGAAACTTTATTTTGTGTAAAATCAATCATTCTCTGTGCCGGAACTTTCTGCGTTTCTCCAGCCAAATGCCAAGCTTTTTGTTCGATACTTTTCTGGAACTCCATTCCCGCCAAAGCACCAAATTTCGCAAAGGGCTTAAAATCTTCCAATTTTAATTCGATTACAATTCCCGAATTTGCTGTAGCCTGATCACGTTTAGATGGCGACCAACCGTTTGTAACCACTTCACCCGGACTTGTAGCACAAGGTGCAATTACACCTCCCGGACACATACAGAATGAATACATTCCACGGCCATTAACTTGTTTTACGATAGAATACGGAGCCGGAGGTAAATGCTCTCCGCGATAATCGCAACTATATTGAATACTATCTATTAATTCTTGTGAATGTTCTGCACGAACACCCAAAGCAAAAGGTTTTGCTTCAATAAAAATTTTCTTTTTATCTAATAATTCAAAAATATCACGTGCCGAATGTCCGGTTGCTAAGATTAATTTATTAGCAAGAATCTTATCTCCGTTTTGCGTTACGATTCCTTCGACTTCATTATTTTTTACCAAAATATCAGTTACTCTAGTATCAAACAAAACCTGACCACCAAACTCGATGATTTTATTTCGGATATCTTCAATGATTTTTGGTAATTTATTCGTTCCGATATGCGGATGTGCTTCTACCAAAATATCTTCAGAAGCTCCAAAAGCTACTAGAAGTTCTAAGATTCTGGTTACATCTCCACGCTTTTTAGATCGTGTATATAATTTTCCATCAGAATAAGTTCCTGCTCCACCTTCGCCAAAACAATAATTAGAATCTTCGTTCACCAAATGATCTACATTGATTGCTTTTAAGTCACGTCGCCGTCCGCGAACATCTTTTCCTCGTTCGATTACAATTGGCTTTAAGCCTAATTCAATTAATTGCAGAGCAGCAAAAAGTCCCGCCGGACCTGCCCCAACAACAATCACTTCTTGTGCCGATGATACATCCTTATATATAGGTAGCTCTATTTTTGTTTCCTGAAAAGGTTCTCTCTGCAAATAAATAATAACTTTCAAATTGATTTTGATCGCTTTTTGACGCGCATCAATAGATCGTTTTAAAATAGAAACGTGTTGAATTTCCTTAGAAGAAACCTTTATTTGTTTAGACAAATAGTCTTTTAGCAACAATTCGTTTGCAGCTATTTCCGGAGTTACCTGAAGTAAAAGTTCTCTTGGCATTTTGTTTTATTTATTCAATTAGCTTTTCTATTTATGAAAAGAACATGCAAAAATAACATTTTGAAATGACTTTATATAATTAACCGCAAAGTGTGCTAAGATTTTTAATGGTATGGTTTTATAAAAACACAAAGTTCGCAAAGCTATATCAACAGAAAGCTTTGCGAACTTTGTGTTTTCTATAAGCAAAGTAAAATTAAATCTCAACACACTTTGCGGTTAATTATATAACAACTTTTCTCCTCTTCCTAAAATAGACTTTGTACCTTTGCATCTCTGAACCTTTGCATCTTTAAAAAAATGTCTAGAAAAATAAAACTAATATGGGATTTCCGTGGCCCCGCATCGGCAAAAACTGCTGAGCATCACGAAATTCATTTGAAAGAATATATTGTGATAGAAAAACTTCCGCTAAATATTACGGGGTTTAAAATCATAAACGAAATGCAGGCAATCGCTTTTATGGTTGTCACTGACGAAAATATGATTCAGGTAAGAGATGCTTTGAAACCGCATCGTGGGGAAGTATATACGGAGTAAAATTCCAAATTTTTAAATTCCAAACTCCAATTACTATGGAAAATTCCAAATAAAAAAATCCAAATTCCAAACTATCGCTAGCACTTGGAATTTGGAATTTAAATATTTAGTATTCCAAAATTGGAATTTAACTTTAGTTCGCTACTTCACTAATAAATTTAATTCGCATTAAACGCAATTCATCAATATCATAATCGCCATCGAATTCTTTAAGAGCATCTTCGATTTTGTCTGATTCTGATTCCATGAAATAGTCGTGAATTTCTTCTTGCTGATCATCATCAAGCATATCATCAACCCAATATTTGATGTTTAGTTTTGTACCTGAATAAACGATTTGCTCCATTTCCTTGATCAAAGCATCCATAGACAAACCTTTTGCAGAAGCAATATCATTCAAGGATAATTTTCGATCTATATTCTGAATGATGTATAATTTATTAGCTGAGTTTACTCCTGTAGATTTCACCACTAAATCGTCTGGGCGGATAATATCATTATCTTCTACATAACGACTGATTAGAGCAACAAATTCTCCTCCGTATTTTTTTGCCTTACCCTCTCCAACACCATGAATATTGTATAATTCAGTTAAAGTCATTGGATATTTTAAAGCCATATCTTCAAGAGAAGGATCCTGAAAAACTACAAACGGAGGAACTCCTAGTTTCTTCGCCACTTTTTTACGCAACTCGCGCAACATTCCCATTAAAACTTCATCGGCTGTTCCTGACGATTTTGCTGCTGTTACGATTGCTTCGTCTTCAGATTCATTGTATTCATGATCTTCGGACATCATAAACGAAACTGGTTTTTTAATGTAGTTCAAACCTTCTTTAGTGATTTTAACCACACCATAAGTTTCAATATCTTTAGACAAATAACCTGCAACTAAAACTTGTCGAAGCAATGCCATCCAATATTTTTCGTCATGGTCTGCGCCTGATCCAAAAAATGATTGTGTATCTGTTTTGTGTGCTTTTATTACCGCATTTATACGGCCTATTAATGTAAATACAATTTCTTTTGACTTATAAATATGTTTCGTGTCGCGAACAATTTCCAATAATTTAACGACTTGCTCCTGGGCTTCGATTCTTGTTTTAGGATTACGAACGTTGTCATCCATATCTGCACCTTCGCCTGTTTCGCTGTCAAATTCTTCACCAAAATAATGCAGCAAGAATTTTCTACGTGACATTGAGGTTTCGGCGTAAGCCACAACTTCCTGCAATAAAGCAAAACCAATTTCTTGCTCAGCAACTGGTTTTCCGGACATAAATTTCTCCAGCTTTTCTACATCTTTATAAGAGTAATATGCCAGGCAATGCCCTTCGCCTCCATCACGTCCGGCACGTCCGGTTTCCTGATAATAGCTTTCAAGTGATTTTGGAATATCGTGATGAATTACAAAACGAACGTCTGGCTTATCAATTCCCATTCCGAAGGCGATTGTTGCCACAACCACATCTACGTCTTCCATCAAGAACATATCCTGATGTTTGGCGCGGGTTTTAGCATCTAAACCTGCATGATAAGGAACGGCACTGATTCCGTTAACTTGTAGAACTTCGGCAATCGACTCTACTTTTTTACGGCTTAAGCAATAAATAATTCCGGATTTGCCTTTATGTTGTTTGATAAATCGGATGATATCCGACTCAATATTTTTAGTTTTTGTGCGAACTTCATAGTACAAGTTCGGTCTGTTGAATGATGCTTTAAAAGTGTTTGCATCAGACATATCAAGGTTTTTCAGAATATCTTCCTGAACTTTTGGGGTTGCAGTTGCGGTAAGTCCAATAATAGGAACTTGTCCTAATTGTTTAATAATGTTTTTCAGATTTCTGTACTCGGGCCTAAAATCATGCCCCCATTCTGAAATACAATGCGCTTCATCTATCGCAACAAATGAAATTGGCACGCTTTGCAAAAAAGCAACATATTCTTCTTTAGTCAAAGATTCTGGTGCGACATACAAAAGTTTGGTTAAACCAGATGTTATGTCTTTTTTAACCTGCGCAATTTCTGTTTTGGTAAGAGACGAATTTAACACATGGGCAATTCCGTTTTCTGAAGAGAGGCTTCGAATGGCATCAACCTGATTTTTCATCAAAGCAATTAAAGGAGAAACAACTATTGCTGTTCCGTCCTGAATTAAAGCGGGTAATTGATAACAAAGAGACTTTCCACCGCCGGTTGGCATAATTACAAAAGTATTCTTTTTATCTAAAATACTCGTAATGACTTGCTCCTGCAAGCCCTTAAATTGGCTAAAGCCGAAATACTTCTTTAATTCCTTGTGTATTTCAATTTCGTTTGAATTCATTCTTTATATTAATGGATATTTTGTATAAATTTGCAACACATAAAGATACAACTTTCTTTTATACATACAAATTTTAAATATTCTGTTTTGATCACAAAAGAAAATATATTGGCAATCGCCAAAAAAACCATACTATCTGAAAGTGAAGCAATTACAAAGTTAATTGATTTTCTGGACGAAAATTTCTACGAAGCAACACAGCGCATTTACGAAACCAAAGGTCGATTGATCGTTACCGGCATTGGAAAAAGCGCCATTATTGCTCAAAAAATGGTTGCCACTTTTAACTCTACCGGAACGCCATCTATGTTCCTACATGCTTCAGAAGCCATTCATGGAGATTTAGGAATGATACAAAAAGAAGACATCATTATTTGCATTTCGAAAAGCGGAAACAGCCCTGAAATAAAAGTTTTAGTTCCTTTATTAAAACGTTTCGGAAACACTTTGATCGCGATAACAGGAAATATGACTTCGTTTTTAGCCAAAGGTTCAGATTATGTTTTGAACACAACGGTTGACATGGAAGCTTGTCCTATAAATCTGGCACCAACAAACAGTACTACTGCGCAACTTGTAATGGGCGATGCTCTTGCGGTTTGTTTGATGGAAATGCGTGATTTTAAACCTGAAGATTTTGCGGTATATCATCCGGGAGGTGCTTTAGGGAAAAAATTATTACTTCGTGTTAAAGATATGATTGAACATTCGTTAAAACCAATGGTCGATCCGGGTACTTCAATCAAAAAAGCTATTTTTGAAATATCAGAAAAAAGATTAGGTGTAACTGCCGTAATCGAAAATAATAAAATCGTTGGAATTATCACTGACGGAGATATTCGTAGAATGCTTAACGACAGAGATTCAATTGCAGATTTAACGGCTAAAGACATTATGTCAAAAAATCCTAAAACAGTATCGTCAGAAACTATGGCGGTTGATGCTTTGAATATTTTAGAAGATTTTTCTATAACACAACTGATTGTTTCAGACAACGGCGAGTACAAAGGAGTATTACATTTACATGACATTTTAAAAGAAGGAATCGTATAATGGCAAAGAAAAACCTTGGCGAGATGTCATTTTTAGACCATCTTGAAGAATTAAGATGGTTATTAGTAAGAAGTACAATTGCAACAATGATAATGGCATTTGCTACTTATTTTGTTAGTGATTATTTATTTGATAAAATTATCTTAGGCCCAACCAGACCTACTTTTTTTACCTATGTATGGTTTTGTGATTTATCACATCAATTAGGTTTTGCGGATAGCATCTGTATTACCGAATTGAATTTCATCATCCAAAATACAGAAATGGAAGGCCAGGTTAACATCTTTGTATGGATGTGTCTTCTGGCTGGTTTCATCTTGAGTTTCCCTTATATTTTATGGGAAATTTGGAAATTTATCAGTCCTGCATTATATGTAAAAGAAAGAAAAAATGCTAAGGTATTTATATTCACTTCTTCTCTACTTTTCTTTTTAGGAGTATTATTTGGATATTTTGTAGTAATCCCAATGTCTGTAAATTTTGTTGCTACTTTCTCTGTGAGTGATGTGGTAAAAAACCAATTTACGCTAGACTCTTATATGGGAATGGTAAAAACAAGTATTCTTGGTAGTGCAATCTTTTTTGAATTGCCAATCGCTATTTATTTCTTAACTAAATTAGGATTAGTAACTCCTGATTTTTTAAGAAAATATTGGAAATATGCCGTAGTAATCATTTTAATTATTGCCGCAATTGTAACCCCTCCAGACGTAGTAAGTCAAACTATTGTAGCAATACCAATGTTGCTTATCTACGAAGTGAGTATCCTGATTTCGAGGATTGTCTATAGAAATAAATTGAAAGAAAATGTCTGATATCATACAAGAATTTAACGACTATCGTTCTAAAATGAACGAAAAATTATTAGCTGACAATAACAAAATTGTTAAGCGAATTTTTAATCTTGACACCAATGCTTATGCTCCGGGAGCTCTTGATGTAAAAACAAAAGAACTTTTAGGATTAGTAGCTTCAGCAGTTTTACGTTGTGATGATTGCGTAAAATATCACTTAGAAACCAGTCATAAAGAAGGCGTTACTAAAGAAGAAATGATGGAAGCAATGGGAATCGCAACTTTGGTTGGAGGAACAATTGTAATTCCGCATTTAAGAAGAGCTTACGAATTCTGGGAAGCTTTAGAAGAAGAAGCTGCAAATTAGAAAATGTGTCAATTAGAGAATTAGATAATTTCCCAAAAACTGTAATTATCTAATTTTGAAAGCGCAATATTTTGTTAATTCATTTATCTGATTGATTATTTTACTTTTAATTTGCCTCTTCTAATAAATTTTAAAATTGAATTGAGTTAGTTTTTCAATTATCTCATTTTCAAATTATCTAATTATCTAATTAAAATAATGAAGCTAAGAGCCGATAATTTAATCAAAACCTACAAAGGTCGTAGCGTTGTAAAAGGAATTTCTGTTGAGGTAAATCAAGGAGAAATCGTGGGACTTTTAGGTCCGAATGGTGCGGGGAAAACAACTTCGTTTTACATGATTGTAGGGTTGGTAAAACCAAATTCAGGAAATATTTATCTGGATGATTTGAACATTACCGATTATCCAATGTACAAACGTGCTCAACAAGGAATTGGTTATTTGGCGCAGGAAGCTTCTGTTTTTAGAAAATTAAGTATTGAAGATAACATTCTAAGTGTTTTGCAATTGACTAAACTTTCAAAAGAAGAGCAGATTGCAAAAATGGAAAGCTTAATTGAAGAATTCAGTTTAGAACATATTCGTACGAATCGTGGAGATTTACTTTCGGGAGGAGAACGTCGTCGTACTGAAATTGCACGTGCTCTGGCAACTGATCCAAAATTTATTTTATTGGATGAACCTTTTGCAGGTGTTGACCCGGTTGCGGTTGAGGATATTCAGAGAATTGTAGCACAGTTAAAAAATAAAAACATCGGGATTTTAATTACGGACCACAACGTTCAGGAAACTTTAGCTATTACTGACAAAACGTACTTAATGTTTGAAGGTGGAATTTTGAAAGCCGGAGTTCCTGAAGAATTAGTTGAAGACGAAATGGTTCGTCGTGTTTATCTTGGACAAAACTTCGAATTACGTAAAAAGAAACTTGAATTTTAAAAAACGATATGAAAATGGTAAAAAGTGAAATGGAAATTACTTTTTACCTTTTTTTTTTACAAATTACATTTTACATAAATTAATCCAATGATTCCACAAAAACCAACTCAGCAAGATTACAACAACTGGCATAACGATCCTAATAATTGGCATTTAGGAATGTTTTATTATAACAAGGAAGACAAAAGGATGTTTGTTCCAAAAAAATTAAAATGGGCCGGTTTTACGATAAACTTTGCAAATACAAAAGCAATTTTAATTACGATTGCTTTCCTTTTCTTCATATATACTTTGACACAACTGAAATAAAAATAAACAGTCACAATTTTCGACTACTTTATAGTACTGAAAATTGTGACTGTAAACTTTAGTCTACGGTTATAAACTGCAATTGCTCTAAATCGCCATTGTAGATATTAACATCAACACGATGTTTGATTCCGGGCAAAGATGCTTTCTCCGTAAATTGCCAAAAAAGCCAATCTGGTTCTATTTTCTCTCTGTAGAAATTATAGTTGGCAATCCAAAATAGATATCCTCCAAATTCTTCTTTCAGGAAATCATCATAATAACGCTCTCCCGTATAAATTATAGGACGAACCTGATAATGTGTTTCTACTTTATTAAGCCAACGTTTCAATCCTTTTTTTAAACTATCCAAAGATTGATTCTTTGGTAATTTTTCTATATCCAAAACAGGTGGTAAATCGCCTTTTTGCAATTTTACTGTTTTAATAAAAAGATTTGCCTGCTCGATAGAGTTTTCATTTGGGCGGTAATAGTGATAAGCACCTCGCATAATTTTATGCTTTTTAGCACCTTCCCAATTTCTCTCAAACTGTCCATCAACTCTGTCATTTCCTGCCGTAGCACGAACAAAAACAAATTTAACAGGATATTTTTCTTCCAGAACTTCAACTTCATCCCATTGAACTTTTCCTTGAAATTCAGATACATCAATACCTATTACTTTTCCTTTATGGTTTTCGAGAACCTGAATATTTCTAACATCGGAAAGATGTTTATCTACCTCATCTTCATCTAAAACCTTATTTGATTTAAATCCAAGATAATATGCCAGTCCATCACGATAATGATAAACTGTGCTAAAAAAAAGTAATACTAAAAAAAAATAAATAATGAAACGAAGTCCACTTGCCAAAAATGATCTTTGAGGTTTCGTCTTTCTGGAATAAGAAGTTCGTCGTGTAGTTGTTTTTCTTGCCATTCAAATAAAACTACTTTTTCAAAAACAAATTATTCACTACTGAAAGTAATACATAAAAAATGATAATTAAAGGAATTGCTATGTATTGAAGCGACACTAGCAATATCAAAGAAATCACTAAAAATATTATTTGCAGCACATTATCCTTTATAGTAAACTTTTTAATTTTTAAAGCAAATAACGGAATTTCGGCATTCAAAATATAAGCACTACACAAAGTAATCACTAATAAAACCCATTGATTAGTTAATATTTCAAGCATCAATAAAGAATCTGAAAATTTTAAAACCAAAGGTAAACTCAATATAAAAAGAGAATTTGCCGGAGTTGGCAAACCAATAAACGAATCCGTTTGACGTGTATCAATATTAAAATTAGCCAATCTGTAACAAGATCCTAAAGTCACGATAAATCCTAAAAATGGAATAGCGGGATTTGTTCCTAATTCATGTGCACTGTTTAGAAACAAACTATACATCACAAAACCTGGCGCAACACCACTCGTTACCATATCAGCCAAAGAATCTAACTGCAAACCAAGCGGACTTGAAACTTTGAATAATCGGGCGAAAAAACCATCAAAAAAATCAAAAAAGATTCCTAAACAAACAAAGTAAAAAGCCAATTCATAATTAGAAGAATCGCCCGTTTCTATAGCTTTAGAAATAAAAACAACTGCAATACAGCCACAAAAAAGATTGATTAATGTAATTAAATTAGGAATGTGTTTTTTAATATTCATCTTTTAAAATTTTAGATAATGATAGGAGACAAATTTAGCATAATATGTCTATGTTATCTGTGTTTTTGCAAGAGTTTTTTATTCGAAAATTTGACTTTCGCATTATTTATCAAAAGGAATAAATTTGCTGAGTAAAATATTATATTTTTGGTAAAAATTAAAACAAACTTCGGTTTGCAAAAAAATATCCGTTGAAGAAAATCCTTGCGTTTTTATTATTTAGTAGCTGCACCGTACACTATGGACAAACTGTTCGAAAATATTCGAATGAATTTATGAATATTGGTGTCGACGCTGCCGCATTAGGAATGTCGAGTGCCGTAGTTGCTTCTACAAATGATGTCAATTCTGTCTATTGGAATCCAGCAGGTTTAACGCACCTTGAAGATCATCAGATATCTTTAATGCACGCCAATTATTTTGCTAATATCGCACAATACGACTATATAGGCTACGCAAGCCCAATTGATGACAGAAGTGCCTGGGGAATTTCGATGATTCGTTTTGGTGTTGATGATATTATGGATACTACTCAATTGATCGACAATCAGGGAAACATTGATTACAACCGAATTAGTTTATTCTCTACTGCTGATTATGGTTTTACTTTTTCATATGCCAGAAAACTACCTGTTGAAGGATTTCAATATGGTGTAAATGCAAAAGTAATCAGACGAATTATAGGGAAATTTGCTAATTCCTGGGGTTTTGGTTTTGATGTTGGATTACAGTTTGAGCGAAATGATTGGAAATTTGGTTTGATGCTTCGAGATATTACTACAACTTATAATGTCTGGAATATTGACGAAAAAGAATACGAAAAAATTGCCAATGCTATTCCGGGAGAAAATAATACATTACCTGAAAGTACTGAAATAACACTCCCAAAAGCACAATTAGGAGTTTCAAAAAGGTTTGATTTCCACAATGATTATAGTCTGTTAGTTGCTACAAATCTAAACATGCGTTTTGAGCAGACTAATGATATTATATCGACAAAAGCTGTAAGTATTGATCCTGCAGTTGGTTTTGAATTTGGATATACTGATCTCGTATTTTTGAGGGCGGGAGCGGGAAATTTTCAGAATGTAACACAATTAGACAATACCGAAAAAGTAAATTTTCAACCTAATATAGGTTTAGGTTTTAAATACAAAGGCATTCAGGTTGATTATGCTTTGACAGATTTAGGCAATCAAAGTACAGCTTTGTACTCAAATATTTTTTCTTTAAAGGTAGATTTAGGTATCTTTAGATAATTTTTATAACCCCTTTAAACTTCTTAAAATTTTAAATTATGAAAAATGTCATTTTCAAAAAAGCACTTTTTAGTTTACTATTCTTACTGAGTTTTATTGGTTTCAGTCAAAATTTACCTTTATCCAAAGAGGCTAAAATAAGTGTTATCACTTGTGGATTAGGTAACGAAACATATTCTTATTTTGGTCATACAGCCATTCGTGTTGCTGATCCTGCAAACAATATTGATCTGGTTTACAATTATGGCGCTTTTGATTTTTCGACTCCAAATTTTGTAATGAAGTTTGCAAAAGGTGATTTACAATATTTTGTTGTTGTACATCCATTTGTAGATTTCATGAATGAATATACATATGAGAAAAGAAGTGTTTTTGAACAAGAACTTCTTATTTCGCAGGAGTCTAAACAAAAGCTTTTTGATAATTTAAATACAACCTTACTTTCAGAAGACCGTTATTATACCTATAAATTTATTGATAAAAATTGTACTTCAATGGTTGTTGATATTATCAATAAAACTTTGGGTGGAGCAGTAATTACAAAAAAAGGAGATACTGATATTACTTATCGCTCTATTCTATTTCCTTATTTTGACGGACATTTTTACGATCAATTAGGAACAAGTATTATTTTTGGAACTAAAGTAGATCAATTAGGAACCAAAATATTTTTACCTTTTGAATTGAAAAACAGTTTAGAAAAAACTACTTTTCAAAAGCATCCTTTAGTAAGTACAAGTAAAACATTACTCAACTTTGAAAAAGAAACGCCAAAATCCTGGTGGAATAACATTTATTCGTATCTAATTATTCTTGCTTTTATTGTTGTAGTACATAACAAAGTAGTAGATAAAATCTATCTTCTGATTGTATCTTTTGTGGGGATATTTTTTGTTATTATGGGATTTTATTCTTTTCACCACGAACTGGCGATGAATTACAATGTACTCTTGTTTAGTCCGCTTTTATTGCTTTTACTTCTTTTCTCAATACTAAAAAATAAAAGATGGACGTATCGATTTGCAGTTTTACATTTGATGTTTCTGATAATTTATACTATTTTCTTAATCAATAAAGCCCACTTTTTTATTGTTTTACCAATGATAATTACAAGCGGATTTGTTTTAGTAAGAGTAGCAATCCGAAACAAAAAACGTATTCCAATTATTATTTAATCTATTGTCCCCGATAGAATAAAACTGTTGTAACCGTTTTAAAAGTGATACTTAAATCAAGAAAAATACTTCGATGTTTGATATAATATAAATCATACTGAAGCTTAATTAAACTCTCATCTATAGATTCTCCATAAGAATAATTAACCTGCGCCCAACCGGTTAGTCCAGGTTTTATTACATGTCGGGTTTCGTAAAAAGGCATTATTTGAGCAATTTCATCAACAAAAAAAGGTCTTTCAGGTCTTGGCCCAATTACAGCCATATCTCCTTTTAGAATATTAATAAATTGTGGTAATTCGTCAATTCTTGATTTACGCATAAATTTCCCAAATGGAGTTACACGTTTATCATTTGAAGCTGCAAAAACAATCCCGTTTGCCTCTGAATTTTCTACCATTGTTCTAAACTTATAGATTTTGAAAACAATGCCGTTTTTACCTACTCTCTCTTGCGTATAAAACAAACTTCCTTTATTGGCAAACAAGTTTCCAATAAAAATAAAAGGAATAAAAACAACGCAAATTAACAACCCTGTAAAAGATAAAAAAAACTCAAACAATCGAATAAACGACAAATACAACTTATTGTTATTACTACGGCTAAAAGGAAAAAAGCGATAGAAATCTCTCGAAATATAGTGAACTGGAATGCGATGTGTTTTACTTTCATAAACTTGTGTGTACTCCCTTATTATATTTCCTGACTCTAGTAAATGAAGTAATTGTTGGTATAAATCGGCGGTGATTCCATCTGTTTTCTGAGAAGCAATAACAATTTCCGAAACATTATTTTTGCTTACAAAAGATTCCAGATCATTCTTTTTAATCTCTTTTACGTAATGAAATTTCAAATTTTCCTCAGACATTGAGTCTGAATTTACAAAACCAATAATTTTATAATGCGGATCTACATTTTCAAGCCCTAAAACTAATCCTTCTACCTGATCCTGATCGCAGATTAAAACTACATTTTGGGAAAAACGATGTGATGCCAAAAAAAGCGCATAAAAAAAACGCCATAATAATATAACACTCAATATTGAAAAGTAAAAGATCAATACAATTAATCTTTGCTTAGGAAGTTCCGGAGACAAAACAGGTGTAAACAGATATACCAAAGCTGCTGTAGTAGTTGTAAGGACTACACTTCGAAGAATTTGAAATTGATTACTGGCAACTTGCAAATTATACATTTCGAAAATAGTTCCAAAAGCATTGATATAGCAAACGAGTAAAACTGGACCAAAATAACTACTACTTTCCAAAACAAAATAGTGATAATCAAATATTAAACTCAGCAAGTATAAAACCGAAAAAACGAAAAAAGCATCACAGACACGAAGCAAAATTTTTCTTTCCGAGATTTCGAAGTGCATTTTTTTATTTGAAAGCATTTGTTCTATTTGTTTAGGGGCGTTAAACTGAGGCAAATATATTATAAAAAAGAGAACTTAATCGATCGAATTTTCTGCTCTTTCAGGAATTTTAACTTGAACTAAAAGAAGTGTCATACCATACATAAATGCAGGCGCTGCGATTCGCATCGCGGCATGATTTATTGTTAATAACCAAAAAACATAAAATGATAAAAAATACAGATGCTGCCGGTTGTTTATATATAACACAAACGGAGTAATAAATAATATCAAAAGCCCAAAAATACCAAATAGTCCATGTTCGCAAAGCATTCTTGTTATTTCATTGTGCGATGCCACGACCTCTCCCATAAGTTCAATCCTTTTAAATTTACTTAATCCTGCACCTACTCCCAAAATAGGATTGTCCAAGAAAAGCTTGATCTCTGCGTCCATAATCTCTTCTCTACCTCCCAAACGATCTTTTTTTACTCTTCCTAAACCATCCTGATTTGCATATCTTTTATTAATTAAACCACTGGTCTGAAGTGAACTATAAGTCCAAATCCCTGCAGCCATAAAACCCGTTAAAAGAAAAACCAAAGTGAACTTTCTTTTACCTCTGGCATTTGAAAAATAATATAATAGAAATAACAGACATACAATCATAACAACAGCAGTAATAATACCACCTCGAGAAAAAGTCACAATACCTCTGTAACTAATAAATATCAATAAACTTGCATTTACTAACATTTCAAATTTTGACTTTGAAAATAATATTAACTGGGTAAAAAAAACAAATATCCCAAATCCTAAAATTGTTGAAACTTGATTTGGGCCAAACCCACCAGAAGTTTCAAAGTTAGACTGTGTGCCTGAAACTACATCTTTCACACTTGGATTATAAAGAAACAAGTATATTGTTGTAGTTATAATTGGCAGCCCCATGGTAACTAAAAGATTTTGAAGATCTGTAAACAAAATTTTTCTTTTAAACATGTATATCGCACATACAGCTAAACAAAACGGTCCCGATAAGTTAAAGAACAATACTTTCTTTACATCTATATTAAAATTCTCAAAGCCGGAGGTAATTAAAATACCGGGGACGAACAAGAGTAAAAAAAATACATAGATGACTGAATTCGAAAAAAAATTGCTATACATCATGCCACAAATCATAAAAAACATGACGCAAAACTTCACATATTCATTATTAAAATTACCTCCTGTCATACGAAGAAAAACCTCTACACCAACTAGATATGCTGCAACAAACAATACTTCATTATTTTTATTCTTAGTTCTATACACTAAAAACATTCCAACTATTGGAATTAAAAGCGCATAAATCTTAGATAAAAAAGGCATAACAAAGACTGCCAAAGCAATTGCTGCATGAATTAAAATTAGGTAGACATATGATAATTTTATATTTTTCATTGGTTTAAAGGCCTTTTTAAGTGGTAGGAATAATTAAAGAACCCAACCATGAAATGTATTTTTTTATGATTGATTCCTCGCTATAATTTAATTCAATTTGTTTATTCAAGTTCATTCCCATCTGCTTCCTTAAATTTTGATTTTCAATTAATTTTTGAATTGACTCTACAAAATGATTTAAGTCATTTGACTTTACAATAAATCCTTCGTTTTCAGAAGTAATTACTTTTGAAATTTCTCCAACATTTGTAGCTACAACAGGCAATTTATGCAAACCATATTCTAAGACTGCCAATGAAAGTCCCTCTGAAAATGACGGCAAAACGGCTATTTCTGATTGTTCCAGTGCTGAAGCAATATTATCTGTTGACCCATAAAAAAATACGGTTTCTTCGAGTTTTAAATTATTGACTTTTTGATTTAAAATATGAGAATATGAATCCTTAAAATCTTTTCCAATTAAGTGAAAGGTCCATTCAGGAAATTTTTCATGAATTAAATTAGCCGCATCAATCAACAATTCATGATTTTTTTGAGGACGCAAATTAGCTACACAAATAATCCTCTTAGCCGGCAATCCTTTTAAAGAAACTTCATTTTTTAAGAGAATAGAATCGCCAATAAAATTAGGAAAATATGTGATATTAGAACACCATAAATAAGATTGGGCCCAGTTTTTTAATGCTGAATTTACAGAAATTATACCCGTAAAAAAAAATGATCCAATTTTTAAACCTATATTTTTTCTTGATGATAAATCCTGAGAAATTCCATAATGATCGTGCCAAATAATTTTAACTTTCGGAAAGGTAAATTTAACTAAAACTGCAATAAAAAAAGAGGAGCTGTGAGCATGAATAAAGTTGATTTTATTTTTCTTTATATATGTTCTAAGCCGAAAAACAGCTTGAAAATCAATTTTCCTCTTTTTATTGAGAAATAAATAATTAACACTTTTATCTATCTGCCCCAAAAGCAATCCTTCCTTTCGAGTTGCAATTAATCCCGAAAACGCAATCTTTTTAGATAAGCCATTTGCATAAATTACGGACATCCGTTCTGCGCCACCTGCTTCTAATGAATCTATAATTTGTACAATTCTCATTTTATTAAGAGCTTTTTTATTTCAGATTCAAAAAGATTCGTTGTATAATTTTGTGACCAATCACAAGCTAATTTACTTTTAGCAGTAAAGTTCTTTTCATCATTAATCAGTTCATGAATTTGAAGTAAATCTTTATTAATATCCATATCTAATAAAATCCCTCTCTTACCATTATCTATCATAAAAGGTACACATGAAACTTTTGTAGCTATCGGAACACATCCCCAAAACATACCTTCGGCAACTACTTTTGGCCAACCTTCGCTTTTAGAAGGCAAAATAACAAAATGACTTTCCTGATATGCTTTTTTTATAATTTCTTTACTTTGATTTCCTTTAAAAAAAACAAACTTTTCTAATTTATTGTCTTTAATATATTTTTCCAAATGTACTCTTTCCGGACCTTCTCCATAAATATTCAATACGATTTTGTTCCCTTTCTTTAATAATCCTTCAACTAACTGCAAAGCATACATTGGATTTTTTCCTGAAGTTAGGCTTCCAACAAAAACAAATTGTTGTTGTTCCTTAAAATCAGCCTTAATACTTGTTTCTTTCTCATTTTCAGAATATGTCGCAGTAAAAAAAGATTTTATATTTTTTGACTGTCTTTCCCAATTTCCATAAACCAAGACCTGTATGTTCCTTGTCAAAAAGGTATTATTTAGAATGTATTTTTGTATTTTGTATGTCCATGGCTGTTTACTTTTGGGATCCCAATTTCCCGCATATTTAGCTGACTTAATTTTATTTGGAAATAGAATCTGAACAAAACAGCCTAATAAACCAACATTTCCGGGACAACGCAAATGAATATGATCTGCATTTTTCATAGCTTTAAACAAAACTACACAATTATAAACGCTACTAAATACAGACTTTACAATGCTTTTGAAAGTTTTTAAATTAGAATCAACCAGTTTAAAATGAAACGGAATCTTAAAAGGTATTTCAGAAATTAAAAGTCCGTTATCTTCATTCCAAACAGGACAACAGAAAATAATTTCATCACTAAACTTTTTCAAAATAACTAATTCATTTACATAAGGACTATATGCATAAATACTTCCGTCTTTATAAATTAAGGGTGCCGTCGATACAATTAATAATTTCATCAAATGTAACCTTTTGATCCCTTATAGGAAATTATTATAGCCGGTACTCCTAACACAACAACATCATCCGGAAAAGAATCCTTTACCATAGAACATGCGCCAATCAATACATTGTTTCCGATAGTGATCTTACCCGCGACCACTGCATTTGCACCAATGTAAACATCGTTGCCTAAAACTGGTGTTCCTCTATTTTCATCAACACCCGAAACACCTATAGTTACTCCTTGTGAGATATTACAATTATCTCCAATTATAACATTTGAATTTAAAATTATTCCTCCAAAATGTGCAATGTAAAAAGAATGCCCAATTTTTACAGAATACGGAATTGAAATACCGGTCATCATCTCAATAGCTTTTTGCCATATTAAAAACAAAAAAAGTACTGGAACCTTAATAATTCTGACTCTTAAATTTGCGTAAATATAGTGAGCAAGTCTGTATTGAAAAGTTGCCCAAAAACCTTGAGTAAAAAATACTACAGTAAAAAAATTACCACCATATTTTTGATACTTTTTATAATCTGAATGAATAAGTTGAAATAATTTCATCTCTTAATTGATACTCTAGTTTTTAAACAATCTGTTACTTACTAACCGGTTTGCTAAAAAACAAACTCCACCATCCTACTACTCTACCAATTGTCTCTGTAAAAGCTGCCTTTTTATCTCTGTCTGTAAAAACATTTGTAAATCTAATTATAGTTAGCAAAATAATAATCGCATTCCATTTAAAATGATCTTTCAAACTAGGATTATGATTTTTTACACGCCAGACATACCAGCCATTTCTAACTACCATTTTTCCGTATTTATACTGATTTGGCCGCCCTGATGGGGCATGATAATGAGATAGCTTTACTTTAGTATTTATTACATTTCTACCAAATTGCAAAGCTCTTAAACTAAAATCAGCATCTTCATATAAGCCGTAACCAACAAAAAAATTCGAAAACATAATGTTATCAAAAACACTTTTTCTAAATGCCATTGACATACCAATTAACAAATCTACATCATAAGTTTTTCCTGTCATTGGAAAACCACATGTTCTGCCATGAGAATATGCAGGCATTTTACCGGGTCCTAAATTAGAAGCCAAACCTAAATAATTTCGAACAACATTTCGTAAACCTTCTTTATAAACAAATCCTTCAAATAAATATTGCCTTTTTGGGTTGTAAGAAACGTTCTCATCTTGCGGCTTCCATTTGTATTCATTTATAGCAACACCTCCAACGCCAATAATATCATTACTGTTTTGAAATGTATTTATAATTTCAGCAAAATAATCACGTTCCAGAACTGTATCATCATCTAAAAAGCAAACAATTTCCGAATCTGAGTTCACTTTAGAAATTCCAAAATTACGTTGTCTGGTTAGTCCTCTGTTTTCATCAGGTACTAAAAAATATTTAATACTCTTAAAAGAGTTTTCTTTTAGAACGTTTTCTGTATTGTAATTTACTGACCCATCAATTATTAAAATTTCGTTGGGATAAAGCGTTTGATTCTGAACTGATTTCAAAAGTAAAATCAAAGATTCAGGCCTCATATAGGTACAGACTATTAATGAAAATTTCATTACTTATTTTTTAATTCGTTAGCCCAAAATAAACTCTGTTTCCACTGTTTTCGAAAATTGTTCAAGTACTTAATTGGATTTTTTACCTTCTGAACTTTATAAAATTTAAAAAACAATGTTGTTTTATATCCTTTAATCTGTTCTGGTGTTTTATGCAATTGGTTGTACAACATTATTGTTGGTGATGGCTTTGGCTGAATAACATCATTTTGCCAAGCCAGAACTGGTTTCGTTCTAAAACCTCCTATAGGTGCACTTAAGTGCGAAATTTCAGGATCAGGAAAAAATAAAACATCAGCTCCTAAATTCCTTAATTGCATTCCGAAATCACTATCCTCTCCATAACCAAACTCAAATCCCATTCTAAAACGAGCTTTTTCAAGTAAATTACTAGTAATAAAACTATTTCCTGATCCAAAAAAAGGAACTTGATATACATTGTTATTTTGTTTCTTTTCACCAATTTTTGGATAAAAATTATTTGAAACTCTAGAGCCATATTTTACACAATTTCTGAGGGTATCTTCTATTAAATTTGGTCCGAACCGGTTATCATCATCATTTAAAAAAACCCATTCACTGACCACTTCGTTCAAAGCTAAATTTCTTGCATTACAAGCACCTGCCTGATGTGTAAAAGTATGCTTTATGACAAATGGCCAATTTTCATTTGTAATATAATCAAGTTCTGATGTGCTATCTAAAATTGGATTTTGTTCTACTATAATAACGTTTTTTGGTAAATGACTCTGAACAGACAGATCTTTTAGTACATCGTATAAATATTTTTTTCTTCCGATAGTAGGGATTATAACATCTATGGTGCCGTTTTCAAGTATCTTTTTTACGGATTGAACTTCAACAAGATCTAACAAATTATTATTAACCCTTCTTCTTCGATAAAACAAACTAAAAACAAGTGGCAAAATTGTCACTTTTCTTTCATAAATGAAAAAATTAAGAAACAATAAAAACACCCAACTTATTTTATAATGTTGTTTTATAAATCTAAATAAGACATATAAACTTTGTTTATCCTTATCTAACTCACCCGCGATATCTTTTAATAATGCTGGTTCAGAGTAACACAACAGTCCCAAAGGCATCGCCAACTTAGCTAAAGAATTCAAAAAATAATCAAAATTGTTTGATATCTTCATTTCATTTCTAAATGGCAATAAAGCTGATGCATGTATACCTCCAACAGAACTGCTCATTTGCCAGGTTGGATAAGATACTTTTTTATTAATATTTATAAAAGGAGTTCCCTCAACATAACCAATACCTTGAGACAAAAACGCGTTTTTTGTCAAACTATAGGAAGCCATTATCTTATGATGATGAAAAATGCTTTCTAATTTCAAGAAATTTAAGCTTGCTTTTAAATTGGTATTACACCAAATTATCAAATCATCAGGATAATCATTTGCAATTTTGAATAGTGTACTCGGAATATTGGTTGATAAAATATTGATGTTTTTTCCATCGCGTTCAATCTCTGTAACCTTATTATATTGATGAAAAACAACTATCATTTCTTTAGACCGTTTTTATTGATTATTGTTTTATAAAATTCAATATTTTCAAAAACAACTTTATCAATATCAAATTTATCTTCAACTCGAACTCGGGCATTATCACCCATTTGCAGACAAAGCAGGTCATTTTTCAGTAACTTTATAATTCTGTCTGAATATAGCTGATGATCTTCAGGATGCACCAAAAAACCACTTTCTTCGTCAATAATAAGTTCGTTTGCCCATCCAATATTACTACTAACAACTGGCTTCTTCATTGCCATAGCTTCAATAGTGACCATTCCTAAAGTTTCTGCAAAAGTTGGGAAAACACAAATATTTGCTTTTCTTATATAATTTTGAACTTCATTATATGGAATCTTACCCAAATAATCTACATATTTTAAATCATCATCTTTGAATTGATCTTGCATTAATTGCCATGTAGAATTTGTGCCTGTTTTTATATCTGAAGAATCTCCGCCAATCAAAACTAACTTAGCTTCTGGCAAAAACTTACGCACTTTATTAAAAATTTCGGGTAACTCAAGAACCCCTTTTTTTCTGATTAAAGTTCCAACATAAAGAATTAACCCTTTTTCGTAAGTTAAAGGAAACTCATTTGTAAAATTTCTTAACTCTATACCGTGGTGAATCGTTTTTATAACCTTATTTTTTATGCCAAATAGTTCTTTTGACAGTTCTCCTGCAAAGCTCGTTGGCGCAATAAATGCTTGTGCGCCATTTATTGCTCTTTTTTCGAACCAGAAATTTTTAGCTTTCTGTTTCCTTTTTTCCAAATGGCAAAAGTAGGCATCACTTCCGTGAAAGCGAATCACCAGAGGAACTTTAAAATTCATAAAGGCCGTAATCCCAGTCCAATCTGGCGCCTCAATGATATTTATATTCTTTTCTGTAATTATCTTATTAATAAACTGTTCTATTTTTTTTCTGCTAAAATAAAACTTAAGAAAATTGACATCGCTATCTATTAGACTATAAATAGTAACATTTTCTTCTTCAATAATAAACTCGTCTTTTTGTCCGTATACAAAGACGGAAACCCTAACATTACATTTGCTTAGTTTTTCAACTAAATTGTAAACACTGGTTCCTAATCCACCATCGTGCCCAAAGGCCTTATGGGGATAATGCGATACTATATAAGCAACATGTAAGTTTACATCCATATTTATTTTATTGGAAGCACTTTTTTTAATGCTCTTTTAAGCTCTCTTTTTTTTCTTTTTATAAACTTTTTGAAACTATAACCATAGCCTCCAAAACGGTTGAACTTTCCTCCATAAAAATATAATATGCTGCTACAAGGTTCTAAAAATTCATTCTGATCTTCAACTGATTTTTTAGTTCTTTCTAAATAAACTTCAAAACTTCCTTTTCTTTTTTCGTTTTTTGGAAAAGAAAAAATAGTAGAGAATAAGCCAAAATCTTTTTGCTGAAGAAACTCATTATAATTTAGAGACTTTGAAACTTTAAATAATTTAATTAAATGATTAACGACCAAGCTAGTTTCCGTTTTTCGTAACTTTAAATAAGACGAATAAATTAATAAAGGAGGCAAAAAATAGTCTTTTTTTATAACATAAATATTGCTAAAGGAATCTGTTTCATTATTAGCCTCGATTATTTTTACGTCAAAATAACTAGAAATATATTCTTTAATTTCGTTATAATTTTTCCTTGTCTTTATATCAAAAGCCGTATCGTTGAGTTTAACTTTATTTTCGAGATGATTGAATTTTATCCATCTATCTGAATAGTAATCTTTATCATTTAGCTCCTGACTCTTTAATCCATCGAAATTTTTTAAAGGTCTTATTATTTTTGAATCGCTTTTTTCACCTAACCACGCTGTCCACCATGAAAAGGTAGAATTACTAATAATAAAGTCATCGCACATTGATCCTAAGCATAATTGCTCGATCTCATTTAGTCCGCTTCCAAAAAAGGCGTTTTCCAAAAAAGAAAAATGAAACTTGCAATATTTTATATCATCACTTAAAATGATTAAACTACAAGATTGCCAATCAGGAAAAAATTGCGCTAAACTATTCAAATAATAATTAATTGGCAACTGAAAATAATCCGGATGATTTACAAAATCGCCTCTTCTAATTGAGATCAAAATTGTTCGCTTGCTAAAAGCATTACTATATAAATTTTTAATTCTATCAATTAAAGAATCCGAAAACTCAAAATAATACTTTGTTAAAGCTCTATCAAAATATTTCTCGGTTTGCAGCCAGCCGGAAAGATCATAATCTTCTGTGTTTAAATTCCACTCATGATAATTATATTCTTTTTCTTCAACATTTATAAAACTTGAAAAATCTGATGTTAAAAGTGGTAATTTGTTTTTAAAATGATCCTGATATTTCCAGTTTAAAAAAGCATATTGCTGATTATTTTTAGCACTCAATCCAATGGTAGATGCAATTTGAAAAAGCTGGTTTCCCAAATTTCCTTTCTTTCCTATTTTAGAGTATGTTATCATTTTTCGTGAGATCTTCTTTAACCCAAGTGTTTATTTATTAAAAAAATCTTTTAAAATTCTGGCAGTAAACATTCTTGCTCCGGCATCATTCATGTGTCCACATGACGAAAAATACTTATCCTCGATTACTACATTCTCATAATTATGAATTTCAGGATATGCCTTTTTTACTTTATCAAAATAGTTCATCCCTTTAACATTTTCGCACATTGGAGTCATAACTGCAATAAAATTAATATTGTTTTCCTTGCAAATATTTTTTATTTCCTCATAATATTTATTGTGAGGTAAAGGGTTTAGATTTACAATATCATTTTTCATATTACCATTTTTATGCTTCTGTAAAGGATAAAAACCAAAATTATCCAGCGCATTTGTTTTTTTATCAATCATAGTAAAGGCAACTTCTCTAAATCCTATTTTAGAGTCGTATTTTATATACCTGTAAAATGGCAAATAATACATTTCATTAAAATTTTCCTGATCCTCGAACTGATTTTTTATTATAGTTGAATTATGAATGTAAGGTAAAAACTTAGCTGAAATTGGTTCAGATCTGTGTTCAATTGCAAGGTTAAGATCCGCTTCGACAATAACATTTTTAATTTCCCATTTTCTTTCAACCATTAATTTCAATAACAATGAGGCTTCAAATAAATGAGCTGCACTCATTCCATAATTAAAGGTTTTTAAACCTTTATCCTGAAACATTTGCGCCACAAAATGATTATTAGCCCTTGATGAACCTAGAATAACTACATCGTATTTCTCGGATTTTGAATTATAAACATTTTCAATTTTTCCTCGTCTTTTAGCTTTCATGAAAACAGCTGTATAAACTCCATCTAAAACAACCGCTATAAAAACTGTTAGAAGAACTATCTTGCTTATATAAATTAGAAAATTTTTCATTAAAATTGGAAATATATGAATTCTTTATAATCTGAAAAGGTTCCAAAAGCCATTATTGCAGCTATTGCCAAAGCTATTTTAAACACGCTTCTTTTTCCTGAAAGTGGTTCTGTTTTTGTTCGATTATTCCATTCTACACAAACAAATATCCCTATTATGAGAAGCAACTCATAATTGTAACGATCATTTTCCATATATTGAAAACCGAAATTTCTGTTCGTAAAAATTTGCTTTAAATATAAAACAGCATCTGATATTGTTTTGGCTCTAAAAAACACCCAGGCAACACAGGTCAATAAAAAAGTATATAGAATACTCATTACTACTTTTACAGAATCAATATTCCATTTTAGTACAACTGCATCCATATTATTTCTATTTCTATTTGATAAAAGTAAAGGCAGAAAATAAACGGCATTTATAAAACCCCAAAAAATGTATGTCCAACTTGCTCCATGCCAAAAGCCACTAACTACAAAAATGATAAACGTATTTCTAACTTTCATCCAAATTCCTCCTTTGCTTCCGCCTAACGGAATATACAAATAATCCCGAAACCAGGATGAAAGCGAAATGTGCCAGCGTCGCCAAAATTCGGCAATATCTCTTGAGAAATAGGGATAATTGAAGTTTCTTAATAAATCTAAACCAAACAATTTTGAAACTCCTAATGCAATATCAGAATATCCTGAAAAGTCTCCATAAATTTGAAAGGCAAAATATATTGCTCCTAAGATTAGTGATGAAGAATTCATAGCTGTGTAGTGATCAAAAATATCATTGGCATAAGTTGCACATGAATCTGCAATAACTACTTTTTTAACCAGACCCCAAATAATTTGGCACACACCATCCTTAGCCATCTGAAAATCAAATTCTCGTTTTACTTTTACCTGAGGCAGTAAATGTGTTGCTCTTTCTATAGGACCGGCAACTAATAATGGAAAATAACTTACGAATAAGGAATAGTCAATGAAGTTATATTCGGCTTTTATTCTTTTATAATAAATATCAATTACATATGATAATCCATGGAAAGTATAAAATGAGATTCCAACCGGAAGTATTACCTTTAATAAAATTGGACTTGCCTGAATTCCAGCTGAATTTAGCAATTCAGAGAACGAAGTAGCGAAAAAATTGTAGTATTTAAAAACACCCAAAAAACCGAGATTAACTGAAATACTTAACCAAAACCAAAATTTTCGATTTTTTTCTGACCTCCCTTTTTCGATTTGAATTCCGGTGTAATAATCCAGAAATGTAGAAAAAACTAATAAAAACAGGAATCTCCAATCCCAACAAGAATAAAAGTAATAACTGGCAACTATTAATAAAGCATTCTGGGTACTTTTAGTTTTATTAAAAACAAACCAATACAAGAAAAATACGATTGGCAAAAAAATGGCAAAAGCCAGAGAATTAAAAAACATAAAATTATATCAATATTTAAATAACACAAGTATTTTACTTGCGAAGATGTTTTACAAAACTATGCTACTATTTTTTTTATAGCTTGAAAGATACGTTGAGATGCATATTGTGGTGAATGTTGATTAATTTTCTCAAACCATTCTTTGGCATTTACAACTATATGCTTTTGATTTTCTAAACCAAATTTTATTTTTTTAGCAATTTCATCTGAATTGTTTACCCATATTACCGCTTCTTTATTTGGCATAGACCTGAAATGCACGTAATTATAAATTTTCTCTACAGACCAGTTTTCATCATTTTTGTCGACCACATCATAATTAATAAAAGCACATGGTTTTTCATGACTTGCATAATCAAATACCATTGAAGATCCCAGATTTACAACCATCTCTGTATGCATAATAGTATTGGTCTGTAAAACCAGATCTGCTTTTGTTGGCAAAACGGTATTCCATTGTTCCCCATTTTTCTCCCAAAGTGGTTCAATTGGATTTATAACGTCTTTATAATCTTCGAGCACTTTATCATAACGATTTGAAAAATCTACGGGGCATCGTCTAAAAATAACGCCTAACGAATATCCGTTTTTATTCAGGTTTCGAACAGCATTTCCTATATCCGATAAATATTGTGGATCATCAGGACAGGTTACAATATCATCACCAGAGTAACAAATGTATTTTTTGTTTAGATCTAATTTATTTTGCTCAAAGAAAGTTTCTCTCGAGACTATATTATCAATCTCAAAATGTGCTTCAAACTGCGGAGTTCCTGTAACAAATATTTGATTTTCTTTTATGTACGGATAATAATGCAGTAATTCTTTTTTCATATGTTCACTCCATACAAAATAAAAATCCGTTTCAACAACCATTGTTGCTTTTGGCAAATTATCCCATGAAAAAATGAAAGTTGCTGTTGGTATTCCTAACTCCTGTGCAGCTAAAAGAGGCGCAATTGCCAAAACCGGACGTTGATTAGTACAGAAAACTATAGCAGGTTTTTCTTCTTTAAGTGTTTTTAAACAGTCTTGAAAGTAAGCTGTTTTACACTCTAATTTTTTAATTCTTTGGCGAATTCGCTCTAATCCTTTTGGAGAAGAATTCATAATAATTAAAAACTGAGCTAATAAATTTTTAACCGCTGGTTTTATCGATTTATATGAAAAGGGAAAACGATAATCATTGTACACTTTATCATTTTCTCTTTTTATATTTAAATCAAGTTCAATATGTTTTCGGGCATTTTTATAACTATCGGCTAACGGATGCGATTTTGCTTTGTTTATTTTTATCTCTTTAAATCCTAAATCAGTTAATTTAAAAGGAGTATTGTTCCAATATTTAATTTCAAAATTCTCATCCAGTCCTAGCTGGTTAAATTTCGAAAAAGCAAAATTCCTAAGGCCGACCCCATCAGGTAAAAAAATAAAAATTTTATTATTTTTCATTAACTGTCTCTAAATTGTTTTTGATGATTGAGCTGCCAAATATCCGATTTTTGCAGACATTCCAAAAACAAATCAGTACTATTTCCATTACCAAAATCGTCATTTGCATTCTGAATTTCATGTGAATCTATAATTTTCAACGCTTCTTCGATTCTCTTTTGAGAATAATCTGTATTGACAATATCGGCATGAACAGCCCTATTTTGCTGACGAGTACCAATATTAATAATTGGGATTCCGTAATATGGAGCTTCTCTAATTCCGGCACTGCTGTTACCAATTATAAATTGACTGTTTTTTAATAAAGTCAGAAAATACTCAAATCGCAACGATGGAAATATTCTAAATCTTGAATTATTTTTTATTGTATTATAAGCATCAATAATAAACTGACTTCCCAGATCATTATTTGGATAAATAATAATATAATTATGATTATGATTATCATTAAGTAACGAACTTACAAAATCATTGGCATATTTTTTCATATGCTGAAACTCGGTTGTAACCGGATGAAACATGACAATAGCATATTGATCAAAATCAATCTCATAATATTTTTTTACCACCTCAAGTTCGGGCAATTGATCTGAAAACATGATGTCAATATCGGGAGAACCTATTTCAAAAACAGATTGTGGAATCTCGCCCATTTGCAACAGTCTTTTTCTTGCTTCAGCATTAGAAACAAAATGAATGTGACTTAGTTTACTAACACTATGTCTAATTAATTCATCGACAGTTCCTGAAATTTCTCCTCCTTCAATATGGGTAACCAGAATATTATTTAGGGAGCCAACAATAGCACCGGCAAGTGTTTCGACGCGATCACCATGAACCACTATCATATCTGGATTAATGTTTTTACAATAATTTGATAACCCTTCAATGGTTTTAGCAAGAGTCAAGTCCATTGTAGTTTCATGGGTATGATTTTCGAAAGTATGTATGTTTTTAAAATTGCAACGCTCAATTTCGATCAAGGTGTAACCATACTCTTCTTGTAAATGCATACCGGTTACAAATACAAAAACCTCAAATTCCTGTTGTTGTTCAAGAATTGAAATTAGTGATTTGATTTTTCCAAAATCAGCTCGGGTCCCGGTTAAAAAAAGGATTTTCTTCATTTCTATTTTACTGAATATCCTCCCAAATTAATTGTTCGTCATTCTCAATATCACGTGTCGCAATTTTACCAATTAAATCATTAAAATGTTCTGCCAAAATTTTACCGGTTCCCGGACGTTTTACCCAAATATTTTCTTTTGTAAAAACCTCTCCTTTTTTAATGGATGAAATTGCACAAACCGTAGCAAATGCAAAATCAATTGTAACTTGTTCTTCTTGTGCCGGTACTTTAGTTCCGCCACGCATTTGAGCAATTTCGGCTGAACCAATAATTAAATCTTCACATGCTTTTTCGTCCATACTACAAACAATATCCGGACCTGTACGTTGCATATGATCTGTAAAATGACGCTCAAGAATACTTGCTCCAAGAGCAACTGCTCCTAAACAAGCATTATTATTTAAAGTATGATCACTTAATCCAAAAACTTTATCAGGAAATGCTTCATGCAATTGTATCATCGCACCAAATCTTACGAGGTGAATTGGTGTTGGATATAAATTGGTTGTATGCAACAGAGCAACAGGAATGTTGTGTTTATCAAAAACGTCAACTGCTTTTTGAACGCTTTCGATGGTATTCATTCCAGTACTTAAAATTACTGGTTTTCCAAATGAAGCAATATGTTCTAATAAAGGATAATTATTACACTCACCCGAGCCAATTTTATAAGCTGGAATATCGAATTTTTTGAGCCTTTCAGCCGCGGCACGAGAAAAAGGAGTTGAAATAAAAATCATACCTTGACTTTCAACATAATTCTTAAGTTCTAATTCATCTTCTTCGTTTAAAGAACAGCGTTCCATAATTTCATAAATAGAAACATCTGCATTTCCCGGAATTACTTTTTTTGCAGCTCCACTCATTTCATCTGCCACAATATGAGTTTGGTGTTTTACGATCTCAACACCCGCTCTTTTTGCTGCATCAACCATTTCTTTGGCGACTTTTAATGATCCTTCGTGATTAATTCCAATTTCAGCAATTACCAAAGGTGGATAATCTGGTCCAATTTTTCGACCTGCAATTTCTATATATGGATTCTTCATTCCTTAATAAATGTATTTTAAAACTTATTATTCTTTAAACTTGTAGCTCTCTTTTTAATTACCTCATTTCAATGTAATTGGAGGAATATTTATTATAGTGGTAATAAATCTTATGATTTTAATATTTGAAACCTGAATACTACTTTTTGCTATTCATCATAGTATTTATAAAATTTGCATATTCTAAATCTTCTAAAGTATCGATATCAACTTTTGCAAAAACATGATCAACTTCTAATGGAAAAGCTTTTTCTGAAATCAAGATATCATTTAAGACTAAAGATGCTTTAGCTATATATAACAATCCATTTTCAAAAAAAAGTGGTTCTAAATCCTGACTTCTCTGTCCTATTTTATAATTAAAGGGATAGAATTTATTGTCTTTAATTTTTCCGAATTTCTGGTGATTTCTCGAAACTGTAAATAGACTATCGTAATTTGCTTCCTCATATATCTTAAAAGCATCATTCAATAAATCTTGTGGTCGTAATGGATTTGTTGGCTGCAACAAAACTATGTTTTCAACATCTTTAATGCCAACAGATTCTAAAACATGCTTTAATGCTGTAATGGTAGGTTCCAAATCTCCTGAAATGGATGCTGGCCTATCTATAACTTTTGCTCCAAATTGTAAAGCAATTTTCTTTATTTCATCATTATCTGTCGAAACGTATATTTCGTCTATTATTGCTTCATTCTGTTTAGCATACAAAATAGAATGTGCTAATAATGGCAGTCCTGCAAAAACTTGAATATTTTTTTCAGGAATACGTTTTGAACCTCCTCTAGCGGGAATTATTGCGATCGTTTTCATTAACTCAAACTCTTTTTAGCATTTTGGATTATTGTATTCATTCCGACATTCCAATTTTGCATAGAATATAAATCTTGTGGTACAGCGAAATTGTTAGTCGCATTTTGATTCAGAAATAACTCTATTGCATCAATCCATTCTTGCACGAAATTTGGATTTTCAATAAGTTTTCCTAATTTTCCATATTGCAAAACTTCAGAAACTCCGCCGTTAGCAGAAGCAATGCAATAGCATCCGCAATTTAGGGCTTCTATTAAACTCAATCCAAACCCTTCTTGCCAAAGTGTGGGAAATAAATAACAGTCTGCAATTTGGTAATATTTTGGCAAATCATTATTGGGAATTTTTCCAAGAAAAGAAACTCCATCTATTTTAATTTCACGATCTGCTCCTATTATAAGCAAAATAATATCTTTTTCGTGATTATATATTCTTTTCCAAACTTCTAAAATAAGGTCTAATCCCTTTTTAGGACGGTCTTGAGAACACCAGACAAATACTTTTTTATTACTAATTTTTAATTCTTTTTTTAAAGCTATCTTTTCTGAATCAGGTATTTTATGAAATTTAGAAGTATCAACACCATTATGCAATACCGAAAATTTTATTGGTAAAACTGTATAATAGTTTTTATGTGCCTGATACGAATCATTGGTCAATACGACCATTTCATTTATATTTTCAAAAAACCATCTTCCAAGAAAATTTTCATAAAAAGGTGAAAATCCATGATAAAAAAACTGGATGTAACATTGACTTCTTTTTCCTTTTCTTTCTAAAAAATCAATAATAGGTTTAACGATTCCAAAATTATCAATAATTTGAATAATGAATTTATCTTCTTTTTCAAGAATTTTTTCAAGCGCTTTTAAATAACCCAAATATGGATTTTTTGAAATTCGCTTTTGAAATTTCATAGAAAATGAATTTGCGACAAATTGGTATTGAATTCCTGAATAAAGTCTCTCAGGTTTCGGGCAAATAATATGATCTATCTCATGATGATTACTCAAATAATTATCATATAAAGTAGTCCAGCTCCCAATTTTGGAATATGGTAACGGAACTTGAGAAATGAGAATTACTTGAGGCATTGTAGTAGGATTTGGGTAAAAATAATAAAATTTAAATCTTTCTTATTTTTTTATTTTAAAAGAAATACTTTTTAGATCATTACTTATCTCATAAGAGTAAGGATAAGTATGATAAAATGAAATAATATGCTGTAAAAGCATATCATTAATTTCTTTTAATGAATAATATTTTGGAACTTTTTTTCCGAGTAACTTCTTTATTCTATATTTTGTTGACCCTTGAAATTTATCTTTTACAAAACGAACATTTATGATTCCATTGCTAAAAGTTGGTAATTCACTAAACAAAAAATGTGTTATGACCTCAACTTTATTAAGTATTAAATTTTCGCCTGTACTTTGTTTTAATTCATTAAAGTCAGAGATAGAAACTCCATTTCCCCATTCTGTTTTGTTTACCTGTGTCTTTGCAGATCGATCATTTTGCAGTAATTGCTGGTGATTTATTTGAACAATATTAGTTAATTGGAGATCTTGTGTGAGAACTTTTTTTTCTTCTCGTCTATAACTTTTATGCCATTGATGAAGCATTAAAATTTCATTATTATAAAAAATACTTTCGCTTCCTGTTCTTTCTAATCGATTATGAATATCAATATCCTCGGCTCCCCAAAAATGCAAAAACTCATCATATCCATTAATCGATTTTACCGATTCCAGAAAAAATAATGATAATCCCTGAGCACCAACTTCACTGCCAAAATCAATAGAATAATTATCAAATATTTTTACGGTCTTTGATTCTTGTTCATTCAAAAAACCAACCTTAAAATAATACGCTTTTAAAGGATTTTTTAACTCCTGCAATTTTTTGATAAAATTGGGGCTAAAAATCATGTCCACATCGGCTGTAAAAACATAATCGGTTGTAACATTTCTCAATCCAATATTTATGGCTTTGGCTCTTGACCAAGGCTGAAATTCTGAAAAATTGTAAACATAAGTTGCAAATGAATAACCGGAAACTAATTCTTTAATACTAGTAGCCGAAGAAATATTAGAGCCATAATCTACCAAAACTACTTTAAAATTAAGATTGGTTTGCTCTGTCAAAGAATCTAAGGAACGCTTAACACGTTCTGTTTCTCTATTGCGATAAGGGTAAAGTATAGTTATCATAGAACCTGGCTTCTTAAATTATCAATTTGCTGCAAAAGTTCAGAGGAATCATTTTTGAATTTTCGGGCGAAAAAAGCTTGATTATCTCCTATTTCGTTACTAACATAATTGCTTTTAAAAACTTCAAGATGCCTTTCAGATATATAAGCTGGTCCCGGATGAACCGACCAATCTACATAAGTTAAATTACCTTTTAAATTACTAATGTTAGAATTTCCTATAATAGTTGGTATCAAAATCTCTTCAGAACAGTACGAATTTTTAAAGAACTTTTCATATTTTGGATTAGAATCAAGGAAATCTAATATATAAACTATGCTCGAATGACTCAAAACCCACCATGTTGGTCCAAAAAAAACTTTTTTGAACGGAAACTTCTTTTTGGGAAAATATAAACTGATTTTTTTTTCCAATTTTAATAATACTTTTATCCAAATTGGCTTGTTTGGTTTTCTTCTATAAAACAAATCAAAGTAAAAATTTGTTACCCACCCTTTCTTCATTTCAGAAGGAAAACCTTCTTTTATACTAATGAACTCTCCTCCTTGCTTTAATTGTGAATATAAATAATCATTATTTTTAATTGGATAATCACTTCCGCTTATTAAAGCATAATAATCATAGTTAGCTTTAACAGCTTCTAACATTAAGTTAAGTATTGCTTTTTGATGTGACCATCCTGCCCACCAAACTTTGCTTCTTTTAATGAACTGAACATTATCAAATTCATTTAGATTAGTTGGCAGTAAAGAGTTTTTATCTATGTGTAAATAAAAAAAGACATTACTATCGTTGAGTGCCTCAATTAATTTTTTAAGATGATCGAAATTATGATAAGCAGTTATTAGATAGGCTATTTTAATATTATTTTGCATTTTATCTATCCTCTCAAATAATTATTAGCTTCTTCTTTTGAAAGTCCTTTCCAGATTAAATAGTACTTCATGATTTTTTTGTTCAGCATAAACTTGGCAAAAAATTTACTTTTAATGTAGTAACTCCATTTAGAACTTGGGTTAACAAGCTTTAATTGAAAACTGCTTTCTTCCTTATTTTGTTCTAGTTTAGAAACTTCATCAAACATCCAATCTTCGACAATATTTCCCATATGATACGTAAAATTATCAGTTGTAGATAATCTCCAAAATCCTTTTTTTACAATCGGGATATCCAAAAACTTTAATTCACTGTCACCGCCAAGCTTATAATTTGTATATCGGCTATCTAAACCATCAAAAACTGAAGCTCTATAAGTTGTTATAAAGTGTCCAGCTCCCACAACTGCCTTTTTATCATTATTGGTTATTATCAGATATTTTTTTAATTGTATCGAATTGTAGAAATCAATATTTCCTACACTATGAGCAAATTTCTTTAATGCATCTGGATTCAACACATTAATAAATTTTATTTTTTTTGAAAAAAACAAATCCCAATATATATTTGATGTATATGTTCGTAATGACCTCGAAGATGGCGTTGAACATACGGCTCCTGCTTTAGAAAAATTTTCAAAAACCTCATAGGTTGCTTTTTGCCAATTGGTTAAAAACAAAACATCTGAGTCTGAAATCGTAATTAAAGAAAAATTGTTACCTGAAATACCTTTTAAAATAGCATTAAGTTTTCCGATATTGGTTGTATGAATTATTTCCTGTATTTTATTTTGTTCAAACAAGTCGTTCAAATAATCCACAATCATTTGACAGCTACCATTATTTACAATTGTAACAAATGTTTTATCATGAATTGTGGTAAAAAGTGAATTTAAACATAGTTTCAAAATCTCAAAACCATTTTGAAAATAACCTTCCAGATTGGGTACATAAACAGGAATAATAACCTGATGGGAATAATCAGATGCATCTTGAGTTTTGTCCTTATGCGGATTAAATCCTACTCGCATTTTAAAATATTTTTATAAAGGTCAATAACTTTTTCTTTATTACTTGAATAATCTAATCTTTCAAGGGCTATATCATTATTTTTAATTGTTGCTTTTTCTAATATTTCAAAATCAAAAATAATATTTAAAACAAGCTCTTTAATTTCAGAGATCGATTCCGGATTTTTAATTAATACCCCATTTACTCCATCTTTAATTATTTCTTCGGTTGCTCCTCCAGGGTTTGACTGAATTGGAAAAGCTCCCATTACTATAGCTTCTAAAAGTGTATTAGGCATTCCGTCTGAAATACTATTGCCTACATACAGTAATGACTTCCCCATTAACTGCATTAATTCAATATGAGAAAGTCCATGTCTGTCGTAAACCTTAAAATTTAAATGGTTTGATTTTACATAATCATTTACCTTTTCATGTGCTCCAAAAATAATAATTTGATATTGCTGAATTTGATCTTGAATAGTATGTAGTGCCTTTACAATATTCAATCCTCTACCAAGATGATGTTCATAACCTTTTACGAGTATTATTTTTCGTTCAGTAACGGGTAATTTGAGAGCTTGAAATTCCTCTAATTTATAACCAGTTCCGCCAGGAATAACTCCTAAATGCACTCCTTTGAAACCTAATTCCTTAGCCAAACCAAAATCGCGTTGACAATCTGTGTGCAAAAAATCAACTCTTTGTAAAACTTGTTTTATTTTTTTTAAATGTGCAGAAAACTTCTGATAGTAATACAGATCATTTCCCCAACAAGAATACAGCCATTTTATCTTTGGATATTTTTGCATTGTTTCTAATATGGGATATGAACAGCTTTGCATTTCAAAACTATGAATAATATCTGGTTTGATTTCAAGAATGATATTTTCTAATGCTTCACTTGCTCTTACTTCAAGATGCGGACTCATCTTTTCATATAGAGCCGGTAATTTTCTGCTTAAAAAAAATTCTCCCTTAATATGTGGTAATTTTCTTTTTTTCCATCCCGTAAATTGTTGAACTGAATCTAAAGTTTCTAACTTTCCTCTTCCCAGAACATCAAACCAATATAGTTGATATGACGTATCTTTTAGATTTTCTATCCAACGAATAACATGAACAGACGGCATGGAAACCAAAAGTATTTTCATTATTATAAAATTGGTTTTATAACAGTTCCTGACAATCCTACAATCATTGTTGATTTACTGAAATTTAGTGGCGCTTTGTCGTGTTTGTATAAAAATTTTATAACAGGCTTTAAAACAACTCTCATTAATTTCTTTTTCTTACCCCATAAATGCATATTGACCCATAATCCCAGCATTTGACCAACTGCAGCATTATATCCTCCACTTGGACTGATTTTAATTGATGTAAATCCTATGCGTGTAAAGATCATTTCAAGAGAATAAGGTGTATATCTATAATAATCATGTGGAACTTCATGCAAAGACATTAAAAAAGGTACTGTAAAAAAGAATAGCCCTCCTGGTTTTAAAACTCGTTTTACTTCCATTAAATATGCGTCCGGATTTAATACATGTTCTAAAACTTCAGTAGAAATTACAACATCAAAACTTTCATTTTCAAAAGGCATAACTTTACCATCCCAAAAAAAATCAGGTTTAACATCTTCATAATTCAACCCTGTTTCAATATCTAAGCCTACATAACTTTGCACTTTCTTGTTCGAAAGAATAATTTCTTTATATGGCATTGAACCACATCCAGAATCCAGAATTTTTCCACTTAGCTGTGGAATTACATTTTCAACTGCTTTTAATATTTCTTTCCTTATGATAAAGCTCTCGAGATTATCATAAGTAATTTTTATATCCGTAAAATTATTCTTCATACATAGATTAAATTATTTTCAAGAATTCAGGGGTTATTTATAATACTTTGCGGTTTTCAATTCTTTTAAATCAAAAAAACGATATCCTTTTTTAAGGAAAACTAACATAACGATCCCTATTAAAATTTTAATACGGATTTTAAAGTCCAATTTTATCTTAAATATATTACCCGTAACTATTTTCAATTCTTTTAAAAAACAACTTATAGGAAAAACTTGCCTTACATTGTGCATAACCATTAGCTGCTTGTACAGAATAAATTTGGACAACATTTTACCTTCTTCTTTTTCTAAAATAAAAGAGTTAATTGTTAAGTATAAAAATACTTTTTGGTAATACTTAAACATGGATAAGTAACTATTAATATCTCTCCCTGATTTTCCATCAATACTTTCATGACCACGTCTGACAAAAAACAGTGTTTCATTTAGATATTTAAATCTCGCCCCTTCAATGAGTCTTGAAAAGTTAAAATCAGTTTCATGAGCATTAAATAATGTTTCATCAAAAAGATTTTTACCTTTTAAAAAATCTTTTCTCCATAAAGGAGATGGCGTCAAAAAAATTAACTTTCCTGTGATGTAATTAAATAATGAATTCTGATTATCTTCATAGATCACCGGATTGTTAAAACCAACAATGTTCTCAATTCTCCCATCAAATGTCTTTGAAAAACCAGCGCAAAAATCTAATTTAAAATCGCTTACCAATACCAGCAATTGTTTTTCTAAAAAATCCGGATGCATTATATCATCACTATCAAACCACTTTACATAATTGCCTTTACTTAATTCAAATCCATAATTTCTACAAGGATTAGCTCCTTTGTTTTTGTTCAATGGCCTTTGATGATATTGAAATCTCGAATCATTTTTACAATACTGTTCTAAAACCTCAGTTGTATTATCTGTGGAACCATCATCTACAATAATACATTCCCAATTAGTATGAGTTTGTGCAGCTACGCTATCAAGGGTTTCAATAATTATATGAGATCTATTGTATGTTGGGATAACAACGGAAATTAAATCGTTCAATTTCTAAATAGTTTAAATGAATGTTTTATTGATTATTTTGCTTGTATTTACATATTTTATTTTTAAATAAATGAATTTACTTCGAGATTCAAACTTATATTAAATTCATTTTCACAACAGTACTCTAGTACTTCTGTGTTATTAATAAACTTCTAAATTCAAAACATTAAAACTTTATAAAATGAAAAAATGTATTTAAAACCATCCCTAACATTTCACATTGAACATGCAAATTTCAAAAGATTTACTTAAAGTTTAAATTTATAAAAGGACATTCCTTCGAATAGATTATTTAAAACTATGATAAGAATTTATAACCTTTTTTAAAAAGACTATAGAAAGTAAATCCAACTATTGTTTTAATTATTTCTAAAAATTGAAAAAGTTGAAGTTCTAAAATTAAAAGCTGTTTCAAATAAAAAAATTTATGTTCATTATTTTCCACCAAAGCAGCTCTAAATATAAATTTAAGTCTGTTCTTGAAATGTACTTTTAATACTTGTGGATTTGCTTTTTGATTTTGTTCAATTAAAGATAGATGTTTCCTGATTGCTTTAAATTCTGATTGTATCTCATGAAAATTAAGTTTACTAATTTCTTGAGATAAAGAATTTTCATGTATACGATATTGAATTAGTGGTTGATCTATATAAATTATTGAAGGTTCCAGATACAACATTCGAAGATTAAAATCCCAATCATCCATATTTGTGATCGCTTCATCAAATAAATAAGGTTGATTTTTTAAAAAACTTTTTTTCCATGTTGGAGTAAAAGTATAGAATTTTATTTTACCTGTTAAATAGTCTTGAATTATATTTTCTGAAAGAAAAAAATGTTTTTTTTCTATTTTGTTTTTATTAAAATCTATAAATTCTAGTGATGACACAATCAAATCCGGTAATTTTGAAAAAAACATACTTGAACCCTCAAAGGCATTTAAGGTTAAAAGATCGTCACTATCAAACCACTTAACATATTCACCTTTACTCAATTCAAAACCGTAATTTCTGCACGAATTGGGACCTTTAAGCCTTTCTTCTGGTCTTTGATGATATTGAAATCTATTATCTCTTTCTATATATTTAGCCAAAATATCTGCAGTATCATCTGTTGAACCATCATCAACAACAATACATTCCCAATTTTTATAGGTTTGCATTAAAATACTATCAAGAGTTTCTCTTATAAGTTGACCTCTATTATAGGTAGGGATTATTATTGAGATCAGGTCAGACATCAAATTGATTATTTTTTAATTTTTAATTGGATACTTTTCAAATCAGAACTTATATTGTAATTAAACAAATAATCTTGATAATAAATCAAAAGGGCTTTTAGAAGCATGTCATTAATTTCTTTTAAAGAATAATATTCCTCTGTTTTAAGGTGAAAAATTTTCTTTATTTTATAATTTAATGTTAGTTGATAAGGCGCTTCCTGAAAAGTAACATTAAGAATTTCAGAATTAGTCTTTGATAAAACAATATCCAGAAAATTTTCGATCACATGTTTTTTATTCAATAAAACAACAGATTCCTGATTTGAATTTAAAAGTTCAAACTCTTTTTCCGTAATTAATTTCCCCCAATTTTCGGTGTTAGGTTTTACAATGTTATTTTTTTGATTGAACCTTAATTTTTGTTTGTTAAGACTAAATACATTTGATAATATAGGCTCAATTGTTAACTTATTATTATCCAACTTTTCAAAAATTTCATGCCATTGATGTAATAATAAAATTTCATCATCATAAAATCTTGAAGAAAAACCTGCATTTTGAAGTCTTAAGTGTATATCTTCATCTTCAGCTCCCCAAAAATGAAAAAACTCATCAAATCCTCCAATCATCAATAATGAATCCAATTTGAATAATGATAAACCTTGCCCTTCAGGTATACTTGTAGACTCAACAGTATAACAGTCAAAACACTTAACCTCAGCACTTTCATATTTATCTAAATAACCTACCTGAAAATAAACATTATCATTTTTATCTTTCAATCCAAATAGAACATCAACAAATCTTTCGTTAAAAATAATATCTATATCTGCAATAAAAACATATTCTGTTTCGACAAATCTTAATCCAATATTAATAGCTTTAGCACGAGACCAAGGTTGATTATTATGAAAAGAATAAATATACTTTACAAATTCGTATTGTTTCAACAATTCTTTAACCGAAGCTGCTATTTCAAAATCAGATCCATAATCAACAAAAACAACAGAAAAATCCTTATTATATTGATTAACCAAAGAATCTAAAGATTTTTTGATTCTTTGTAATTCTCTGTTTTTAAAAGGATATATTATCGTTATCATTAATAAAAAAAATATTTGAAACTTTATTTATTACCAAATTTTAAGCAATATGATCTGCGTGATCAGTGCATCAATTATCAAAAGTTTATACTAAAACAAATTACGTATATTCACTGAATATTCTATTCAACTATAACATGAAGCGATTTCTGGAATAAAGGATTGGTCCTTATCTGAAAAGTGATTTCAGCTTATATCTAATTTTGTATCTAGGAAAAGTGATTATGCTTTTAAAAAAGAAATAATATTTTACACAAAATTGATTCCTTCTTTTAGATCTTTCAAATCTTGAGTAATAATAATTTGACTTAAGCTTTTTAATTTGCAATGTTGTAAAATTATCTATTACGAGATTAAATTTCATTCTTCTTTCGTAGGCATTTATCATTGCATAAAAATGCCAATATTTTGCTTTAAAGAGGTTTTCATTTGCCGAAATACTATTTTCATGAATCCGATAATTATACAAAACTTTATCTATAAATAAATGTTCTCCTTGTTCTTCTAATTTATAGTATAGATCTTGGTCAACAGCTCTTTTCATTTTATAATCTATGTTCGCAGTTTTTACGTAAAACTCTTTTTTAAAACTGGCAAAAGCAGTGAGTGCACCTTCTCCAAAAGTTAAATAAGATTTACCCAATGGGATACTAGAACCATGTGAACCTAAATTTTTAAAATTCAAATTTAAATCTACTAAATCATATTTAGAAGTAATAATCGCAACTTCAGGATTGTTTTTATGTTCTTCAACCATTATTTGCAAAGCATCAGTTGTAATCGTGTCATCAGGATCTAAAAATCCAATAATCGCTCCCCTAGCTAATTCTGCACACCTGTTTTTAGTATAACCACAACCTTTATTTAAGGGATTGGTAAACAATTTAAATCTAACATCATTTTTAATACAATCTTTAATAACTTCAACTGAATCATCAGTAGAACAATCATCTACAATAATTACTTCCCAATTTTGGTAAGCTTGATTAAGAATGCTTATGTAACAATCTTTAAAAAAATGGCCGTTATTGTAATTAGCTATTAAAATTGAAAATAACATAACTGTGTCTTTAGAATTCATGTATACCATTCAAATAAAACTTTACACATAAAACATTACAGATTGAATATTTGAATGTCTTTTAATTTAACTTTTTTTTATTTGTTACTTTCCAAACAATATCAAATAATTTTACCGTTTTCTTTTTAACAGTTTCTTCTGAATATAAATTGAATAACTTTTCTTTATTTAATTCATATTCATTTTTATCTAAGGAAACTAAATCTTTTTCTTCTATTTTTTTAAAATCAAAAATCTTAATTCCTTGATCTTTAAACGATTCATAAACTGGACTTTTAGAATTCACAAAAATCCTTGCACCAAAATATCCCATTGTAACAATATTACCAACTCCTTGTTGACGAATATGATTAAAAATAACAACTCCACAACTCAATAAAATCTCATTATATTCTTGCAAAGTAATGAAATGAGTAAGTGGAACAAAATTTGATCCCAGTAGTTCCTTACCTTTTCGCATTATAAATTCTTTGTAATCTTTACTTCCTCCATAGCTTAGAGGAACATACACCTTTTTACTATTCAAATTTATTTGTGATAGTTTAAGAAAAATATCGAAATGATTATTCGAAGGATCTGCTGAATTACCAACTAAAATATTACTCTTTCCTAAAACATTACTATAAATTTTATTTCCTAACGATCCTTCTATACTTCCATAAGCAAACGGTGCATAAATCGCTTTAATACCAATTTTTTTTATAATTTTAAACTCTTCAAAAATAACGGGGACTACAATATCAATGCTTCTAGCAGCTTTGTAAAAAACCGTATTAAAATTCTTATCTAAAATATTTATTATCTTTGATGGTAAAACGTATTTTAAAGAACTTAAATTTTTAAATAGCCAAAAACTAGAATTACTAAAAATTAATTTATTTTTTATCTTTAGTTTTTTATCTTTATAAATGTATGATTTCGTGTTTTTTTCAAATATTGTATCCTTTAATAACGGCCAGTTACCATACAAATCATATCCCCAAATAAACCATACTTTAATAACCTTACAAGAAAGTTTCAATACAATATTTTGTTTGATTTGATCTAAAGCGTGGAAAAAAACAATTGGATATGAATCTTCAATTGCATTTATTCTTCCAATAAAATTTTCAAAACTTTCTTTATCAGAAGCATCAAAAGCCTTAACTATTGTAGATGTTACATATTGATAAACATCGTCTTTTTTTTTAATAATCCAATATTCTGAAATTCCAGGATAGACTGATTCAAATAAATTTATTGCTGGATCAACGAATTTATCATCATCAAAAACATGAATTACTTTACTGTTATTCTGCAAGTTCATTTAAAAGTTAATCAACTTAATTATTTTTGTTAGCTAATTCTCTGTAATTTGTAAGCTATTGATTATTCCACTCAAAGATAGGCCTAATATTACCCGGTTCTCTGCCCATATATACTCCCAGCTCTCGACCTCCATCGATTACTGTAAAATGAATGATATCACTCGATTTAAAAATTGATTGCCTTTTATCTTCAACAATAAAAAGTGTTAAGCTAAAACTCCCCGATTGAAAGAAATTTACAGGAAAAGTACAAGTTAAAATATTTTCGCCTTTTCTTAATATCTCTTCAGAACTACTATTAGAAAAAGAGAATAACGATTCTCCCATGTCATTATAAAGATGATATGTTATGTGATATCTTTCCGCATCATTAACTTTTAAAAATATGCTAGTTACTAGCTCAATTTCTTTATTCTCTATTAATGGATCATCATAGCTCTCTCCAACATTTTGAAGTCCAATTTCATTTAATTTAAATATTTTATTCTCAAAATTGTCAAATTTTTTGCTATTTGATCTTTCAGAACCAGATCCACCTAAATAATAAGAAACTGCCGTATCAATATCTTTATCCAAAACTAATTTCCCATGCTCCATAACAATTCCTCGTGTACATAAACTCTTCACCGCCGCCATATTATGGCTTACAAACAAAACTGTACGTCCCTGTCCTTTCGAAATATCCTGCATTTTACCGATCGCTTTTTTCTGAAATTCAGCATCTCCCACAGCCAAAACCTCATCTATAACTAAAATCTCCGGTTCTAAAAAAGCTGCTACTGCAAAAGCCAAACGAACTGTCATTCCGCTGCTATACCTCTTTACTGGCGTATCGATATAACGCTCGCAACCCGAGAATTCAATGATCTCATCAAGTTTTGAAGTAATTTCTTTTTTTGTCATTCCAAGAATTGCTCCGTTTAAGAAAATATTTTCTCTTCCTGTCATTTCCCCATTAAAACCGGTACCAACTTCTAATAAAGATGCGATTCTTCCTCGTGATTTTATACTTCCTGTAGTTGGAGCTGTTACCTTTGATAATATTTTTAAAAGTGTCGATTTTCCTGCTCCATTTTTACCAATTATTCCCAAAACTTCCCCACGCTCCACTTCAAAATTAATATCCTGTAGAGCCCAAACATAATCAGAAGTCCCTTTGGTTGAACGATCATTTATCTCTCCAATTTTTAAATATGGATTTTCTTTCCCTCGTATTTGATGCCACCAACGGTTTAAATCATGACTCAATGTACCCGTGCCTACTTGCCCTAAACGATATTGTTTAGAAATGTTTTCGGCTTTTAAAATAATATCTTTTTTCAATTACTAAAGTGTAAATTATGAATTTTGAATCGTACTTACTGTCTAAAAAGTTAACTATACAGTGTCTATAAAGCTTTTTTCTGTTTTATTAAAAACTAAAAGACCTATAAAGAATATGACAATTGTTATTCCTAAAGTATAGACTAATCCCAAAATCGATATATGACCTACATTTAAAAGCATATATCTACTAGTTTCGATTACATATGCCAAAGGATTGTAATCAACAATCCAACCGTACTTTGGTATTTTTTCTTTTATTAATTCCATAGGATACATAACTGCAGATAAATACATAAGCAATTGTATACCAAAACCAATTAGATTACTAAAATCCCTGTATTTTGTTACCATTGAAGAAATTAACATTCCAAGTCCTAAACCTAAAACTCCCATGATTATGATTAAGACAGGAAAAAACAAAATGGAAATATTTACTGATAAATTAGCTCCATTAAAATAATAGAAAATATAAAAGATTATAAAAATTATAAATTGGATTCCAAATTTTATTAGAGTAGAAATTACAACTGATATGGGGGTAATAATTCTTGGAAAATAGACTTTTCCGAATATTCCTGCATTAGCTTTAAATGTATCTGAAGTACCATTAAGACAAGCTGTAAAATAATTCCAAACTGTAATACCTGCTAAATTAAATAAAAATGGAGGAACTGTTCCCGTGTTAATTCCTGCAACATTATTAAATATTATAGTAAATGTTACAGAAGTAAATAAAGGCTGAATTAAATACCAGAGTGGTCCTAAAACCGTTTGCTTATAAACTGTAATAACATCGCGTTTAACGAAAAGAAATAGTAAATCTCTATATTGCCAAACTTCTCTAAGATTTAAGGAGAAGAACTTGTTTTTTGGCGTTATTTCAAACAGCCATTGATTGGTATTATTTCTAGTATTCATTTTTTATTTATTTCCTAACAATTACTGCTTCAGGAATTTCTTTATTTTACAAAAACATTTTTTCTAGTTTTATTACTTAACTTACAAAACAAGCCCCGCCCCTTAAATTAACAGGATTTTTATTCGGATATAAAATACTAAAAAAACAAAAAGGCGTTTTTAAAAAACACCTTTTTTCTCTTCTATATTTGAATTATCTAATTCTGTTTTATAAATTTATTTATCTAAAACTTCAAAAGCCGAGTTCATGCTTTTAAATTCAGGAACAATTTTTTTCATTTTAGCAACAATATCATCATTATCATAAAAATCTGCTATACCTATTAACTCGTCAATCTCAATATGAAGATTTTCATATTCATCCTGAATTTCCTGCGCAATCATAATTTTATTATGATAAGTAGGCAATGTTTTAGAAGTATCATTTAACAATTCTTCATAAAGTTTCTCTCCGGGTCTTAATCCAACGATTTTTATTTTGATTTCTTTTTCTGGAATAAATCCAGCCAATTTGATCATTTTTTTCGCCAAATCAATAATACGGACTGGTTTACCCATGTCAAAAATATAAATCTCGCCTCCATTACCCATAGCTCCTGCCTCCAAAACCAACTGGCAAGCCTCCGGAATAGTCATGAAATAGCGAATAATATCCTGATGTGTTATGGTAACTGGTCCACCTTCGGCAATTTGCTTTGTAAACAACGGAACAACTGATCCGTTTGATCCTAAAACATTTCCGAAACGGGTTGTAATAAACTTAGTTACAACTTCGGTATTTTCTTTTTGGTTTTTTAAATATAAAGACTGTACATATTTTTCAGCAATACGCTTACTCGCTCCCATCACATTACTTGGATTAACAGCTTTATCTGTTGAAACCATAACAAATTTTCTAACGCGATATTTACAAGATAAATCTGCCAGGTTTTTAGTTCCCTTTATATTTGTTAAGATAGCCTGCGAAGGATTTTCTTCCATTAAAGGAACATGCTTATATGCCGCCGCATGAAAAACAACATGTGGGCTATAAGTTTTAAAAACTTTCTCTAGTGCTTTTTTACTTCTTACATCAGCAATTACAGCAACAATTTTTGATTCGGATCCTATTGCTAAAGTTTCCAAACATAAATTATGAAGTGGTGTTTCGGCATGATCTAAAATAATAACCACCTTAGGATTAAAACCTAAAACCTGTCTTACTATTTCACTACCAATTGATCCGGCAGCTCCTGTAATTAAAACAGTTTTATCTTTTAATTGTTTTGAAATTGATCTGCTGTCTAAGACAATAGGCTTTCTTTCTAGTAAATCTTCAATTTGAATGTTTTTTACTTTTTGAGAAATCTCTTTTTGATTTTCCCAATCCGAAATAAGTGGAACTGTATAAACTCTGTAGTTGAACTCTAAGCATTGATCAACAATAATTAATTGCTCTTCCTTAGACAAACTTTTATCAGCTATAATAACACCTTCTGCAGCTACAGAACGCATCAGGGCAGGCAATTTTTTTCTTAAAATCAAAATTGGCAAATCTAACATTCGCTTAGACGCATTTTGATTGTTTTTATCTACAAAACCAACAATTTTAAAACGAGACGGGGTTTCAAACTTCAATGCATTTGCTACTGAAATTGCATTGGCATCTGTTCCATAAATTACAGTTCTGATTAATTTAGAATTTGTTTTTTCTGAAAAATAAAGTTCGAAAGTTTGTTTTACTACAACACGATATAAAAACAAACCACAAAATGATAAAACTAAATTAATAAAAAGCGCAGTATTTAAAAATGCTTTATGTCCTGTATATAATTCAAAGACCAAATTAAAAAACAAGAAAAATACCAAAACTGAAGTTTGAGAAAACAACAATTTTATAGCATCGATATAGCCAGAATGCCTAATAATTCCCGAATAAGTCCTAAAAAGCCAAAAGAAAAAAACATTTATAACAATTAAACTTGCAACAAAGTAAAAATGATGCGAAGTAATAATGTAACCCAATGCTGTTCCTTCAAACAACATATAAGTAAAAGTAAATGAAAAAATGAGTACCATAACATCTATGGCAATAATAATCCACCTTGGCAAATAACTAAGGTTATTAATACTTGCTCGCAAATTTCTTGGTGAAAAAGAATTATGCAACAAAGAGGTTATTTTGTTTTGTTTATCTGTATCCAATTTGGTTCAGTTTAATTGTATAAGCTTTATATGGGCTACAAAAATACAAATTAAAGGTTTAAAAAATTATTTATCGGTGCAAATTAAAATTTAACACCTCTTTTCTTTTGTTTTAAAAATTCTATTAAATAAGATCCGTATCCAGATTTAACTAAAGGCAGTGCCAGTTCTTCTAGTTGAGCATCATTTATAAACCCTTGTCTCCAAGCGATTTCTTCTATACATCCCACTTTCAAACCTTGTCTTTCTTCAAGAACCTGAACAAATTGTCCTGCTTGCATTAAACTATTAAATGTTCCAGTGTCTAACCAGGCAGTTCCTCTACTTAAAATACCAACCTTAAGTGCTCCTTTTTCTAAATATACTTTATTTACATCTGTAATTTCATACTCCCCTCTTGCACTTGGTTTAATTTTTTTTGCAATTTCGACAACTGAATTATCATAAAAATACAATCCTGGTACAGCGTAATTAGATTTTGGCTCTTCAGGTTTTTCTTCAATTGAAATTGCGTTTAAACTTTCGTCAAACTCAACTACTCCATAGCGTTCCGGATCCGAAACATGGTAAGCAAAAACAACTCCTCCTTTTGGCTTTGTATTTGATTTCAGGAGCTCTTGCATGTTTGATCCAAAAAATATATTATCTCCCAGAATTAAAGCTACGTCATCAGTGCCAATAAATTCTTCTCCAATTACAAAAGCCTGTGCCAATCCATTTGGGATTACCTGCTCAGCATAGCTAAATTTACACCCTAAAGTTGCCCCATCTCCCAATAATTTTTTAAAATTTGGTAAATCATGTGGAGTAGAAATAATTAATATTTCGTTAATTCCAGACATCATCAAAGTTGATAATGGATAATAAATCATTGGCTTATCATAAACAGGCATCATCTGCTTGCTCATTGCGAGTGTTAAGGGGTGTAAACGAGTTCCTGAACCTCCTGCCAAAATAATTCCTTTCATATTTTCAGATTTTAAATTTTAAATTTTAGGTCAAAAGTTTCATTTTTGAAAACTCTTTCGATCAAAAAATTAAAATTGTTTCTATTTTAAGCAAACATTTTTTTTAAACTTTCTTTATAATTTGGAATATCCAAGCCATAAATCAATTTCATTTTTGATTTATCCAATAGTGAAAATCTCGGGCGCTTTGCCGGTGTTGGGTAAAATACCGATGAAATGCCTGTAACATTACAATTATATCCTCCCAATTCTTTTATAGCCAACGCAAATTCGTACCAACTTATTTTGCCTTCATTTGAATAATTATAAATCCCGGAAATCCAATTAGGAGATTCTATAATGATCATCATTGCCTGAGCTAAATCTGCTGCATAAGTTGGCGAACCAATTTGATCATTTACAACATTAATTTCCTCTCTTTCCTGCATTAAACATTGCATTGTTTTAACAAAGTTGCTTCCAAATTTACTATAAACCCAAGATGTCCTAATAATAATTGAATCCGGGTTTTCTTTTATGCACGCAATTTCACCAGCTCTTTTACTTTCGCCATATACGTTTATAGGATTCGTTTTAGCTTCTTCATTTAATGCCGTAGAAGATAATCCATCAAAAACATAATCTGTAGAGAAATGAATTAACTTTATTTCATTTTGTAAAGCATATTTTGCAATTACTTCCACAGCCAAATGATTTATTGTAAAAGCTAAATCTCTTTCTGTTTCTGCTTTATCAACGGTAGTATAAGCACCACAATTTAAAATTATATTAGGGCAAATTTCATTTAACTGATTTTTAAGCAATTCTAAATTATCAAGTGTAACTTTTGCCCTATCAGCAAAAATCCATTCGAATTGAGGATATTGCGAGGACAAAACAACAAATTCAGAGCCTAGTTGTCCGTTCGCTCCTGTTACAAGAATTTTCTTCACTAAAATAAACTATTACAATTGTCTATATAAGGAAGAGTATAATCTTTTTCAGAAACTATAGCTTCTTCCATACTTACTCCCCAATCAATATTTAAAGATGGATCATTAAATATTATTCCTCCTTCAGAATCTTTATTATAAAACTGATCACATTTATACATTACAGAAGCTGTTTCGCTTATCACAGAAAATCCATGTGCGAAACCTTGAGGTACTAACAATTGCTTTTTATTTTCGGCTGATAATAAAATACAAAATGATTTTCCATAGGTTGAAGAATCTTTTCTTAAATCTACTGCAACATCTATAATTTCCCCCTCTAAAACACGTACCAGTTTTGTTTGTGCATAAGGTGGATTCTGATAATGCAATCCTCGTAAAGTACCTTTCTTTGAGAATGACTGATTATCTTGAACAAAATCTATTTCTATTCCTAAATCTTCAAACTTATTTTTACTATAAGACTCAAAAAAGAAGCCTCTTTCATCCTCATAAACAATTGGTTCCAGGACAATCAAATCATTAATGAATGTTTTTTCTATTTTCACAATACTATATAATTCTCTATTAATTTTTCGAATGTTTTTTATTTAAAAAAAATATCCAAAACATCCTTTATTCTTGATCTATCTTCATCTGTCAAATTTGACCCTGATGGTAAACACAATCCGTTTTCAAATAAACTTTCTGAAACTTCCCCCCCATAATAAGGATATTTTTCAAAAATTGGCTGCAAATGCATCGGTTTCCAAAGTGGACGACTTTCAATATTTTTCTCATCAAAAGCCATTCGTAAATCTTCTCGGGTTTTCCCTCCTGTTTTTTCAGGATCGATGATTATTGCTGACAGCCAATGATTAGAAAAGTAATCATTATCAATTTCTTTTAAAACAACTACGCCTTCAATATTTGCGAAATATTCAGCGTAAAACTGATGCATTTTTCTTCTTAATTGTATATGAGCATCTAAAATCTCCATTTGCCCTCTTCCAATGCCTGCGCAGATATTACTCATTCTATAGTTATAACCAACCTCACTATGTTGATAATGAGTCGCATTGTCTCTAGCTTGCGTTGAAAGAAAAACAGCTTTTTCTTTTGTTTCTTTATTTTGTGTTACAATTGCTCCTCCACCTGATGTAGTAATAATTTTATTTCCATTAAAAGAAAGTGCGGCAATATCACCAAAAGTTCCACATTTTTTATTCTTATAATGACTTCCTAAAGCTTCAGCGCTATCTTCTAAAACAGGAATATCATACTTGGCAGCAACAGCATGTATTTCATCAACTTTATAAGGCATGCCGTAAAGATGAACTGCAATTATGGCTTTAGGTGTATTTCCATTTGAAATTCTATCTACGATCGCTTTCTCCAAAGAGACCGGACATATATTCCATGTCTCTAATTCACTATCAACAAAAATTGGTATTGCTCCTTGATACATAATAGGATTTGCTGATGCTGAAAAAGTCATAGTCTGACAAATTACTTCATCACCTTGTTTTACATCTAAAAGTATTAAACCCAAATGAATTGCGGCAGTTCCAGAACTTAAAGCTCCAATAAAAGATTTTTCCCCCAAGTAGTTTTCCAAATCAGTTTCAAAACCGTTTACATTAGGTCCTAATGGCGCAACCCAATTTGTATCAAAAGCATCCTGCACATATTTTTGTTCCGTTCCCCCCATATGAGGAGATGATAACCATATTTTTGAATTATTCATGTATACTATTTATTTTTATTATCTTTCCAGGATTACCAACTACAACAGCAAAATCTGGAATATCACTGATAATTACTGATCCTGCACCTACTGTTACCCATTTTCCAATTTTTATTCCCTGAATTACACATGCACCTATTCCTATATGCGTTCCTTCATCGACAGTGACATTTCCTGCCAAAGATGCACTGGGAGAAACATGAACAAAATCATTAATTTGGCAATCATGTTCTACTACAACACCGGTATTTATGATACAATGTTTTCCAATTTTAGCATCTGCATTGACAACAGCACCAGCCATTACAACTGATCCATCACCTATATTTGAGCTTTCAGAAATCACAGCATTACTATGTATTGCCGTAAAAAAGGGGCTTTCTATTTTTGAAACTATCTTTTTTCGGATTTGATTATTTCCTATTGAAACTAAAATTTTACCAGCCTCTAAATTTAATAATTGCGCTATTTCAAAAACAGGTACATTACTGATCATATCCACTTTTGGCTGATCATCGAAAATTGCAGTAATGGCAAAATTATTACTTTTTAGTACATCAATAATAACTTTGCAATGACCGCTTGCTCCATATAAATACTTAGCCTTATCCATTAAATCGTTCTATTGTGGCAATATTCACTGCGTTAATACCTTCACTTTTAATTACTTTTTGTACAGTTTTTACTAATATTTTAAAATCTAAACTAAAAGAAATATTATGGACATACCAAACATCATATTCAAATTTTTGTTCCCAAGAAATAGCATTTCTACCATTGATTTGAGCCCAACCTGTAATACCTGGTTTAACATCATGTCGCTGTTTTTGAAAATCACTATATAATGCTAAATATTCCGGCAACAATGGTCTGGGACCTATCAAACTCATATCCCCTATTAAGACATTTAATAATTGAGGTAATTCATCTAGCGATGTTTTTCTGACAAATTTCCCCATCCTGGTTAATCGTTCTGCATCAGACAATAAAACTCCTTTCGAATCTTTTTTGTCATTCATGGTTTTAAATTTTACTATTTTAAAAATTTTCCCGTTTTTTCCTGGACGACTCTGAAAAAAAAATGGCTTTCCATGATTAGCAATAAGTAAACTAAATATTACAATTAAAAAAACCGGACTCAAAATTAAGATACCTATTAATGCCAATAAAAAATCAATTAGTGGCTTTAAAAATTCCTTATACATAATTTTCTAATATTTTATATTCGTCTAAAATAGCATTCCAGATCACTGCCTGATCATAACGAGATACAATCATTTCCCTAGATTTTTTCCTCAAACTAGTATTCCAATCCGGATTATTAATCATTCTTTCCATACTATTATATAACGCATCACAATCTTTAACCGGTACAATTTCTCCATTAATACCCTCTTCAATAATTTCATTACAACCGTTTATATCAGAAACAATTGATGACAGCCCCATTGCACCTGCTTGCATAACTACATTTGGAAATCCTTCTCGATAGCTCGGAAAAACCAAACAATCACTAATAGCAAAATAGATACGGACATCTTGCTGAAAACCAACTGAAATTATATTTGGAATATTTTCAATAGCTTCGAGGGTTGAACTTGCTAAAGGATCAAGTTCTTCTTCAAATAGTCCAACTAAAATTAATTTAGCATTATCATTTTTTTTATTTATCTTAATAAAAGCTTTAACTAATTCATTAATCCCTTTATCTGCAACAAGCCTTCCAACGAAAATAAAAACAAAATCTGTTGGTTTTATTTTTAATGTTTCTGTTAATTGTTGTTTTTGTTCTGAAGAAATTAAATTCGTATCAAAATGATTTGTATTAATTCCGTTCGAGCTTCCATTACCCAAAACTTTTAATTTTGCTTTTTTTACGAATTTATTTTCCAATATGAAATCATATAATCCCTTTGAGTTTGGATATACGTTTGTGGCACACTGATAAGTTAATTTTTCTACAAAATTCAACAATTTTCTCTTATTTCCAGTCGCCTCCATTAAAGGCAAACCTGCAACGGTATGCAACCTATGGGGTACTCCTGCAAACTTTGCAGCAAGCATCGAAACAATTCCAGCTTTTGGTGTGTGAGAATGTACTATATAAGGTTTTTCTTTTCTGAAAATTGTATACAATTTATATAATGACTTCAAATCCTTAAAAGGTGAAATTTTCCTCGTCATCTCTACAACTATAACCTCTACCTCTTCATTAGATCTAACTTCATTCAATTCGTTACCGCTTGATGAAATACCTATAACTTCATAAGTTGAAGACATAAATTTAAGCTGGCCCTTAAGCAATGTTTTAAGAGATATTGGAACAGTTGTGATACGAATAAGTTTATGTTTTTTCTTTATTGCGCTATTATTCATTCTATGGTGTATACTTAAAATGGTATGCTTAATTAACAATGAATCCTTGTTCTCTTATTTTCTTTGTTTTTGATTCTGTTTCTTTAATATCGTCTTTACCATTTGTTTTTATTTTTAAATTAGAAAATTTATATTTTGCGGTATATTTAAAATCTGCAGCAATAGAAACTTTACCAGAATTATCACTCCATTGAGAATTCTTTATATTAACAGTACCACCCAATGGCTTAATATCATCGGGATATTTGTAACCTGTTTTTGAACCTCCCATTATTAAAGCATATTTAGAAAATGTATCATAATGCGAATCAATATTTACATCAACCTCATGATATTTTTTCCCTATCATATTTAATAAAATTATCGCTATTCCTGCATCACCATTATTAAATGTGGTAATCTTACTTAAATTTATTTTTTCTAAGGTATTACCGTTTTCATTTGGCTCAACATCAATTCCTGCCATTGGTAATGTTCCATTGGTATTAGAAATATAGATATTAGAAACATTAATATTTTTTCCGCTGATTATAGAAACGCCATTACGTCTATTATTATCTAATAGTCCTCCTTTAATGTATATATCCTGCGATTCATTTGTTGATGTTCCGCTTACATATATTCCGTCTCCCCAGCAGTTTTTAATTTCAGGATTATATATAACAATATTAGTAGAAGATATAATGTTTATCCCCATACCCCATTCTCCTGTAGTTCCTGTATGTTTAACCCTATCGCCAACTAATCTTGGATTATAAATCTTAACATTGTCAACGTTCTTCAGATCTAATATTTGATATTTAGGTAAGGAATTAACTGCAATGATCAATTTTGATTTTAGATTAAAATAAATAACTGAATTGCTTTTTAACGATAACCCTTTTTCTGAAATCAAAATTGGGAAATTAGGCATTTTTACAAATTTATTTTCATCAATCCCTTTTTGTATGTAAGATGTATAATCAACAGATCCATTCTGCACATAATTTGCGGGTAAATAAGTTGCTAGATCGACAAATTTAATTTGAGTAACATTCTTTCCTAGGTTTACCTTATAAACTAGATTTTTCTTTACTTTTTTATAAGCAAAATCAGATTTATTATTCTGCGAGTTGCAGGAAATCGCAATAATAAAAAACAGAAATAAAAAGACAACTTTTTTCATAGTTTATATTATTTAAATTTAATTGTTAATCTTTATTTTTAAGTGAATTATAAATTTCACAAGTTTCTATAGCATTTCTTCTCCAAGAAAATTTTGTTGTATTTAACAACGCATTTGCAGATAGTTCTGAGTAAAGCGATTCATTGGACAAAACATCTTCAATTTTGTCTTTTATATCTTTTACAGAGAAGGGATCAAAATATAATCCTCCGTCTCCAGAAATTTCAGCAATAGAACTTTGATTAGCCCCAACGGTTGGTTTACTGAACAATCCTGCTTCAAGTGAAGGAAAACCAAAGCCTTCATAATAAGACGGAAAAACGTGAAGTTTACAATTTGCATATAACCATACTAAATCCTCTCTGGAAATAAAATCCAAATATATTACATCTGACGCTTTATTTATGATTGACAAGACATCATCAAAATCATGATTTTTTTTGCCTACTATAACTAATTTGTGATTATTTTTAATAGCTGCGGGCAGTGAAGAAAATGCTTCTACTAATCGTATATAATTTTTTCGCGGTTCTAAATGCCCTACGGCAAGTAAATACTGTGTAGAATTAATCAAATTGTCTTTAATAACTCTTTCATTTACGTCCTCTTCAGTTTTTAACACAAAAGACTCAGGATCAACAGCTTCATGAATAGCCTTGATTTTGCGTTCGTCAGTTTTATAAAATTTAATGATCTCATCCTTTGTGAAATTTGAGATCGTTATAATTTTATCAGCATTTTTAATAGACTTTTTAACCGCATATTTGAGATAAAAATATCTTTTAAATTCGTATGATTTAGGAAAATTTAAAAATCTTAAATCGTGAACTGTTAGAACAACTTTTGCCGTTTTAAATTCTGGAGAATGAAAAAATGTTGAATGAAATACATCAAATTTTTCTTCCTTCTCTTCTTTCTCCCAAAAGTACTTTTGAAAAAGAGCTCTCTTTATTTTCTTATTGGACTCGAATGGAAAGATTTTAATTTTACCTCTTCCATTTATCAAATTAACAAATGTAGATTCAACTGTTTTTGGAATATAAAACACAAATTCATTATCATTATTCAGCTCAACTAGCTCCTTTACTAAATTATGGATATACTCCTTTATTCCTCCACCAGCTTCATAATATATACAATTAATAGCTATTTTCATTTTATTCTTTTATTTATCTTTTTTAGATTAATTATTTAAACTACTAATTTTATTAAATCTTTTAGTATTAAAAATATCTTTTTATTACAGACTATCTTCATAAGCTTTTTCTCTAATTACTTTTCTATCGTAATAGGAGTCTTCTGTTATTATATTATTTGAATATTCGTAAATATCTCTATTAAAGGTCACAAATGTTTTTAGTATACAAATAAACATAACTATTAAATTCATATTACGACTACCTACCAAAACTTTGAAATCACACAAGATCATTATATAAGCCCAAAAAAAGAGCAATGAAAATCTATTAATTATTGTATCTGATGTACTAAAATATAGCAACAAAAAACAATAACAAAAAAACCCATTAAAGTATATAGGCTTAATAAGTTTATTATTTACAATTCGCTTATAATTGAAAAGAACTAAAACTAATATAAAAAGCTTTTCTAAAATACCAAATCGTAAACCATAGCTCTTATCCGATTCTGTAACGGTATTTGCTAAATACTGCAATCTACCTCCAGCAATATTTCCGATAAATGATACAATACTATTAAAGAAATTGAACTGAAGAAGATAAACAACTATTCCTAATAACAATCCAAATATTAAGATATTACGATTGAAATATTTTCTATTTATTAAAAAAAGCAGAAAAAAGAAAATTCCAGTAGTATGAAATAATATAGACAATAAAATTATAATCGAAGCTTTGAACTTTTTATTCTTATTAATATAATCAATTGCTTGTATTGCAATAAGGATAGAAGTTAAATTTCTTAATAAATCAATTATTAATAACGGAAATAGACTTATTAAAATAATATATGATAAAGATACTTGATTAGACTGCGTTTTTAGAAATCGATCCCATAGTAAAACTTGTATTAATGTTATAAAAAAAACAAAATAATGATAACTAAATCCAAAATCATGAAATAGTTTTGCGATAAAAGAGAAACCTAATTCATAATCCTGAATTGTCCAGTAATCTAATGTTGTTTCAGAATAATAATATTCATAATTAAACCAATCACTTCCCACATATCCACGAAAACCAAAAAACAAAAGAAAAACAAAAGCACTTATATATCTAACGGACTTATTACTCTTATCTTTTTGATTTTTACTGTTTTCATAAAAATAAATAATAATGTATACTAAAATTAAAATTAGATATGGAAAGCTAAAGAATTCCATAATCTAATTTATTACTTCTTCAAAAAGAGAGGAAATATCTAATGAATTATATAATTCAAGAGATCCTGTACTCATTTCATCATAATTAGCATCAATCTTTAAAATTGCAATTGCCAGATTTTCCGGAATAAATTCAGAAACTGCTTTTCCTGCATTATATCTTTCAAACACTAAAGAAAGTCCTGGAATATCATTCGAAAGCATTGGTATTCCAAAACAAGAATACTCATAAATTTTATTGGGTGCACAATACAACGTATTGATAACATTTTCTATTGAGCCTTGTATAGGAAAATAACTTAAGAATCCTATATAAGCTTTTTTAGTTATTTCTAAATGTTTGGGCGCAGAAATAAACGGCAAGAAAACAACCCTTTCAGACTTGTATTTACTAATTAGTTTTGCTTTATTATTATCATCGCCCCCCATTATACAAATAATGTATTCTTCAGGAAGATATTTAATTGACTGACATAATTCATCCAGTCTTCTTTCTGGGTAGTTGAAGATACCTTGATATAAAATTACTTTTTTGTTTTTAAAAATAATTTCGATTTCATCCTCAAGAGAATCGCTCAGTTTTGAAATATCAAAATCGGGTTTGTTAGGAATTACTACCGGTAATTGTGCCAGATTAAAATAAGCCTTCGTTATATGGGCTCTATTGTATTCACAGCAAACTACTTTCCAGGCATTTTGCATTGTACTTATATAATCAAGAAATGGACTTAGTATTTTGTATCGAAATCCTACTTTTAACTGTGGTGTTTCGAACAAATACAATATCGATTTAAATTTGAAAACTAATTTATAAAGGAGCCAAATATTTTGATTTCCATATAGCCATAAAATGGAATCATTCTTAAATTCTTTGTTTACAATTCTTTCAACTTTTTTCTTGTAAGAATATAACTTAAAAAATTTTACAATTTTATTCTCTTTCGTATCATTTATTATTGTTTCGAAATAAACTACACCTTGAGACTCCAGATCAATAATTGTGTTTTTATCACTGCAATATCCAATAACTACAACTTTCTTACCTAAAGACAATAATATTTTAATGGCGGTTAAAATTGGCGGATATTTTTGTATATCGTGATTATAGATTAAAATATTACTCATTTAATTTAATTTTGATATAAAACTCACAATTCTTTCACATGCTTTTCCATCACCATAAGGATTATGAAGCACGCTCATATTTGTATATTTATCTTTGTCTTGCAGCAATTTATTTGCTTCACTTACTATAACTTCCTTATTTGTTCCAACTAAAATTACGGTTCCAGCAATAACTGCCTCAGGTCTTTCTGTAGACTCGCGCATAACTAATACCGGCTTCCCAAGACTTGGAGCTTCTTCCTGGACTCCACCGCTATCTGTTATAATTAAATATGACTTATCCATTAGCCAAACGAAAGCGGGGTAAGCTAGAGGATCAATTAATTTAATATTTTTTATTTCTGATAAAATTTTATAAACGGGTTCTTTTACGTTAGGGTTTAAATGTACCGGATATACAATTTCAACGTCGCTATTTGTTAGAGCAATTTCTCTTAAAGCTTCACATATTCTAATGAATCCATCTCCGTGATTTTCTCTTCTGTGTCCAGTAACGAGAATAATTTTTGAGTTTAGATTGATCTTTTGTTTTAAAATTTCGATTTCGTCAATACGAATATCTTCCACTCTTTTAGAACTATCCATCAATGCATCAATGACTGTATTACCAGTAACAACTATTGTTGCAGGATCTATATTCTCTTTCAATAAATTTTCTCTGGACTCTTCTGTAGGAGCGAAATGATAATCAGCAATTCTGCCTGTTATTTGTCTGTTCATTTCCTCAGGAAAAGGTGTACGCTTAAAATTTGTACGTAAACCTGCTTCAATATGACAAATTTTAGCGCCTGAATAAAAAGATGCTAAACTAGCTGCCATTGTTGTGGTAGTATCACCATGAACGTAAACGTAATCCGGATTAAAATCTTCCAAAACTTCTTTTAATCCAATTATAATATCTCCAGTTAATGAGTATAAATTTTGATTTGCTTTCATTAAATTCAAATCATACTCTGGTTGAATATCAAAAAATTCCAAAACTTGATCCAGCATTTCTCTATGCTGAGCAGTAACACAAACTCTGGTTTCGAAAATATCAAAATGTTTTTTGAACTCTTGTACTAAAGGAGCCATTTTAATAGCCTCAGGCCTTGTTCCAAAAACAATTAAATTTTTTTTCATTATAATATTCTTTAAAACTATTTAAAATTATTTTTTATATCATTTTACGATATAATATTATATCCCAATTAATTTAACAACACGACGGATTTGTCTATAAAAATTTATCCAACAATCATAATACTTAAGTTCTTTCTCAATCATTCCGCCATTCATTTTAGAAATTTCTATAATTTTATAATACTCTTTTTTCCATAGTATCATTATAGAATTATAATCGTAATTCTCTTTAAACATTTTTAAAGCGGCATTACCGGCGACATTGCTCCTTGTATCTGACTCAATGATAATTTCTATTGCTGATTGAAAACTTATTGCACTTCTATTTTCTGGAGAGCTTATAGCAATGATATTTGCATCTAAGTTGTTTTCGCCCCAAAAACCCCAGGCAAACTTATTAGTTTCAGGAGTAAATCCAGCTATAACTGAAGGTTTGGCGCATGAAGCGGCTAACAAAAGAGTAGTACCCATTCCTACAAACATACTGCAGTTTTGATACAGTTCTTCCAAATCCTTACCAACTATTGTTCCTTTCAATTGAATTAATTCCTTAACTAATCTTTTATTTATAGTAGCTGCCAATTCATTCAATTCATTATACAATTTACCATCTCCAACAATAATTAATTTATACTCTTTAAACTTATCGTTAGACTCATATAATCGAGTAAAATCTTCAATCAAATATCTTACGTAATCCTTATCTTCAGACAATCGACTTACAGATAAGATATATTTGCCATTAGGATTAATATCATTAATAGAAATTGGCTTTACGGGAATTTGAATTATATTGGGATTTAATTTTAATTTTGTAACCTCCTCTATATATTGATTCATTTTAGGAGTAAGAAGATAGAATAAATCAAAACCGTTCAATTTTTTAGTTATTATCTTTAACAATGGATTACGATAATACGCAAGTTCAGATAACACATTTATGAAAAACGGGATTTTGGTGTCCTTATAAACAGAAGCCACATGAACAATGGGATATGAATTATGAGCTTCAATAACATCTACCTCATTGTCTAATAAAACTGTTTTTAAATTTTGTTTAAATTTATTATATTGACTATTAGTAAATACTAAAGGTGGTAAACTAATTCCTTCTAATTTTATATGAACAGTACCATGTGGTAAATTTGCAACATTCTCCCCTCCCTCTGAAATAACTATTACATCAAATCCATTAGCAATTAACCATTCACATTTATTAATTACATAAGTCTCTGCTCCGCCTATAATCATTAATGGAGTTACAAAAGCAATTTTAATTTTTTCCTTATTCATACAAATTAATGTTCTTAAAAAACTTAATAGATAGTTATTTATTTGGCAGTTCTTTTAAATAACATCTTTCTAAAAACATATATCATAAAAAATAAACAAAGTAAATAATTCAAAGCAAATGCCATAGTAACACCTTGAATACTAAAACACTTAAGAAACAACCACCCAAATAAAACATAACTAAAACTAAACACGATTTCAGTGATCAAGTAATATTTTGTCATCGATTTTGCTATCATAATATAACCTAAGATCCATGAAGCAATTTTAAAAATATCACCCAATAATTGCCAAAAAAACAATGATTGCATATCTAAGAAATTTTTTGTGAATAAAAGTGAAATTATGACATAACGTAAAAAATACACAACAATACACCCCAAAACTACTAAAGGCATTATAATTTTAAAGCTTTTGAAAACTTCATTTCTAATTTCACTTTCTTCTTTAAGAGATGATAGCTTGGGTAAATAGTAAGTACTAAGGGATGTTGTTATAATCATTAAATATCCGTCTGACACTCTCATCATGCCTTGCCAATATCCGGCAGAATCAACTCCTAAATTTGTAATGATTATATTTCTTAATAAAATTTGTGAAATAGGAACAGTTAATGCTGAAACAAGTGTCATTAAACTGTAATGACTTAATTTTAATGCAATTACTTTATCAAAAGCAAGACTAAAATAACTCCACGAAAACCAATCACTTTTACTAATCAAAAATAAAGTAATAAAAAAAACAATAGATTGCGAGAGTACCATTGCATATAATGCACCTTCTAATTTAAAATAATAAACTAAAATCAAAGTAAAAACCAAACCAGTAACACTACCAATTGTATTAACTGTAGTATACTTTTTTATTTGCTTCTTACCATTTAGAATTGAAATTATTAAGGAATTTAAAGAATACAGAATTATAGTAACACCCAAAACTCTAATAGGGTTACTATATAAATCTGTAACAAATATCCATTGTGAAAATAAAGATCCAAAAAGAAGCAAGATTATCCCTATGGATACTGAACAATATAAACTTATTTTAAAAGAAGTACTAAATAAGGATTTTAATTTATCTTCGTCTTCATCATATTCCGCGGTATATTTTACAACTCCTGTATTAATAGCTCCATTTGCAAAAGTAAGTACAATAGTCAGAAAGTTAGAAAAAGCGCCAACTAAAGCTACTCCAGCGGGCCCAGTAATTATTGCAATGACTTTACCTGTAACAAAACCAGTAGCAACACGTATAAAGGTAATTATGGCTGAAAAGAAAGATGTTTTAAGAAGATTCAATATTAAATATTTAATTAAGTTATGATTCTGAATAACTAGACAGCGCCTATATTATCTGAATCTGACATTTCTCTGTGCCAATGAGGAATATCTGTTTTTAACACTTTAGCTGGGGATCCGCTTAACAGCGCCCTTTCAGGATATTCACCACCTAACACTACAGAAAGAGATGTAACTATTGAGTTTTTATTAATAACGGCTCCTTTTAATACTTTTGCACCAACTCCAATCCATGTATGGTCTCCAATTATAGTTTTCTTGGTGGATTTTTTTCCGTCAATACCATGCCAATCACAATCAGTAATAAAAGTATCCCAGGCAATAATACAATCTGCACCAATTTCCAGATAATCATTTACCATAACAACAGAATTAGCAGTAATCCCTGATGCACTTTCATTATTTTTTCCTTTCAAGATCAATTGAGCATTAGAACCAACATGTATCTTTACATCTTGTCCTAATGTAAACTCATTTTCTATAATACATTTTGCACCGACTCCCAATAGCAGAGAAGCGCGACCATCTCCTTTAAGCCATTGTTCCAAAATCAATCTTTTTTTTACGATCAATGTTGCATTTTTACGCTTTTGAATTTTTATGGTCATAGATCCATTAATTTGAATTGCAGGAAAGACACTCCATTCATCTACAAAGCGCAATGTCAAGTATGCTGCATAAAACCAATTTGGAGGAGATTTTAAAAAAGCTTTAAAACTTGGATAATTATTAATATGTTTCTTAATTAAATGTAACATACATTAATATTCATTAAGTATTTTAATGATATTATCTATTTCCTCTTTTTCCAAAACAGCACTTAAAGGTAAACTTAAAACTTCTTCATGTATTTGCTCGGATATAGGAAAACTTAAAGTATTCAATTCTTTGTAGGCTTCTTGTTTATGAGGTGGAATTGGATAGTGTATAACAGTTTGTACCCCTTTATCAGCTAAGAACTTTTGTAAGTCAGCACGATTTGTAGTTCGAATTACAAATAAATGCCAAACATGAGCCAAATCATAAGTAACTTTTGGCAATACAATTTTTGGGTTAGTAATTTCAGTCAGGTATCTATTGGCTGTATTGCGTTTTCGCATCGTTTCAAAGTCTAGTTTATTCAATTTAACTTTTAATAAAGCTGCTTGTAATTCATCTAAACGACTATTGACTCCTTTATACAGATTTTGATATTTTACATGAGAACCATAATTTAGCAAAGCACGTAAGCATTCTGCCAATTCATCATCATTTGTTGTAATTGCACCTCCATCTCCTAACGCTCCTAAGTTTTTACCAGGATAAAAACTAAAACCAGCTGCATCTCCCCAATTTCCAGCTTTTTTATCTTCAATAATTGCTCCATGTGCCTGTGCACAATCTTCAATCACCTTTAAATTATGTTTTTTTGCAATTAAATTTATGCTTTTCATATCACATAACTGTCCATATAAATGAACTGGTAATATGGCTTTTGTTCTAGAAGTTATTTTAGACTCTATATTCAAAGGATCTAAATTATAAGTATCAATGTTTGGTTCTACTAAAACGGGCACCAAATTATTCAAAGAGATAGCCAATACACTTGCAATATAAGTATTGGACGGTACTATTATTTCATCACCATCATTCATGAAACCTAACTCTTTATAAGCTCTAATGATTAGAATTAATGCATCTAAACCATTTGCAACACCTATTGCATGTTTTGTATTACAATAAGCTGCAAAATCTTTTTCGAACTGTTTTAACTCAGTCCCCATTATGTACCATCCAGAATCTAGTACACGTGTAAATGCTTCTTGTAATTCTTCTCTGTACTGCGCATTTACTTTTTTTAAATCTAAAAATTCAATCATTATAATTTATTTATAAATTACTAAAGCTCCCCATGAATATCCAACTCCAAAACCAGCCAAAAGAAGTTTATTATCTTCTAAAGACATATCTATTCTATTCTTTAAAGCAATTGGAATTGTTGAAGAAACGGTATTTCCATAATCCTCCATGTCCACCAGAAATTTATTAGCAGGTATATTTATTTTTTTTCTTAGATAATTTAACATAAAAGTATTGGCCTGATGAAAAATAAACTGATCAATAGACTCAATAGTTTCATTATTTTTTTCTAATGTATTCGTTATTAGTTCTGGAACAGCTTTTGCCGTGAAATTAAATATTTCAGAACCATTCATATATAGATGATTGTCATTTGGCTCGCTATTGTCCAAAGTTTTAGCATTTTTCATTGCTCCATTTCTTACAATCAAATTTTCAAATCCATTACCGTCGGAACCTAATGAAAATTCCCCTAATCTATATTTTCCTTCACTAGAAATTAGAGTCGCAGAAGACGCATCTCCAAAAATACTTAAGTTACCTTTATCTTTACTATGGATATATTTCGAATACATTTCGGCAGTTACCAGTACAACATTTTTAGCAATTTTAGATACAATTAAGCCTTTGGCCAATGAAAGTCCATAAATATATCCTGAACATCCTTGATTAATATCAATTGCTCCACAATTTGTAGATAATCCTGCTCTATTTTGAACAATGCAGGCTGTTGTAGGTAAAAAGTAATCTGGAGATTGTGTACAAATTATTAAATAATCTATATCTTGTTTATTTATATCATGTTCCAAACAAAGTAGATTAACTGCTTCTGTAGCAATATCTGAAGTAAACTGATCTTCACTTGTAATATTTCTACTTTTTACACCAATTTTAAGTATTATCTTCTCACTATCCCATTCAGGAAACTCTTTACTAATGTCATCGTTTGACAATTTATTGGAAGGTAGATAATACGAAATATGTTTTATATAAGCTTCCATTATTTCTTATCTTGAACAAATTGGTATAGCTCATTTATAGATTTAAAGCTAGAGATTTGTTTAATATCAATTTTCACACCATATTCATCATCTATCATCATCTGAATTGTTACTGCTGTTAATGAATCCCAGAAATCTGCATTTACATAATCTGAATCTGGTGATAAATCAGTATCAATATCTTCTAATTGATTTTTAAAATTTTCAATAAATTTTTCCATAATTAATATTTTTAAAATAATTTTTCAAATTTAAGTTTCCCCACATTAAACAATTCTTTTTCCAGAATATAATAATAATTTAATTCATCTTCGTTTACTAAAGTCGGTTTAAACTTACTATGATAATTGACAACGGATTTGTTATTCTTCCTAACCTCAAAATTTAATTGATCAAAACCTAATGCAGAAAACACAAAAGACTTAATAATTAAGTCAACTTTTATCACATTAATTGGAATATCATAATCTGGTTCTGAAACAAAGCTACCAATTTCAGCGATATGTTCTTTTATATTATAAACTCTATAAGTGGCAAAAGCATGATTATTTTCATCTATTGCGATAAAATAAAACTCCAGTTTGTTTTTCTCTCTAATCTTATATTCTTTAATCCACAATTTTTGCTTATTTACATCAGAATCGGTTTTACTAATAAATCTTGCTTTACTTTCATCACTTCTTAACTTAATAATAAAATCAGCATCAGTTTCTTCTACTAAACGAAGCTGAATGTTGTATTTATTTAACAATTCCATCGTGTACATATTTTAAATATTGATCATAATCTCTAATGTAATCCGACTCGCTATACTCTTTGGAAGCCAAAACCAAGCAAATAGAACCACTAGAAAAATCTTTAATTTCTCTCCATATACCTGGTTGAATATGAAGCGCCTTTGATGGGTCATTTAAAAAAAAATCCTTCTTATTTACGCCGTCATCTAATACAAATGTGAATGATCCACTTGCTGCAACTATATATTGTTGCAATTCATAATGGCCATGTCCGCCTCTATCTGCTCCTACAGGAACATCATATAAATAATAAATTCTTTTAATTTCAAAAGGAATGTTTTTATTATTTTCTAAAACCGTAATATTACCAGCATCATTGTGAACTTTGGATAAGTCTACTATCTTACAATCTAAAACACTATACATCTTTCAAAATTTTAAATTCATCAAAATCTCTGATATAATCTTCCGTTGAAAAAGAGTCGCTGGAAATATGCAGAGCCAAAGAATTAGTAGAAAAATTCTCCATATGCCTCCAAGTTTTTGCAGGAATATACAATCCATAATAACTTCTATTCAATGAATATTTCTCAATACTTCCATCTGTATTAGTTATAACTACATCGAAACTTCCACTGAGTGCTATAATAATCTCTTTTTGATTCTTATATGCATGTCCTCCTCTGATCTCTCCTCCAGGGACATCATAAGTCCAAAAAGTTCTTTTAATTTCAAAAGGTATCTGATCTGAAAATTGCATAAATGTCAAATTCCCTCTTGGATCATGAATCTTAGGAAAATCTATAATTTTCGGCTCCATTATTCTTTTTTTTAATATTATAATCTGGCATCAACATGAGACTTTAAAAAGTTCTTAACATCATAAACAACACTTAAATCTTTTTGAAATTTACTTAAATCTAAGTCTAAAAATTCATTATGAGCTACTCCCAGAACTATTGCATCAAATTTTTCTTCTGACAAATCAGAGCAAAGTGTTAAATTATATTCATGTTTTACTTCGATATCATTTGCCAGAGGATCATATGTTACGACTTTAATACCATATTCTAATAGAGCTTTAATAACATCTACAATTTTAGTATTTCTAACATCGGGACAATTCTCTTTGAAAGTTATTCCAAGCATCAATAAAACAGCGCCCTTAATAGCAATACCTTTTTTGATCATTAATTTAATTATTTGAGAAGCTATATACTCTCCCATACTATCATTTAGCCTTCTTCCTGCCAAAATAATTTCAGGGTGATATCCAAACTCCTGCGCGCGTTGTGCCAAATAATAAGGATCAACACCTATGCAATGTCCTCCAACTAATCCAGGTTTAAAATTCAAAAAATTCCATTTAGTTGAAGCCGCAGCCAAAACATCATGCGTATCAATATTCATTAAATTGAAAATTTTTGCTAATTCATTTACAAAAGCAATATTTATGTCTCTTTGAGAGTTTTCAATAACTTTAGCGGCTTCTGCAACTTTAATAGAAGGTGCTAAATGTGTACCAGCAGTAATAACACTTTTATATAATTCATCAATAATAACTCCAATTTCCGAAGTAGACCCTGATGTAACTTTTAGAATTTTTTCGACAGTATGTTCTTTATCCCCTGGATTAATACGTTCTGGTGAGTAACCTGCAAAAAAATCAACATTAAACTTTAAGCCAGATACTTTTTCCAAAACAGGTACACATTCTTCTTCTGTCACCCCAGGATAAACTGTAGATTCATATATGACGATATCTTCTTTTTTTAAAATTTTCCCAACAGTCTCGCTTGCCTTATATAAGGGAGTCAGGTCTGGTCTGTTGTTTTTATCAACTGGGGTTGGTACTGTAATTATAAAAACATTACATTCTTTTAAACTTTCTAAATCACAAGTACAATAAAGCCCTGCGTTATCATCAAATGTGTTAACTAATACCGATCTCAAAACATCATCTTCAACTTCAAGAGTAAAATCATGTCCCGCTTTTAAGGAAGATATCCTGTCTTTATTAATATCAAATCCAATAACAGGGTATTTTGTAGCAAATAGTCGAGCTAAAGGCAATCCAACATAACCTAAACCAATAATGGCTATTTTTTTCATATTTGTAATTACTTTAGAATTAGTAAAATGAGTTAATTCTATTATTAGTTTAATCTTTTAAGTTGTTATAATACCAACTCACTGCCTCTTTAAGTCCTTTTTCTAAGGAATATACAGGTTTATATTCTAATAATCTCTCAGCTTTTGCAATACTCGCTAATGAATGTGGAATATCACCAGCTCTAGGGTCACCATAAACAATGTTCACTTTTCTTATTTCCGGATCAAATTGTGATAAGTTTTCTTTTAGCATACCGACCAGTTCTTTTAAAGTGGTTCTATCACCAAACGCGGTATTATATACTGTATTGATAGCTTCTGGATTTTTCGTTAATATAGCTCTTTCGTTCATTTGAACTACATTATCTATATAAGTAAAATCGCGTGAATAATTTCCATCACCATTAATTACAGGACTTTCATATCGTATAAATTGCATAACAAATTTAGGTATAACTGCAGCATAAGCACCATTTGGATCCTGTCGGCGACCAAAAACATTAAAGTAACGTAATCCAATAGTTTCTAATCCATAAGTCTTACTGAAAATTTCAGCATACAACTCATTAACATATTTAGTAATTGCATATGGTGATAACGGTTTTCCAATTACTTCTTCTACTTTTGGCAATCCTTGAGAATCACCATAAGTTGAGGAACTTGCCGCATAAATAAACCTTTTAATTTTTGCGTCCCGTGAAGCAACCAACATATTCAAAAAACCTGAAACATTTACATCGTTTGTTGTAATAGGATCATTTATAGATCTTGGTACAGAGCCTAGTGCGGCTTGGTGCAAAACGTAATCAATACCTTCAACAGCAAGTTTACACTCTTCAAGATTTCTAATATCTCCTTCAATTAAAGTAAACTTATCATTACTCAAAAATGGTTCTATATTATGTCTGTGACCTGTAGAAAAATTATCAAAGCAGCTAACTTCGTCTCCTTTTGTTAAAAAATATTCACATAAATTAGAGCCTATAAATCCAGCTCCACCAGTTATTAAAATTTTCATTAAGTAGTCTTTATTAATTTCTTAAATACTAAAAAAAAGGACACTAGAAAAACCGCTAGTAAACCTCCTAACACTATACCTTTAATTTTTCCAAGATGTTCATTTGCCAATGGTAAAATTGGCTTGTCAATTACTTGAATTAATGGGGTTTCTTTTCGTAAAGTAACCTTTGCTAATTCTGCTTGTTTAACTAGTTCTGTTAGTATTGCAGTATTAGCCTGAACGTCAACTTGTCTTCTGGCCAGAGGAGCTTTGCGCACATTTAATGCAGGATTTAAATTAAATGTATTATCGCTTGCAACAGCAACACCAGTAATCGCGCCGTTAAGTTCTCCTCGAATCGAATCGGTTTGACGTTGAAGGATATCCATATTTATTCTAGCTTTTTTGCTCTTAGTATCAATATAAAATTTTCCAACTTGTTTTACTAAAGCTTCACAAAAGTACTTCGCAAATAATTCGCTTTTTGAAGAAACCTGAATAGTAATAATTGCAATTTTTTTATCTTTTTGAGCGACACTTAAGTCTCCCTTAGATAAAATTTCATAAATTTTACCTAAAATACTATCATGTTCTCTTGTAAAATTCTGGCGATTATTGCTAGGTAAAAATTGCATAGTCTTAAATTTAGAATCTTCATCCCAGCTTTTTCTCCATTTATTATTTTGTATATACATTTCAGCTAATGAAATTATTTTTCCATTTACATTAACCGGACTCATTAATGTTTTTTCTACCATTGTACGAGATTTAAATAGTTCAGTTAAATTAGATCCCGTAAAAATACTACCTCCACTACCTCCAATATCCAAACCAAGAGAACTCGCTAATCCTAAAGCACTACCTAATCCTCCACCAGTTTTTTCATCTTCCATTGCAAAAGATAGTGTTGCTGTATAAACAGGTTTTTTAATAATCGAGTATGTTAATCCAAACAATGCTCCAACAAAACCAGCTATTAAAATAACTTTCCATTCTGAAGTCAAATATTTAAACCAATCCTTCCCTTTTTCGATTAATTCTTTCAATGAAATTTCATCATTAGCAATAGGCATATTTTCCATCAAGATAAACTATTTAAAAGCTGTAACAATTAATAATGCTAAACTCGTTATTACACTGCCAATACTAACCCATTCACCAGTACTCATTTTTTTAGTTTCAGGTTTTTCCGGAACAACAATCTGAGAGCCAGGAGTAACGGTAGGATAAGATCTAAAAAACAAAAAAGAACCAGTAACCGAGGCCTTGCCATTTGGATAAATAATGTAAGCCTTTTTCTTCCAGCCTTTGTTATCAACACCTCCAACAGCGTTTATATAATATTTAAAGCCTTTTCCGTTTCTATAAGGAATTTCAGAAGTAAGCAAAACATTACCTGTTACCTTAACGCCTTCATTAAAAGTTGCAACAATAATTTCATCCCCGGCAAATAAAGTAACATTCGAATAATGATTTTTGTCTTTAACAATCTTTTCCCAATTAACCGGAATAGTAGAAAATTTCAAATCATCTTTTAATTTTTTTGCTAACTTATCGTTTGAACCTATAGTATCATTTTTAGATTTATTTAAATTTAGATCCACGCTTTCAATTTGATCGATTTGATCCTGTTTAATAGGCCTCTTAATTTTCATCCCATCAATATTAGCAATTGATGTCACTCCACCGGCTCGCATTACAACATTATAAACAGTCTCTTTTTTATTCGCTAAAACATATTTTCCCGGATATGTAACAGCCCCTCCAACAGTAACCATTTCAGGTTTTTCATAAACTGCAATTCTTCTAATATTAATTACATCAAAAGGTTTTAAAATAAAATTTTTAATCTGTTCATTATTTTCCGCCGTAATTTCAAGTTCTAGAAGTTCAATACGTTTTGGATCATTCTCATCTATCACATCCGATTTTACCATTCTGGCAATTTCAACTCTTTTAGATGCCGAACCTGTCAGTCCCCCAACCTCAACAATTAAATCATTCAAGGTTAGATTTTCGAAATAATCATAAACTCCAGGTTTTTTTATCTCGCCATCAATAGTTACCTTGTATTCTTCTCTAAAATCTAAGATAGAATAAACTGTAATAACATCTTCTCTTTTTAATTCTACATCAGCAGTTAAATCCCCTGACAAAACTGCACTTAAATCTACATTTACAATTTCAGTTGTCAAATCAGATTTTAAGCGAATGATTCTTGCTCTTTTTGTATAAGCATCCTCTTTGAGTCCCTCAGCCCTTGTAATAAGATCAGAAATTCTCATTCCATCATTATAAGAGTAATAGTCTGGTCTAAAAACAGCACCTTCAATTTTAATACGATTTTCAAATCTATTTAAAATTTTCGTCACTCTAAAATCATCTCCCACTTTAGGAATATAAGAATTGTATTCACTTTCATTTATATCATGAACTTTAAGTTCTTTTCCTGTTTTCTGGATAACATTTACAGAGGCTGTATATGCAAATTCACTAAAACCAGAAGCAAAATTTAATAAATTAGAAAATGTTTCCCCATCTTTCATTTCGAATATACCAGGACGCTTAACCTCTCCCTGAATAGTGACTCTTTGACTGTAAGCTGGAATTCTGATAACGTCGTTATCTTTTAAACTAACATTATCCGATTGATCACCTTTTACTAAAAATCTATATATGTCAATATTTTTATAAACTTTATTATTTCTGATTAGTTCAATATTTCTGTAACTACCATTCTTTCCAGGGCCACCGGCTAAATGCAAAGCATTATAAACTGTGGACAAAGATGAAACTGAATAATTTCCAGGTTGTTTTCCTCCAACAACTGTAACTTTTATTGTACGTATACCACTCAAACTTACACTTACTTGAGATTGTCCCGATCTAACCGTACTGTAAACTTTAGCAATTGATGCTCTAATTTTTTGGGTAGCTGCCTCAACAGTAATTCCTGAAACCGCGATCTGTCCAACATATTGAATTGATATTTTACCTTCAACACTTACTGGAATACTTGCGTTATATTCTTGTACTCCATATACGCTTACTTGTAATTCATCACCTGGTCCAAGAATATAATTAATTGGCGTCGCCAATTTCAAATCTGGTTCAAAATTTAAAGTAGGATTATCAAATAATTCCGAACCAAAAATCAAGGCATTGACAGAATCTTTAACTTTATTATTAATTATTTTTTCTTGACTTCTTGCAGATTCTGTTTTACTATTTTTGACCTGATTTGTATTACTAACAATTTCAGATGTAGCAGACAAATTTTTCAACTTAATTTTAAGTTTATCAAACTCCTCTTGACTCATTCCTTTAGAAAGCGCCATTGGTTCTGCTTGATCAATAGTCATATTATTACTTTTTAACTGTGCATCAATTTTAACAAGATCCTCTTGAGATAAATAATCTACTTTAATGGTACTTAAATCTTTAGACTGAAATATACCTTGGGCATTAACGCTCAAAGGCGTTAATAAAACCAAAAACAAAGCAAGAACGTAAGTTATCTTTTTCATATTGAATTATGATTTAACCTAAAATGGGTTTAAATAAAATTTTCTGTGTTTATGAATATTGTTTTTGATAATATTCTTTATAAGTGCCCGAAGTCACATTTTGTAGCCACTCTTCATTATCAAGATACCAAGTAATAGTTTTTTCCAAACCTTCTTCAAAAGTTACGGATGGTTTCCAGCCTAATTCTTTATTAATTTTAGAAGCATCAATTGCATAACGCAAATCATGGCCCGGTCGATCCTTTACATAAGTAATCAATTCTTGAGATTTACCTTCAGTTCTTCCCAGCTTTTGATCCATAATATTACATAATAATTTTACCAAATCAATATTTTTCCATTCGTTGAACCCTCCAATATTATAAGTTTCGTGATTTTTACCTTCATGAAAAACTAAATCAATAGCAATTGCATGATCTTCCACAAATAACCAATCTCTAGTGTAATTACCATCTCCATAAACAGGCAAAGACTTATTATTAATTATATTATTTATAAAAAGAGGAATTAATTTTTCAGGAAAATGATACGATCCATAATTATTTGAACAATTTGTCAAAACATATGGTAATCCATAAGTTTCTCCATAAGCTCTCACAAAATGATCTGAGCTTGCTTTTGAAGCAGAATAAGGTGAATTTGGATCATATGCTGTCGTTTCTGAAAAAAGTCCTTCAGCACCTAATGAACCATAGACTTCATCAGTACTTATATGATAAAAACGCTTACCTGCAAAATTATTTTTCCATTGATTTTTAGCGGCATTTAACAAATTCATGGTTCCCATTACATTCGTTTTTACAAATGCTAGAGGGTCCTCAATAGAGCGATCGACGTGCGACTCAGCAGCTAAATGCAAAACACCATCAAAATGATGCGTTAAAAAAAGATTATTTATAAAAGTTTCATCTACGATATCTCCTTTTATAAATGTATAGTTAGAATGGTTCTCAATATCTTTAATATTTTCAAGATTTCCTGCATATGTTAAGGCATCTAAATTATAAATTTGATATTCAGGATATTTATTTACAAATCGTCTCACTACATGTGATCCAATAAAACCAGCACCTCCTGTTATAAGAATCTTTTTCATTTTTGTTAATTTAATAATTCCGAATTTTTTCTTTCTAGCTCACCATATAAATCTTTTACATCTTGTGAGTTTTCTCTCTGTAGAATTAAATTTGCACTATCTGTATACACAAAAATGGTGTTTTTTAATCCTAAAAATGCGGTATATTTATCGGTACCAATAATCATATTCCCATTATTATCAATGGAATGTCCTTTTGAAACTAAATAATCATAAACTGACTCAAAAGACCCCAAATCTGACCAAGAAAATGCCGCAGGAACCACTTTAATTTTCTTGCTACGTTCCATTACTGCATAATCAATACTAATTGATGGAATTTCCAGAGACAAATCTAAATCAAGAAAACCGTCTTTATTTCCTTCCCAAACTGCTTTTGATTTTTCGTATACATCTGGTTGAAATTGTTTTAATTCATCAAGTAGAACTCCTGCTTTAAAACAAAACATTCCACTATTCCATAAAAAATTTCCTCTTGCTATAAACTCTTTAGCTGTCGTTTCATTTGGTTTTTCACGAAATGATAAAACTTTATCACCTTTCGATTCAATATACCCGTAACCTGTTTCAGGTTTCGTTGGAATAATTCCAAACGTCACTATAAAACCTTCTTTTGCTTTCAAAATAGCTTCGCTTATCGCTTTATTGTAATCCTCCATCTTGTCAATAATATGATCTGAAGGTGTTACAATTAATACATCATCGGGATTTGATGCAAAGGCAGCAAAAGCAATAGCCGCTGCTGTATTCCTTGGTGTGGCTTCAACAATATTAATATATGAAGTTTTCGTTTTATTCATCACTTTACCGCTTAAATGATGATTATCAGCATTACCAACAACCATAACTTTACCTGCCAAATGACTATTACGATCAACTGTCATTTCGAATAGAGATTTTCCCTCAAATATCTCTAAATATTGTTTGGGTTGACTTTTCCTTGAAAGAGGCCATAATCTGCTTCCTATTCCACCAGTTAAAATTACGTGTATAATTGAATTATTTGTTTCCATTTTTTTTCTAAATAAAAAAAAGTTTTTTATTTACTACAACCTCCTATCTGCTATAGTACCTAAAACTCCTTTTACATCATATAATAAACTATTCTCTTTTTGCAATTCTGAAAAATCTAAGTTTAAAAACTCATTATGTGCTACACCTAATACAATAGCATCAAACTTTTCTTTTGGGACAGAATTTATAGTCTCTAATTTATACTCTTTTTTAACTTCCTCAATATTAGCAAGTGGGTCATACAATGTAACAGATATCCCATATTCTTTTAAGGACTTTATAACATCAACAATTTTTGTATTTCTTACATCTGGGCAATTTTCTTTGAATGTAATTCCCAGCATTAAAAGGTTAGCCCCATTGACTGAAATCCCTTTTTTAATCATCAGTTTAACTACTTGAGAAGCCACATATTCTCCCATACTGTCATTTAAACGTCGACCTGCCAAAATTATTTCAGGATGGTATCCAAATTCTTGTGCACGTTGTGCTAAGTAATAAGGATCTACTCCAATGCAATGTCCACCAACCAAACCAGGTTTAAAAGGTAAAAAATTCCATTTTGTAGCTGCTGCCGTTAATACTTCCTGAGTATCAATATTCATTAAATTGAATATTTTAGCTAACTCATTAACAAAAGCAATATTGATATCTCGTTGTGAATTTTCAATTACTTTAGCCGCTTCAGCAACTTTTATTGTTGGCGCTAAATGTGTCCCTGCAGTAATTACAGATTTATATAAGCTGTCTACTTTTAATCCAATTTCTGGCGTTGATCCTGAAGTTACTTTCAGAATTTTTTCGACCGTGTGCTCTTTATCTCCCGGATTTATTCTTTCAGGTGAGTAACCTGCAAAGAAGTCTTCATTAAATTTCAGTCCTGAAACTCTCTCTAAAACAGGAACGCATTGCTCTTCTGTTACTCCTGGATATACAGTAGATTCGTAAATTACTATATCCCCTTTTTTCAAAATTGCACCAACTGTCTCACTTGACTTATAAAGTGGACTGAGATCTGGACGATTATTTTTATCTACAGGCGTTGGAACCGTAATTATAAAATAAGTGCAATCGGCAATGTCATGTAAAGAAGTTGTACAATATAACCCGATTTTGGCATTCGGTTTATCAACCAAAACTTTTTGTAAAGTTTCGTCATCGACCTCTAGTGTTGTATCTGTACCGGTTTTTAAAGATGCTACTCGTGACTGATTTATATCAAATCCAATAACGGGATACTTAGTCGCAAATAGCCTGGCTAAAGGCAAGCCAACATAACCTAAACCAATAACTGCTATTTTTATATTTTTATCCAATTTATATTCTTTTTTACTCAATTCAGTCACTAAAACTCACGGCTTCGCCTTTCTGAATCACAAAATTTGACTCAGATGCCTAAAAAACATTTTCGGCAAATATAACACATTAAGTCAATTTATTCAATACGGTTTCTAGTAATACTGCTAAAAAGGACCAATTAAAAAAACTAACTTCACCAAACTTCTATCAATCAGTCTGTAAAAAAATACATTATAAAAAAAACAGAAAATAAATTCTCAAATTAAAGAATTTCGTCTTCTGTTTATGATTAGAAAGAGTTAAGCTATAACTACTTTATTTATATTTTATTTTAAGCACACAGCCTAAAGATTCCAAAACCAATATATAATGAGTATTTGATACTTCCTGAACTATAGCGTCCTGATTACTAAAAGCTCCTGCTTCTATTTTTATACGATCCCCAACCTGAATTGAAGTTACCGATATATCAATTATATTGGGAACTTCAAGACTTGCTTTTATACTATTAATTTCTTCATCCCGAACAATCGCTGGTTTACCTAGCCAAAATAAATAACGTACTACACCTGCTACTTGAAAAACAGAATTACGATCACTATCTTTTAATTGAACAAATATATACGAATTAAAAAGTGGCACTTCAATTTTCTTTTTGCGATCTGACCATTGTTTTACCTGTGTTATTAATGGACAATAGCACTCAATACCTGTTTGATTCAGTTTATCGGCAACTTTCTTCTCCCACCTAGGTTTCGTATAAACTACATACCAACTCATCTTTTCTCTTTAAATTGAAATAAAACTTTTAAATCTATCTCGTTCATAATCCTTTCAGATCAAATCTTATTTCAACAAAACTTCCTTTTAAGAACCTATCCCTTTATATATAAAACCAATTGATTCCATTTCTTTTGAATTCAATATATTTCTTCCATCAAAAAGAAATGCCGGTTTATGCATTGAATCATAAATTTCTTGCCAATCATAAGTTCTAAACTCATCCCATTCTGTTAGAATTGCAACTGCATGAGCTCCTTTACAGGCATCATAAGCATCATTAAACGCTACAACTTTAGAATTATTATCCTCAACAGATCTTGTTTGCAAATAATTCAAATCATTTAACATTTTATCTCTTGAAACTTTCGGATCAAAAACAGCAATAGTTGCCTGTTCATTAATCAAATCATCCGCTACATATATTGCAGCCGATTCGCGAGTATCATTAGTATCTTTCTTGAAAGCCCAACCTAAAAATGTTATTTTCTTATCGGCCACTGTATTGTATAATGTTTGAACGATTTTATTTGAAAATCTTCTTTTCTGATAATCATTCATAATAATAACCTGTTCCCAATAATCAGCTACTTCAGTTAATCCGTATGATTTTGCGATATAAACTAAATTCAGGATATCTTTTTGGAAACAAGAACCTCCAAAACCAACTGAAGCTTTTAGAAATTTAGATCCAATTCGGCTATCCATCCCAATTGCTTTAGCAACTTCACTTACATCAGCGCCTGTTTTTTCACATAATTCTGACATTGCATTTATAGACGAAATACGTTGTGCTAAAAACGCATTAGCAGTAAGTTTAGACAATTCTGAAGACCAAACATTTGTCGTCAAAATTTTATCTCTGCTTACCCAATTTGCATAAACATCAACCAACGCATTAATTGCCTCTTCACCTTCTGGTGTAGAATCTCCGCCAATTAAAATTCTATCAGGATTTAATAAATCTGTGACAGCAGTTCCTTCTGCCAAAAATTCAGGATTTGACAAAATCTGGAACTGAACACCATTTCCTGTATTATCTAAAATGCTTTTTATTGCCTCGGCAGTTCTTACCGGAAGTGTTGATTTCTCAACAACAATTTTATTCTCCTTAGCTACCTTTGCAATTTGCCTGGCACAAAGCTCGATGTATTTTAAGTCTGCAGCCATACCTTTTCCTTTACCGTAAGTTTTAGTTGGGGTATTAACTGAAATAAAAATCACCTGAGCTTCATCAATTGCTTTTTCAACTTCTGTCGAAAAGAAAAGGTTTCGTCCCCTGGCTTCAGCTACTATTTCTGAAAGTCCTGGTTCGTAAATTGGAATATTATTAGTATCAGGATCATTCCAATCTTTTATTCTTTGTTCGTTCAAATCGACAACAGTCACTTGAATATTTGGGCATTTTTGAGCAATTACTGCCATTGTTGGTCCTCCAACATAACCTGCACCAATACAACAAATCTTTGTAATTTTCATTTAATTTACTATTATCTTAATCCTTAGTTTTATTTCAAATTGTTCCAATACCAACTCACTGCTTCTTTCAATCCATCTTGCAATGAATATTTTGGATTATACCCTAATACCGTTTTGGCTTTATCTATACTTGCTAGTGAATGCGGAATATCTCCCACTCTATTTTCTCCATAAACAATTTCTACAGCAGCAATTTCAGAATCAAACTCTGTTAAATACTTTTTTAAATATGCTACCAAATCATTTAATGTATTTCGATCACCAAAAGCAGTATTATAAACTGTATTAATTGCATTCGGGTTTTGACTTGTTATAGCCAACTCATTCATTTGAATTACATTATCTATATAGGTAAAATCACGAGAATAATTTCCGTCACCATTAATTACAGGGCTTTCGTGCTTCATTAATTGCATTACAAATTTAGGAATCACTGCAGCATAAGCTCCATTAGGATCTTGTTTTCTCCCAAAAACATTAAAATATCGCAAACCGATAGTTTCTAGTCCATAAGTTCGGCTAAAAATTTCAGCATATAATTCATTTACATATTTTGTAATCGCATATGGTGACAATGGTTTTCCAATAACATCTTCTACTTTTGGTAATCCTTGAGAATCTCCATAAGTTGAAGAACTTGCTGCATATACAAAACGCTTTATTTTAGCATCACGGGAAGCAACTAACATATTTAAAAACCCCGATACATTTACATCGTTTGTTGTAATTGGATCATTTATAGATCTTGGAACTGAACCTAAAGCGGCTTGGTGTAAAACATAATCAACTCCTTCAACAGCTAAAGCACAATCATCAATATTTCGAATATCGCCTTCAATTAATTTAAAATTAGGATTCTCGATAAAATCTTTCAAATTATAACGATGTCCTGTCGAAAAATTATCTAGACAAATTACTTCATGACCTAATCCTAAGAAGTACTCACATAAATTTGACCCAATAAAACCAGCTCCACCAGTAATTAAAATTCTATATTGAGTTGATACTTTCATTTAATTCAAATTACTTTTTATTGAACTTTTTTAAAATAGTCTTCCATAAACTTAATTCAACCACTTCATCGTGATATCCGTTTGAATAAGCCCCATAACCATATCCGTAGCCATATGATGAACCATATTTTGCTTTATTTTCGTAACCATTCAAAACAATACTAGCATTATTCAATTCACCTCTTTTTACTCTGGTATTCAACAATGTGATCATCTCTTTTTTAGTATAATTTTGCCTTACTATATAAAGGGTTACATCTGCATATTGAACTAACTCTAATGCATCTGACACAAGACCAACCGGCGGAGTATCTAAAATAACATAATCATATTTTTGTTTCAGCTCATCTATCATTTCTTTCATAGCATCACTCAGAATTAATTCAGATGGATTTGGCGGAATTGGTCCCGAAAGAATAACATCAAGATTTGGGATTTGCGTTTTATTTACAATTTCATCCACACTATTTTGTTTAATCAAATAATTCACTACACCCAATTGATTTATTAGACCAAATTCGTCTGCTAGTCTTGGCTTTCTTAAATCTAGTCCAACAACGACTGTTTTCTTTTCACTCAAAGCAAAAACAGTAGCAATATTTATAGAACAAAATGTCTTTCCTTCCCCACTTATAGAAGAAGTTATCATCAGCGTTTTTGAACCACTGACTTGTTGTTTTTTATATAAAAACTGTAATGACGAGCGAATTCCTCTAAAAGCTTCAGAAAGTGCAGATTTTGGTTTATCAAAAACAGCAAGATTAACAGCATCTTTATTAACTCCAATAACTCCAATTAAAGGTATATCGGTTAATTTACTAATGTCATCTGTATTCTGAATCGAATTGTTGATAAAAAACAATGCAAAAACGAATAACAACGGCACTAATATTCCTAAAAATAATGCTAGTACATAATTAGCAGAAGTTTTAGGCCCAATTAATCCTCCTCCAATATCTTTTGCCGAATCAATAAAATGAATATCTGACAAATTAGATGCTTTTACAATCTCAGCTTCGTTTCTTTTTTTGAGAAATTCATTATAAATATTATCATTTAGGTCATACTTCCTTTGAATCTTTAACAATTCCTGCTGCTCTTCGGGAAGTCTTTTTACGGTACTTTCGGCTTCACCAATTTTTGAATTAACAAGAGATAAATCATACAACAATGAAGTTTTTGCTGTTGTTATATTTTCTAACAGGACATCTTTCACAGCTCGCATCTGATTATCAAAATCCTTAAAGATCTTATCACTTTTTACCGCATAAGCCATTTCTGATCTTTGCGTAGAAAGCGCTATAAGCTTTGACACATTGGTTACAATATTCGGATCTTCAATTCCCGCAACAGATGGCGCCGGTAATCTTGAATAATCTACACTATTATTTAAATATGCTTTTAATGAATTATAATATGCAATTTTTCTTGAAACTTGATCACGCTCAACATCAAAATCCATGATTTTATTCGAAACCTTTTCTCCACCACCCTGAATTTCATAAATATTCTTATCCTTTCTAAAAATCTTTAATTCATTACCTGTTTGTTTTAATTGCGATTCCATAGCAACTAGAGTGCTATCAATAAATCTAATAGTATTTGTGGCAAACTGGTTTTTACCGTCCAGTTGAATTTTGATCAGCATTCTTACAGTTGCATTCAAATATTCTACCATTCTGGCTTTATTTGTCCCCTGCATACTAAGCGTTAACAGTGAACCTCCGCCTTTATCTCCTTCAACATTAACCCCTCTATATCGGGAAACTGTCCCATCAAAATCATTAAATTTTACAAAATATTCTTTTCCTTTATAAAAACCGGGGTTATCATTTATTTGTAATTTCCAATTCAAAAATGGTAATGAAACTTGTTCTCCAACTTTGTATCTTTTTACAAATACCGCAGGCTGAACGGAAGTTTTGCTATATGCATTAGTAGAATAAGTAATTAAAGAAACTGAATTATTCTCAAAAGGAATTTTAATTTGGTATTCACTTTCACTTAAAAACTTAATACTAATTAAAGTATTAGCAAGCTGAGGCCTTGACTTATCAATATTTACATAAAAAGGAGTCGCACCATAAGAATCAACAAAATTATATTTTCCCTGTTCCAAATAATCGATGTAATACTGCAATTTATCAACCACTAATTCATTATGAGAACGCGATTGCAATATTGTTGAAATCCCGTTTACCTGATCTGAGATTCCACCCCAATTGAAAACTAAACTGGTATTAGAGGTAAAAAATGGATTGCTTTCTTCTTTAATGGAAATCATCGTCTGCATTGCGTAAATCTTCTCTTTACGAACATTTACTTGATATGCAATAGTAAAAGCTATTAATAAGCTAACTAAAAACCATTTCCAATAACTGGCAATTTTCAACAAAAATCCTTTAAAATCAAAACTTGAATGATTCTCAAAAATGGAAAAATCTTTTATATCTAACATCTTTTGAATTTAGTTTTAATTTTTGATAATCAAATAAACTGTTGTTGCCAGTGACAACAACGTAATAATTGTTCCTATAGATTGTATACCTGTCTGACCAGTTCCCCAAGTTTTTTGTCTCAATGGCTTTACATAAATATAATCGTTAGGCTGCAAATAATAATAAGGTGATTTCATAACATTGACATCGGTAAGATCTATATTATTCATTTGAACTCCTGTTGGTGTTTGTCGAATTACGGTTACCGTTTTTCGATCTCCAACAGTATTAATATCGCCTGCATTTGCGATCGCCTCCATAATATTTACATGTTCCTGAAACAATGTTTTTGTTCCGGTACTTCCTACCTCACCATTTATAGTGTATCTAAAACCTGCTAATTTTACTGTAACGAAAATATCAGCTTCACTTTTAAAATATTCCTCAAGCAATTTTTTTTCAATACGAATTCTAACTTCATCAAGTGTATACCCAATAACATTTATCTCTCCTAAAACTGGCATTCTAATATTACCATGATCATCTACGGTGAATCCATCAAAATACAAAGCCGATTCAGTTTTTCCTGTCGTCGATGCTGTTGTATTAAAAATTGAAACTAATTTAGGATCAATAGCTTTTATACTAATACTCAAAACATCATTCACCTGAAGCCTATAAGGCTTAGACTCAACTGCCGAAATGGTATTGGTATTTTGTTCTACTGAATTGTTTTTATCTTGCAAGTACACTAAGTCTTTTATAGGAATACAAGATGTAAATAGTGTACTAATTAATAGAAATATAAAAAAGCTTTTTTTAGTCATTATTGGGGATTTTATCGCAAATATAGCTTTTACTTTAATCTTCAGGAAATCTATACTTTATTTGAGGCTTAATTAATTGTTTTTGAAAGTTTTTTCGAACGGAACCCGATGCAAAATACTTCTTCCGAGTGTAATTTCGTCTGCATATTCTAATTCATCACCCACAGAAATACCTCTTGCTATTGTAGAAATTATAATTTCTGATTCGGCGATTTGTTTATAAATGTAAAAATTCGTTGTATCACCTTCCATAGTCGAACTTAATGCAAAAATAATCTCGACTACTTTTCCAGCTTTTACTTTTTCAACTAAACTTGAAATGTTTAACTGACTTGGCCCAACTCCTTCAATTGGGGAAATTTTGCCACCAAGAACATGGTAAATTCCTTTATACTGTCCAGTATTTTCTATAGCCATAACATCGCGAATGTCTTCGACTACACAAATCGTTTGATGATTTCTGGATGAATTTGCACAAATTTCGCAAACTTTTGTATCAGAGATATTATTACAACTTTCACAAAACTTAATATCGGCTCTCATATTTAATAATGCTTGCGACAAAAAGCTTGTTTGTTCTTTAGGTTGTTTTAATAAATGAAGAACCAATCGCAATGCCGTTCTCTTACCAATTCCTGGCAATTGCGACATTTCGTTGACTGCTTTTTCTATTAATTTTGATGAAAATTCCATGAAGACAAAAGTAATACTTTTAATGATTTAGTAGGCTTTGGGGCAACCAAATTCAATGTTAACCAAAAATGTCAATTGAATTTCAAGAGTTCGTTCTAGCCCAGATGGAAACAACATCCTTTTGTGCGGCCCCGAAACTTCGGGAGCCACAAAAGATATAGCAGATCCCGAAACTTCGGGAGAAATAGCTCCTTAAAAATTTAATATTGATTTGTAGCCAATAAGACCAAAGTACATGCAACTTCGGCTTTGATATTATTTAGTTCTAACAACTGATAGAACTCTGGATTTTCTGCTCCTGGATTAAAAACAACTCTTTTAGGCTGTGCTTCGATAATGTAATTATAATAATCGCGTTGACGTGCAGGGTTCAGATATAAGGTAACTGTGTCTATATTTTTTACAGGAATTGCTTTAGTATAAATTTTAACACCGGCAACTTCACCCGTATTTTGACCAATTGCTAAAACAGTATGTCCTTTTTCAACTAACATATTTATTGCTCTAAAAGCATAACGATCTGGTTTTGTGGTTGCACCCAGAACTAAAGTTTTTTTATTTTTCATCATTTTTAAATATTCTACAAAAGTAATCAAAAAGAATGAGCTTAGTTTAGGTTATTGATTTAGAAATAACAATAATAAAGACAATATCTTAATACGAATTTGCTTTCATATATCAAAAAAAGACTATTTTTACTTCATTAACCAAAACTCTATGGATTTATTCATTTATTTATTTGCCGCTCTTTTTTCAGTGTTAAACCCAATTGGAACTGTTCCAATTTTTGTTGGATTGACACAACATGACTCTAAAAAAGAACGTTCCCGAATTTCACTTTGGACCGCTATAAACGTTTTCATCATTTTGATGGTTTCCTTTTTTATAGGACAATATGTTCTGTCATTTTTTGGAATAAGCATTGATGCACTTCGTATTGCTGGCGGAATTGTAATTGTAAACTCAGGATTTTCACTTCTTTCAGGGAAATTCAACAAAAAACGCGGAATCAATAAAAAGATAGAAAATGAGGCGCAACAGCGAAACGACATTGCTCTAACTCCTTTAGCAATACCAATGCTTGCAGGTCCGGGATCAATGTCTTTATTGATAGCATTTTATCAAGAACATCATTCAATGGAAGAAATCATCATTTCTTCTTTGGCAATTCTAGCAATTGCTGTTGCTATTTTCGCAATTCTAAAAAGTGCTCATTATCTGGCAAGAATACTCGGTGCTTCGGGAATTGTCGCGATATCCAGAATTGTTGGATTTATTGTGATTTCTATCGGAATTCAATATATAGTGAGTTCAATCATTAATATCGTGAAAGGGAATTTAATGTAATACCTCACAAAAGGAATATTTACATTATATTTTTTTATCTTTGAAATCATAATTTTTAATCCAAATGGCTTTACTTCTAAGCCTGCAGAAAATTTATATTCATTAATGGAACAGAAAATACATCAAGGAAGAAACGTAAAACGTTTTAGAGAAATGCTTGGCATCAAACAAGAGTCATTGGCTTTTGACCTGGGAAATGACTGGAATCAGAAGAAAATTTCTATGCTGGAGCAAAAAGATGTAATTGAAGATGATATACTTGATCAAATCTCACATATATTAAAAATTCCCGTGGAAGCTTTTCAGAATTTTGATGAGGAGCAAGCGGTAAACATTATTTCGAATACTTTTGGAGAGCACGCATTTACTAATTCATTTAATGGAACAGTTAATTTTAATCCAATTGAAAAATTGGTTACACTACACGAAGAAAAGATAGCTTTGTATGAACGAATGTTGAAGGAGAAAGATGAAATGATGACCAGACTTGAAAAATTAATCAATAAATAAGAAGCTCTTATTCATAATAAAAAAGGCTCAACCAGATGGTTGAGCCTTTTTTATATCAAATTTTATTAGTTATAAACAAACTTAACTTCTTGGCAAAAACACTTCTGCCATCATACATCTTGCACTTCCTCCTCCGCAAGCTTCGATAGTATCAAGACTTGAACTTAAAATTTCAGCGTGATTTTCTAATTGTGAAATTTGTTTAGGAGTCAAACTCTGATGTGCCGATGCGCTCATCACAATATATTTTTTATCATTCGTTCCTCGAACTTCTAACATATTACCTGCAAAATTATTTACCTGAGCTTCTGTAATTAGAATGATTTCTTTTTTATCAGCTTTTAGATTTTCAAGAACCATTTTACGTTCTTTTTTGTCATCAATGCAATCTGCACAGATAACCGCAAAAGTTTCGCCTAAACACATCATAACATTTGTATGATATATTAGTTTACGTTCGCCATCAACAGTTTGAAAAGCTTCGAAAATTACTGGAGCATAATCAAAATCTTCACAGAATTCTATAAATAATTCTTCATCGGCACGAGGCGACAAAGCGCAATAAGCTTTTGCATTAGCACGATCTAAAAGCAGACTTCCGGTTCCTTCAAGAAAAAAACCATCTTCTTCGGCTGATGTGTAATCCATTATATTGCTAATTTCAAAACCTTTATCTTCAAGCGTGTCTAAAATATCTTCACGACGTTCCTGACGACGATTCTCTGCAAACATTGGATACAATGCCACATCTCCATTTTCATGAAAAGAAACCCAATTATTTGGAAATATACTATCAGGGGTGTCCGTTTCTAAAGTATCATCTATTACTGTAACATCAACTCCTACCGCTCTCAGTTTTTCAACAAAAGTATCAAATTCTTGTTGTGCCTCAGCATTAACCGTACTTGGCAAAAGTCCGTCTAATACTTTTTGGTAATAATTATTTACAGCAGTTTGCTCATTCATTCTGAAAGCAACTGGCCGAATCATTACGATCGCATTTGTTGTTTGTCTCATATTCTGAATATTTTTGTTTCAGGTTTCATGTTTCAAGTTATCGAAACCTTAAAATCTTTTTTAGTCTCTAATTAATGGAAGCGTCGAACATCTTAATAATCCTTCCTGCTTTGCAATTTCTGCATACGGAATTTCTTCTACTGTAAATCCGCTTGCACGTAACCAATTGTTTAATCTCGTAAAGTTTTTTTCTGAAACAACAACATTTTCGTCAATCGAAAAAACATTAGAAAACATATTATACATTTCGTTTCTTTCGATATGAAATAAATTTTCCATTCCAAAAAGGTTAACTAAGTACAAGTAATCAGCTTCTTCACGGAAACCTCTTTTATAAATAATTCCTTTATCTTTTCCTACAGGTTGAAAACAACAATCTAAGTGCAAAGCATTGTCGCGAGCTTCTAATTTAGATTTCACTAAATCAAATTCTTTGACAATTTTATTAGGAAACAATTCTTTGATATAATTTACACCTTGCATATTTGTACGCGCTGTAATGTAATCTTTGTAATCACTTCCTTTATAAGTTCCAATAAAAATATGATCATTCCACAACATAACATCTCCTCCTTCAATATGAACTTCTTCTGGTGGACGAACCACTTTTAAGGGATCCATTTGATCAATTACATATTGAATTGCATCTAGCTCACGTTCTCTATCCGGTAAAATATTCGATTTTACAAACGTATCATCAATTACGAATCCAATATCTCTCGCAAAAATCTGATTGTAATTTTCGATCATTTCAGGTCGATAAACCTTTACATCATATTTTTTAAAAACAGTATTAAAAGCCTCCATTTCAACAACCATATCTTCTTCGATTGGATAAGTTCCTGCCTTAATATGCTCCAATGATTTAGGATCATAAGCCTCTTCTAAAGATGGAGTTGGCCCATTATGAACAGCTGAACCCAAAACTACAGCACGTAATCTTGACGTTTCGTTCTTTATATTTAATTGCAACATAATAGTATTAGATTTTGGGCAAATATAAAAAAAGCTTCACAGTTAAGTGAAGCTTTTAAAGTTATTTATTTGTTAGACTTAAAGTCTCTCAAGGGATGCCCCGTATAAATTTGTCTTGGTCTTCCAATTGGTTCTTTGTTTTCACGCATTTCTTTCCATTGGGCGATCCAACCTGGCAATCTACCAATAGCAAACATTACTGTAAACATATCTGTTGGAATTCCTAATGCTCTGTAAATAATTCCAGAGTAGAAATCAACATTTGGATACAAGTTTCTTGATTTGAAATATTCGTCTTCTAAAGCAGCTGATTCTAATTTTTTAGCAATTTCTAAAATAGGATCTTCAACACCTAAAGTTTCCAATACTTCTTTAGCAGCTTTTTTAATAATTCTTGCTCTTGGATCAAAGTTTTTATAAACTCTATGACCAAATCCCATTAAACGGAAAGGATCATTTTTATCTTTTGCTTTAGCCAAAAACTTATCAGTATCTCCTCCGTCTTTATTAATCTCTTCAAGCATTTCTAGTACAGCTTGATTGGCACCTCCGTGAAGTGGTCCCCATAGTGCAGAAACTCCAGCAGAAATTGAAGCAAATAAACCAGCATGAGAAGAACCAACCATTCTTACTGTAGAAGTAGAACAGTTTTGCTCGTGATCTGCATGAAGAATAAACAATTTATCTAATGCATCCACGATAATCGGATTTGCAGCATAAGGCCCTGTAGGCAATTTAAACATTAATTGCATAAAGTTCTCTACATATCCTTGTGTATTGTCGTAATAGTTCAACGGATATCCCATAGATTTTCTATAAGTCCATGTTGCAATTACAAGAAATTTACCCATTGTTTTGCAAATGGCTTCGTACATTTCTTTTTCATTTTCAACATTTACTGCTTTTGGATTAAATGCTGTCAAAGCACTTGTCAAAGCAGATAAAACACCCATTGGATGTGCTGTCTTTGGAAAACCATCAATGATATTTTTCATCTCTTCGTTAACCAAAGTATGTTTTTTAATACCATTTTCAAACTGCTCTAATTCTTGAGCACTTGGCAATTCACCAAAAATTAAAAGATAAGACACTTCTAAGAAGTTAGCTTTTTCGGCTAAATCTTCAATTGAATATCCTCTGTAACGTAAAATTCCTAATTCTCCGTCTAAGAAAGTGATTTCGCTTGTACAAGATCCTGAATTCTTATATCCCGGGTCAATTGTAATAAAACCAGTTAAATCACGTAATTTGTTAATATCGATAGCTGATTCATTTTCGCTTCCTGTGATTACCGGAAGTTCAATTTTTTGACCATCTACTTCTAATGTAGCTATTTTTGACATAATATATCGGAAATAATTCTTTAAAATAATAATTTATCAAATCTAAGGAATTTAAGACTAATTAAAAAAAGAATACTGCTATGAATTTGTTAAAACTCCAAAAAAAAACCACCCATTAAGAAATGGATGGTTTAAATCTATATATAACTCTTACAATTATTTAATCTTGAAAGCGTTTAATCCAGGGAAATAAGCAGTACTTCCTAACTCTTCTTCGATTCTCAATAATTGATTGTATTTTGCCATACGATCAGAACGAGAAGCAGAACCAGTCTTAATTTGACCACAGTTTAAAGCTACAGCTAAATCAGCAATAGTATTATCTTCTGTTTCTCCTGAACGGTGAGACATTACTGAAGTATATCCTGCATTTTTAGCCATATTTACAGCTGCAATAGTTTCTGTTAAAGTTCCAATTTGGTTAACTTTTACTAAAATTGAATTTGCGATTCCTTTTTCAATTCCAGTTGATAAACGCTCAACATTAGTAACGAACAAATCATCACCTACTAATTGTACTTTATGTCCAATTTTTTCAGTTAAGTATTTCCACCCATTCCAGTCATCTTCATACATACCATCTTCGATTGAAATAATTGGATATTTAGCAGCAAGTTCAGCTAAATAATCAGCTTGTTCTTCAGAAGTTCTGATTTTTCCAGTTTCACCTTCAAATTTAGTATAATCATATTTACCGTTTACATAAAATTCAGAAGCAGCACAGTCAAGAGCAATCATAATTTCGTCACCAAAAGTATATCCAGCTTTTTCAACCGCTAATTTGATAGTATCTAAAGCATCTTCAGTACCACCAGCTAAGTTTGGCGCAAAACCACCCTCATCACCTACAGCTGTACTTAAACCTCTGTCATGCAATACTTTTTTCAAGCTATGGAAAATTTCAGTTCCCATTTGCATAGCATGTGTAAAAGAAGTAGCTTTTACAGGGAAAATCATAAATTCTTGAAATGCGATAGGTGCATCAGAGTGAGAACCACCATTGATGATATTCATCATTGGAACCGGTAATGTGTTTGCAGAAACTCCACCAACATATCTGTATAATGGTAATCCAAGTTCGTTTGCAGCAGCTTTTGCAGCAGCCAAAGAAACTCCTAAAATAGCATTTGCTCCTAATTTAGATTTGTTTGGTGTTCCGTCTAAATCGATCATCAATTGATCAATTGTGTTTTGTTCAAAAACAGAAGTTCCAACTAATTCTTCAGCAATAACAGTATTTACATTATTCACTGCATTCAAAACTCCTTTTCCTAAGAACGCTTTTCCTCCATCACGTAATTCAACAGCCTCATGTTCTCCAGTTGATGCTCCAGATGGAACAGCCGCTCTACCTAAAACTCCATTTTCAGTTACTACATCAACTTCAATAGTAGGATTACCTCTAGAATCAAAAATTTGTCTTGCGTGAACTTTAATTATAATACTCATTATTTTTGTTTTTTATTAATAAATTATATTTTTTTTCGAAATTATAAAAATATTTAATAGAAAAAATGCATTCTTACCATTAAACACCTTTATTTATTAACTATATCGTTTTAGCAGTAGCTACTTTTATATTCTCAACAAATTGATCGAACAAATAAGATGAATCATGTGGTCCAGGACTTGCTTCAGGATGGTATTGCACTGAAAAACAATTCTTACTTTTCATACGCATACCTGCAACCGTTCCATCATTTAAATGCAAATGCGTTATCTCTAAATCTGGATGATTATCTAAAGCTTCTTTATTTACAGCAAAACCATGGTTTTGAGAAGTAATTTCTCCTTTACCAGTAATTAGATTTTTAACCGGGTGGTTAATTCCTCTGTGACCATTAAACATTTTATACGTTTGAACTCCGTTTGCCAAAGCAATTACCTGATGTCCTAAACAAATTCCAAATAAAGGATTATCATTTGCCAAAATTTCTTTTGCAACCTCGATAGCTCCAAAAAGCGGATCCGGATCTCCAGGTCCATTTGACAAGAAATATCCATCAGGGTTAAATTCAGCTAAATCTTTATATGTTGAATTGTATGGAAAAACTTTAATGTAACAATCTCTCTTTGCAAGATTTCTCAAGATATTCTTTTTGATTCCAAGATCTAAAGCTGAGATTTTATAAGTTGCATTTTCATCACCAAAAAAATAAGGCTTAGTTGTTGATACTTTTGATGCCAACTCTAAACCTTCCATGTTTGGCACATTTGCCAATTCTTTTTTTAATTCTTCAACAGAAGTACCATCAGTGCAAATAACTGCATTCATAGCTCCATTATCACGAATATAACTTACAAGTGCACGCGTATCAACATCAGAAATACAGATTAAATTTTGTTTTGTAAAATAATCTTCTAAACTTCCTGAAGCATCTTCTCTTGAATAATTAAAACTGAAGTTTTTACAAACCAAACCAGCAATTTTAATGCTATCAGATTCAATTTCTAAATCATTGACACCGTAGTTTCCAATGTGAGCATTAGTAGCCACCATTATCTGTCCAAAGTAAGATGGGTCAGTAAAAATCTCTTGATAACCGGTCATTCCAGTATTAAAACAAACTTCACCAAAAGTTTTACCGCTAATACCGATAGATTTTCCGTGAAAAATAGTTCCATCACTTAGTAATAAAATGGCGCTTTGTCGTGTAGTGTATTTCATTCTTTAATTGTGTATTGTTTTTTTTTAATTGTGTCATGAAATCCGTCAGACGTCTTTCATTTGTAATTAGATATTTTGCAAATTTACTTCTTTAAAAGAGTGCTTCCAAGATTTTTTAAAAATTTCATTGATAAAATTAAAACCTAAATTTCGAAATAAGTTACATTTTAAACTATTTTAAAAAAAATCAAAAATCAAAAAAATCAAAAAAAAAGGATAAACTAAAAATTAGTTTATCCTTGATTTCTATAGAATCATTACTTTCATAATTATTCAGAAGCTTCAGTAGTCGTATCAGACTCAGCAGCTGGAGCCTCAGTAGTTTCCTCAGCTTTTTTTGCTTTACCACCACGACGGCTTTTTGCTTTTTTAACTTCTTTTTTACCTCCATTGTAAAGTTCATTGAAATCTACAAGTTCGATCATTGCCATATCAGCATTATCTCCCAAACGATTTCCAACTTTAATGATACGAGTGTATCCACCTGGACGGTCACCAACTTTAGCAGCTACGTCTCTGAACAAGTCAGTTACCGCATATTTGCTACGTAAGTAAGCAAAAACAATACGACGATTGTGAGTCGTATCTTCTTTTGATTTTGTGATTAAAGGCTCAACGAATTGTTTAAGCGCTTTAGCCTTAGCAACAGTAGTGTTAATACGTTTGTGCTCAATAAGAGAACAAGCCATATTAGCTAACATAGCTTTTCTATGTCCAGTCTGTCTGCTTAAGTGATTGAATTTTTTTCCGTGTCTCATTGCTATTTTAAATTTAATCCGCCGTGGCGGATTGAATTATTCTTTATCTAATTTGTATTTAGCTAAGTCCATTCCGAAAGTTAAATTTTTAACTGCAACAAGTTCATCAAGCTCAGTTAAAGATTTTTTACCAAAATTACGGAATTTCATTAGGTCATTTTTATTGAACGATACTAAATCACCAAGTGTATCAACTTCAGCCGCTTTCAAGCAATTTAATGCTCTCACAGATAAATCCATATCAACAAGCTTAGTTTTAAGCAATTGTCTCATATGCAATGACTCTTCATCATACGATTCTGTTTGTGCAATTTCGTCAGCCTCGAGTGTAATTCTTTCGTCAGAAAATAACATGAAGTGGTGAATTAAAACTTTAGCAGCTTCAGTAAGAGCATCTTTTGGATTAATAGAACCATCAGTTTTAATTTCAAAAACTAATTTTTCGTAATCTGTTTTTTGCTCAACACGGAAGTTTTCAATTGCGTATTTTACATTTTTTACCGGAGTAAAAATAGAGTCTGTAAAAATAGTACCAATTGCAGCGTTCTGTTTTTTGTTCTCCTCAGCAGGAACATATCCTCTACCTTTTTCGATTGTTAAATCGAAGTTCAATTTGATTTTAGAATCTAAATTACAGATAACTAAGTCTGGATTCAGAACTTGGAAACCTGAAATAAATTTTTGAAAATCACCTGCTGTTAGTTGATCTTTACCAGAAACAGAAATTGTAACTGCTTCATTATCGATATCTTCAATTTGACGTTTGAAACGCACTTGTTTTAGATTAAGGATAATTTCGGTAACATCTTCAACAACACCTGAAATAGTAGAAAACTCATGATCTACACCTTCGATACGAACAGATGTAATTGCATAACCTTCTAATGCTGAAAGCAAAACTCTTCTAAGTGCATTACCAACTGTCAATCCATAACCAGGTTCTAAAGGTCTAAATTCGAATTTACCTTCAAAATCGGTTGAATCGATCATGATAACTTTATCGGGCTTTTGAAAATTAAATATTGCCATAAATTTCGACTAAGTCAATTATTATTTGTTGTACAACTCTACGATTAATTGTTCTTTAATGTTTTCTGGAATTTGAAGTCTTGCAGGTACAGAAACAAAAGTTCCCTCTTTAAGATCATTATTCCAAGTAATCCATTCATAAACATGACTTGAATTTGATAAAGAACGTTCGATAGCTTCTAAAGATTTAGATTTTTCACGAACTGCAACTTTATCACCAGGTTTAAGGTGGTAAGAAGCAATATTTACAACTTCACCATTTACAGTAACGTGTCTGTGAGAAACTAATTGTCTAGCACCTCTTCTAGAAGGAGCGATACCCATTCTAAAAACAACGTTATCTAATCTTGCTTCACATAATTGTAAAAGAACTTCACCAGTAACACCTTTAGTAGCTGATGCTTTTTTGAATAAATTTCTGAATTGTTTTTCTAAAATTCCATAAGAATATTTAGCTTTTTGCTTTTCCATTAACTGAACAGCGTACTCAGATTTTTTACCTCTTTTTTTAGCCATCCCGTGTTGTCCAGGTGGGTAATTTCTTTTTTCGAAAGATTTATCATCTCCGAAGATTGCCTCGCCAAATTTACGAGCAATTCTAGTTTTTGGACCAGTATATCTTGCCATTTCTAAAAAATTAAATTTAAGGTAGAGATTATGAATTCAGGTCAAATCCTTCGATAATCTATATTCTACCTTGTTTATACTATGAATAAATAAAATTAAACTCTACGTCTTTTTGGAGGACGACATCCGTTGTGAGGCATTGGAGTAACATCGATAATCTCTGTAACTTCAATTCCACCGTTATGAATAGAACGGATAGCAGACTCACGTCCGTTTCCTGGTCCTTTTACATAAACTTTTACTTTTTTAAGTCCAGCTTCAAGAGCTACTTTACTACAATCTTCTGCTGCCATTTGGGCTGCGTATGGAGTGTTCTTTTTAGAACCTCTAAAACCCATTTTACCAGCTGAAGACCAAGAAATAACTTCACCTTTTTTGTTAGTCAAAGAAATGATGATGTTATTGAAGGTAGCAGAAATATGAGCTTCTCCCGTTGATTCAACGATAACTTTACGTTTTTTTGCAGTTGCTTTAGCCATATTACTTATTATTTAGTTGCTTTTTTCTTGTTAGCAACAGTTTTTCTTTTACCTTTTCTTGTTCTAGAGTTGTTTTTAGTTCTTTGTCCTCTTAACGGAAGACCAGATCTATGACGGATCCCTCTGTAACAACCAATATCCATTAAACGTTTGATGTTCAAAGAAACTTCAGAACGTAATTCTCCTTCAATTTTAAATGCACCAACAGCTTCACGAATTGCTCCGATCTCGTCATCATTCCAATCTTGAACTTTTTTATCTTGGCTAACTTGAGCTTTCTCTAAAATCTCAATAGCTCTACTTCTTCCTAATCCAAAGATATAGGTAAGTGCTATAACACCTCTTTTATTTTTTGGGATATCTACCCCTGCTATTCTTGCCATAATTATCCTTGTCTTTGTTTAAATCTAGGATTCTTTTTGTTTATTACGTACAATCTCCCTTTTCTACGCACAATGATGCACTCGGGACTTCTCTTTTTTACTGATGCTCTAACTTTCATAGTGAATATCCTTTAATATCGATAAGTAATTCTTGCTTTTGACAAATCATAAGGACTCATTTCTAGTTTCACTTTATCACCAGGTAATAACTTGATGTAATGCATACGCATTTTTCCAGAAATATGAGCAATTACGATATGTCCATTTTCTAACTCTACACGGAACATCGCATTTGATAATGCTTCGATGATTGATCCGTCTTGTTCTATTGCTGATTGTTTTGCCATAAATATATTAAGCTACCGCTTTTCTATTTTTACCAGTCTTCATTAAACCATCATAATGTTTGTTTAACAAGTATGAATTGATTTGTTGAATAGTATCTATTGCAACACCAACCATAATTATTAATGAGGTACCTCCAAAAAACATTGCCCAAGATTGTTGTACATCCATAATACTTACAACAATGGCTGGGAACACAGCAATCAAAGCAAGGAATAAAGATCCTGGGAAAGTTATTAAAGACATCACTTTATCTAAGAAGTCTGAAGTTTCAGCACCTGGACGAACTCCAGGAATAAAACCACCACTTCTTTTTAAATCATCGGCCATTTTGTTAGTAGGAACAGTGATAGCAGTATAAAAGAATGTAAATACAATAATTAAAGTTGCAAAAACAAAGTTATACCAAAATCCGAACATATTACTAAACGCACCAACGATAGATTGTGATGTATCTGATTTAGACAATCCAGCTACAGCTGCAGGTATAAACATAATTGCCTGAGCAAAAATGATTGGCATAACTCCAGAAGCATTAAGCTTTAGAGGAATCCATTGTCTATTACCACCAGCCAAATCTTGCTCGTAATCTCCAGTTGTTGTACGACGAGCGTATTGAACCGGAATTTTACGTACTGCCATTGTAAGCAATACACAAGAAATGATTACCAATAACCACACAATAATTTCAATAACTAATAACATTGGACCACCATTGTTGTTTGTTACTCTAGAAGAAAACTCTTGCATGAATGCTTGAGGTAGTCTAGCCAAAATACCAACCATAATCAATAATGAAATTCCATTTCCAATACCTTTATCCGTAATTTTTTCTCCAAGCCACATAGCAAAAATAGTACCAGTAACTAAGATGATAACAGACGAAAACAAAAATTCAGGTGAATTAAAGCCTAGTAAGAATGCACTTCCAGGTAACGTTCTGTATAAATTATAGATATAAGTTGGACCTTGAACCAGTGTAATAGCTATAGTCAACCAACGAGTGATTTGATTAATCTTTTTTCTACCACTCTCTCCATCGTTTTGAAGCTTTTGTAAATAAGGAATCGCAATTCCCATTAACTGAACAACAATAGATGCAGAAATATAAGGCATAATACCTAAAGCAAAAACTGAAGCTTTAGAGAAAGCACCCCCTGTAAACATGTCTAGGATAGATCCTAAACCATTTTTAGTTTGTCCCGCTAAACCTGTTAATTGAGTTGCGTCAATTCCAGGAAGCGTAACGTGTGCACCAAAACGATATACTAAAAGTAATCCTAATGTAATTAAGATTCTATTTTTCAGTTCTTCGATTTTCCAAACATTACTTATTGATTCAATAAATTTCTTCATCTTAATAGATAAGTTATATAGTTACAGCTTCTCCTCCAGCAGCTTCAATAGCAGCTTTTGCAGTAGCAGTAAATTTGTGGGCAGTTACTTTTAATTTTGCTTTCAATTCTCCTCTACCTAAAATCTTAACGATTTCATTTTTGGTAGCTAGACGGTTTGCAACGAAATCTGTCATAGAAACAGAATCAGTAATCACACCATTGTCTACTAATAATTGAAGCGTATCTAAATTAACACCTTCGTATTCTTTACGATTGATGTTTGTGAAACCAAACTTAGGCACACGTCTTTGAAGTGGCATTTGCCCTCCCTCAAAACCAATCTTTTTAGAATAACCAGAACGAGATTTTGCTCCTTTGTGACCTCTTGCAGAAGTACCACCTTTTCCAGAACCTTCTCCTCTACCTAATCTTTTATTTTGATTGTGTGTTGACCCTTCAGCTGGTTGTAAGTTACTTAAATTCATAACAGTATTTGTTATTTAGCTTCTTCGACAGAAACTAAGTGTTTAACTTTGTTTATCATCCCAAGGATTGCAGGATTTGAATCATGCTCTACAACTTGTCCCATTTTACGTAGACCTAAAGCTTCCAAACCTCTTTTTTGAGAAAGAGGGCAGTTGATTTTGCTTCTTACTTGTTTTACTAATAATTTAGCCATAATTTCCTTGAATTAACCTTTAAAAACTTTTTCTAAAGAAACACCTCTTTGTTTTGCAACAGTGTGAGCGCTTCTCATTTGTAATAAAGCATCAAAAGTTGCTTTCACTACGTTATGAGGATTTGATGATCCTTGAGATTTAGATAATACATCGTGAATACCTACTGATTCAAGAACTGAACGAACAGCTCCACCAGCAATAACTCCTGTACCATGAGAAGCAGGAATTAAGAATACACGTGCACCACCAAATTTTCCTTTTTGTTCGTGAGGAACAGATTGTCCATTCAAAGGAATTTTTACTAAATTTTTCTTAGCATCTTCTACTGCTTTCGCAATTGCTTCAGAAACGTCTTTAGATTTTCCTAATCCATGACCAACTACTCCGTTTTCATCACCTACAACTACAATAGCAGAAAAACCGAAAGCTCTACCACCTTTTGTAACTTTAGTAACACGATTAACACTTACCAGACGATCTTTAAGTTCAAGACCACTTGGTTTTACCAATTCTACATTTTTGTATTTAGACATAATATATTAGAATTTAAGTCCAGCCGCTCTTGCGCCTTCTGCTAATGATTTAATACGACCGTGATATAAATATCCACCTCTGTCAAAAGTGATGGTATCAATCCCAGCTTTTAACGCTTTCTCAGCAACTAGTTTTCCAACAGCAGCAGCGATTTCAACGTTAGTACCTTTTCCTATTTCTTTTTCTCTTGAAGATGCAGCTAATAAAGTAACTCCATTTACGTCATCAATAAGTTGAGCATAAATTTCTTTGTTACTTCTAAATACAGATAGTCTTGGGTTAGTAGCAGTACCACTAATCGATTTTCTAATTCTGAATCTAATTCTCTGTCTTCTATCAGATTTTGTTAATGACATAATCTTATTTTTTAAGCTGATTTACCTGCTTTTCTTCTTAATACTTCACCCACAAATTTAACACCTTTTCCTTTGTACGGCTCTGGCTTACGGAAACCTCTGATTTTCGCAGCAACCTGACCTAAAAGTTGTTTATCAAATGATGTTAATTTTACGATAGGGTTTTTACCTTTTTCAGATATTGTCTCTAAAGCTACTTCCGGAGCAATTTCCAAAACAATATTGTGAGAATATCCAAGAGCTAAATCTAACTTTTGACCTTGGTTTGAAGCTCTATAACCAACTCCAACTAATTCAAGTTCTTTTGTAAAACCTTCAGATACACCAATTATCATGTTATTGATTAATGATCTGTATAATCCGTGTTTTGCTCTTTGGTCTTTATGATCAGACGATCTTTCTAATAAAACTTGATCGCCTTCAACTTTTACAGTAATGTCCGAAAACTCCTGAGTTAGTTGACCTTTTTTTCCTTTTACTGTAACGATACCGTCTTTAACTTCTACAGTTACTCCAGCAGCGATTACAATTGGGCTTTTACCTATTCTTGACATCTTATTTAGTCTTTAAAATTAGTATACGTAACAAATTACTTCACCACCTACATTTAATTGTTTCGCTTGTTTTCCAGTCATAAGACCTTTTGAAGTTGAAACAATTGCAATTCCTAATCCATTAAGGATTCTTGGTAATTTGGCAGCACCTGCATATTTACGTAAACCAGGTTTACTAATTCTTTGGATATCTTTAATTACAGGCTCTTTAGTATCTTTATCATACTTTAAAGCGATTTTGATTGAACCCTGAACAGAGTTGTCTTCAAATTTGTAACTCAAGATATAACCTTGATCAAATAAGATCTTAGTTATTTCTTTTTTTAGATTAGAAGCTGGAATTTCAACAACTTTGTGGTTTGCAGCCACAGCGTTACGAACTCTAGTCAAATAATCTGCAATAGGATCTGTATACATATGTATTTGATTGCGATTATGGTTTTCGGGAGACACCCGTCTCCCGAACCTTTAATCAATTAAAATTATTTTTTGGTTTGCAAAAGTAATAACTTTTTACGAGATTACCAAGATGCCTTTTTAACTCCAGGAATTAACCCATTGTTAGCCATTTCACGGAAAGTTACACGTGAAATACCGAATTGACGGATATACCCTCTTGGTCTACCTGTTAATTTACAACGATTGTGCAAACGAACTGGTGAAGCATTTTTAGGTAATTTTTGTAAACCTTCAAAATCTCCAGCTTCTTTCAAAGCTTTTCTTTTCTCAGCATACTTTGCTACCGTTTTTTCTCTCTTAACCTCGCGGGCTTTCATTGATTCTTTAGCCATGTCTTAATTCTTTTTAAAAGGTAATCCTAATTCAGCCAATAATGACTTTGCTTCCTTGTCTGTTTTTGCAGTAGTAACAAATGTAATATCCATTCCTGAAATTTTGTTTACTTTGTCAATATCAATTTCAGGGAAAATGATTTGCTCTAAAACTCCAAGATTGTAATTACCTCTTCCGTCGAAACCAGTAGCTTTGATACCACTAAAATCTCTAACGCGTGGCAAAGCAGAAGTTACAAGTCTATCTAAAAACTCATACATTCTCTCACCACGTAAAGTAACTTTCGCTCCAATAGGCATCCCTTTTCTCAATTTGAATGACGCAACGTCTTTCTTTGAAATTGTAGATACTGCTTTTTGTCCAGTGATCTTTGTTAACTCATCAACTGCATAGTCAATAAGTTTTTTATCAGATACAGCTGCACCAACTCCACGGCTCAAAACGATTTTTTCAAGTTTTGGAACTTGCATCACGTTTGTATATCCGAATTCCTCTTTAAGAGCAGAGATTACTCTACTCTTATATTCTTCTTTTAGTCTAGGTGTATATGCCATTACTATAGTACTTGATTAGATTTTTTTGAAAATCTTACTTTCTTATCTCCTTCTACTCTAATACCAACTCTAGTTGTTTCCTTAGTTTTAGGATCAATTAGTGAAATGTTAGATATTTGTATAGAAGCTTCTTTCTTAACGATACCACCTTGAGGGTTTTTAGCACTTGGTTTTGTATGTTTCGAAACCATGTTTACACCTTCAACTATCGCTTTATTTTTCTCACGGTAAACACGTAAAACTTTACCTTCAGCACCTTTATGGTCTCCAGCAATAACTCTTACGATATCTCCTGATTTTATTTTTAGCTTTATCATCTTAAAACGAATTAAAGCACTTCTGGTGCTAATGATACAATTTTCATGAATTGTTTTTCACGAAGTTCTCTTGCTACCGGACCAAAAACACGTGTTCCTCTCATTTCCCCTGCAGCGTTCAAAAGAACACATGCATTATCATCGAAACGGATATAAGAACCATCAGCTCTTCTCACTTCTTTTTTGGTACGTACAACAACTGCAGTTGAAACAGCTCCTTTTTTAACGTTACCGTTAGGAGTTGCATCTTTAATAGATACTACAATCTTGTCACCAACAGAGGCATACCTTCTTTTGGTACCTCCTAAAACACGGATAGTTAAAACTTCTTTTGCTCCCGTGTTATCTGCTACTTTTAGTCTTGATTCCTGTTGTACCATAATTATTTAGCTCTTTCTAAGATTTCAACTAATCTCCAACATTTTGTTTTACTTAAAGGACGCGTTTCGCTAATTCTTACAGTATCTCCAATGTTACAGTCGTTTGTTTCGTCGTGTGCAACATATTTCTTTGTTTTCAACACGAACTTACCGTATAATGGGTGTTTTACTTTTCTTACTTCAGCAATAACAATAGACTTATCCATTTTATTTGAAGTAACAACACCTATTCTTTCTTTTCTTAAATTTCTTTTTTCTTCCATCTTTCAGCAGAATACAATTATTGTAACTCTCTTTTAGTTAACTCTGTAGCCAATCTTGCAACTGTTCTTCTCACACTTCTAATTTGAAGTGGGTTCTCAATTGGAGAAATAGCGTGAGCCATTTTTAGGTCAGCATATATTTTCTTAGTTTGACTAAGTTTTTCTTGCAACTCCGCTGCAGAAAGATCTTTTATTTCTGATTGTTTCATAATATAAATTTAATTATGCTTCGAAATCTCTAGCAACGACGAATTTAGTTTTTACTGGAAGCTTTTGAGCTGCAAGACGTAAAGCCTCTTTTGCAACTGATAAAGGAACTCCTCCAACTTCAAACATAATTCTTCCGGGTTTAACAACGGCAGCCCAATATTCAACGGCACCTTTACCTTTACCCATACGTACCTCAAGAGGCTTCTTAGTAATTGGTTTGTCTGGAAATATTTTGATCCATAATTGTCCTTCTCTCTTCATGAAACGAGTTGCAGCGATACGCGCAGCTTCGATTTGACGAGAAGTTAAGAACATTCCATCTTCATGTACAGATTTAATACCAAACATTCCATTAGAAAGTTCATGCCCTCTTTGAGAGTTACCTTTCATTTTACCCTTTTGTACCTTACGGTATTTTGTTCTTTTAGGCTGTAACATTTTTCTTTAGTTTAAAAATTTACTTTCTTTTACGAGCGTCTGGTTTTCCACCTTTATTAAAGGGTTTTCTGTCTCCTCTTGGAGAATCACCACCTTTACCACCACCAGTTCCAGATTGTTTTTTATCCATTCCTGCAAGTGGAGAAAGATCTCTCTTTCCATAAACTTCACCTTTCATGATCCATACTTTGATACCCATTCTACCATAAGTAGTGTGAGCTTCAGCCAAAGCATAATCAATATCAGCTCTGAAAGTTGATAGAGGAATTCTACCTTCTTTGAAACCTTCTGAACGCGCCATCTCAGCACCATTCAAACGACCAGAAATCAAAACTTTGATACCTTCAGCGTTCATACGCATAGAAGCAGCAATAGCCATTTTGATTGCACGTCTGTAAGAAATACGGCTTTCGATTTGACGAGCGATGCTTGTCGCCACAAGATAAGCATCTAACTCAGGTCTTTTAATTTCAAAGATGTTGATTTGAACCTCTTTGTCAGTAACTTTCTTAAGTTCTTCTTTCAACTTGTCTACCTCTTGTCCACCTTTTCCGATAATGATACCAGGTCTAGCAGTAGTGATAGTAACGGTTACAAGCTTCAAAGTTCTCTCAATGATTACTTTTGATACACTAGCTTTTGATAAACGAGCGTGGATATACTTTCTGATTTTGTGATCTTCGGCAAGTTTATCACCGTAATCATTTCCACCATACCAGTTTGAGTCCCACCCTCTGATGATACCAAGTCTATTTCCAATTGGATTTGTCTTTTGTCCCATGCTGCTTAAGAATTGCTTTGTGTGTTATTGATAGCTCCAAGCACGATTGTTACGTGGTTAGAACGTTTTCTTATTCTGTGTGCACGACCTTGTGGAGCTGGACGAAGTCTTTTCAACATCATTCCACCATCTACTCTGATCTCTTTAACAAATAATCCAGCTTCTTCTAAATTACCTTCACTATTCTTTTGCTCCCAGTTGTTGATTGCAGATAATAATAGTTTTTCTAATTTTCTTGAAGCTTCTTTAGAACTGAATCTTAAGATGTTAAGTGCTCTTTCTACCTTCTGACCTCTTACCAAGTCCGCTACTAAGCGCATTTTTCTAGGTGAAGTAGGGCAGTTATTCAATTTTGCGAAAGCAATAGACTTATTAGCCTCTTTTCTCGCATCTGCTGTTTCTCTTTTACGAACTCCCATTGCTTCTTATTTTTTACCTTTATTTTTTGCTCCAGCATGACCTCTAAAAGATCTAGTTGGTGAAAACTCTCCTAATTTGTGACCTACCATGTTTTCTGTTACGTAAACTGGTACAAATTGACGACCGTTATGAACTGCGATAGTCTGCCCAACAAAGTCTGGAGTAATCATAGAAGCTCTAGACCAAGTCTTTACCACTCCTTTATTTCCGTTTTCAATGTTTTCTTGAACTTTCTTGTCTAACTTATAATGAACGAAAGGTCCTTTTTTTAATGAACGTGCCATATCTTATTATTTCTTTCTACGTTCTACGATATACTTGTTACTCGGGTTTTTCTTAGAACGAGTTCTATAACCTTTTGCTGGTATTCCATTTCTTGAACGTGGATGTCCACCAGAAGAACGTCCTTCTCCACCACCCATTGGGTGATCAACAGGGTTCATTGCAACAGGTCTTGTTCTAGGTCTTCTTCCTAACCATCTTGTTCTACCTGCTTTACCAGATACAACTAATTGGTGGTCTGAATTAGAAACTGCTCCAATTGTAGCTGAACAAGTTAACAAGATCAATCTTGTTTCTCCTGACGGCATTTTAATTGTAGCATATTTTCCATCTCTTGCCATTAATTGAGCAAATGTTCCAGCTGAACGAGCGATTACCGCACCTTGACCTGGACGTAACTCAATACAAGAGATAACAGTTCCTAAAGGAATTCTGCTTAAAGGCAATGTATTACCAATTTCAGGTTGAGATTCTGGACCAGAAACTAATTTCTGACCAACTTTCAATCCGTTTTGAGCAATTACATAAGTTTTCTCTCCATCAGCATAAGCTAATAAAGCGATAAATGCAGTACGATTTGGATCATATTCGATTGATTTCACTGTAGCCGGAATTCCGTCTTTAGTTCTTTTGAAATCAATAATACGATATCTCTGCTTGTGACCACCACCCGTATAACGCATGGTCATCTTTCCTTGACTATTTCTACCTCCAGAGTTTTTTATCGGTGCTATCAAAGAGCGCTCCGGCTTATCAGTTGTAATGGCGTCATAACCATTCACAACTCTAAATCGCTGACCTGGGGTAATAGGTTTTAATTTTCTTACTGACATTTTTCTATCTTAGATATTGTTGTAAAAATCAATTGTTTCTCCTTCTTGTACTTGAACAATCGCTTTCTTAATTGCATTTGTCTTTCCACTGATCAAACCACTTTTAGTGTATTTTGTAGTTCTATCCGGTCTTACGTTCATCGTGTTAACTGAAACGATAGTTACTCCATAAGCAGCTTCAATAGCTTTCTTAATTTGAACTTTGTTTGCTTTTTTGTCAACAACGAATCCGAAGCGGTTTAAAACTTCACTTTCTTTGGTTACTTTTTCTGTTACTATAGGTCTAATTATGATACTCATACTCCTATTATTTACTTAAATTTTCTTCAATTAACTCCAAAGAACCTTCTAAAAGCACTAAATTATTAGTGTTTAAAATAGCGTAAGTGCTTAATTCTGAGCTAGTTACGACATTCGAAGCCTTTAAATTGCGTGACGACAAATATACATTTTTATTTGACTCTCCCAACACAAATAGAGATTTTTTATTATCTAACCCTAAAGCTTTCAAAACGTTAATGAAATTTTTAGTGTTTGGAGTTTCAAAATTAAAGTCCTCAAGAACTATAATATTTGACTCTTTTGCTTTGATTGAGAAAGCAGATTTTCTAGCCAATCTTTTCAAAGATTTATTCAATTTGAATGAATAACTTCTTGGTCTTGGTCCGAAAACTGTTCCACCACCTTTAAACAATGGATTCTTAATACTTCCCGCACGAGCAGTACCTGTTCCTTTTTGTTTTTTAATCTTACGCGTACTTCCAGTCACTTCAGCTCTTTCTTTAGCTTTGTGAGTTCCTTGTCTTTGATTAGCAAGATATTGCTTAACATCAAGGTATACAGCGTGATTGTTTGGTTCAATTGCGAATACTGAATCAGAAAGTTGAACTTTTCTTCCAGTATCTTTTCCGTTGAAATCTAATACTTTTACTTCCATTACTTCTGAATGATTACATAAGAGTTTTTATGTCCAGGAACACATCCTTTAATAACGAGTAGGTTCTTTTCAGCAACTACTTTTAAAACTCTAAGGTTTTGTACTTTTACATTATCTCCTCCCATTCTTCCAGCCATACGCATTCCTTTGAACACTCTAGATGGATAAGAAGAAGCTCCCACAGAACCTGGCGCTCTTAAACGGTTATGTTGACCATGAGTTGCTTGACCAACACCACCAAATCCGTGACGTTTTACAACCCCTTGAAAACCTTTACCTTTAGACACACCTTGTACATCTACAAACTCTCCTTCAGCAAAAATAGAAACATCAATAAGATCTCCTAATTTTTGTTCAGTTGCGAAATCTTGGAATTCAACGACTTTTTTCTTAGCAACAGTTCCAGCTTTTTTAAAGTGACCTAAAGCCGCTTTAGTAGAATGTTTCTCGTTTTTGTCATCGAAACCTAGTTGCAACGCTTCGTACCCGTCAACACCTTTGGTTCTGACTTGGGTAACAACACACGGCCCAGCCTCGATTACTGTACAAGGAATGTTTTTCCCGTTTTCGTCGAAAATACTAGTCATGCCGATTTTTTTACCAATTAACCCAGACATAAATATTAATTATTAATTACTAAAATTCCCTTCAATTTGAAAATAACAGAAATTTCCAAACAGGGAGTGCAAAAGTATACATTAAAATTGAATATACCAAACGGTTATAAAAATTAAATAGCTCATAATCAAAATCAAAGCACCAACCTCACCAACTTTGACATTCTATTTCTTCAAAAAATTAATTTTTCTCATTTTAACTCTCAATATCATTTTCCTTAACAATTACATGATATTCAAAAGAAAAAACTTTGTTAACAGCCTAAATCAAAGACATTTCAACAAAAAATAGAAATATTTTATCAAAATGAATATCTTAAAAATTTACTCATCAAAATTTTTCACAACAAAAAAAAGCGAGACATTTCTGACTCGCTTTTTATATGCAAAATATAATAAAAAAATTATACTTTTATTTCTACTTCAACTCCACTTGGCAATTCAAGTTTCATTAATGCATCAATAGTTTTAGATGAAGATGAATAAATATCAATCAATCTCTTGTATGACATTACTTCAAATTGCTCTCTCGCTTTTTTGTTAACGTGCGGAGAACGTAACACAGTGAAAAGTTTTTTGTGAGTTGGTAACGGAATTGGACCTGTTACAACTGCTCCAGTAGTTTTTACTGTTTTTACGATCTTTTCAGCAGATTTATCCACCAACATGTGATCGTAAGATTTTAGTTTTATTCTGATTTTTTGACTCATTTTCTTAAGAATTAAGCGTTACCTTTTGCTTTTTTAATTACAGCTTCTGAAATATTAGAAGGTGTTTCTGCATAGTGAGAAAACTCCATTGTTGAAGTTGCTCTACCAGAAGACAATGTTCTTAATGTTGTTACATAACCAAACATTTCTGATAAAGGCACATCAGCTTTAATAGTTTTAGCACCGTTTCTGTCACCCATGTCATTTACCTGACCTCTACGACGGTTGATATCACCAACGATATCTCCCATGTTTTCCTCAGGAGTAATAACTTCCATTTTCATGATTGGCTCCAAAATAATCGCACCAGCAGCTTTAGCTACTTCTCTATAACCCATTCTAGCAGCTAACTCAAAAGAAAGCGCATCAGAATCGACAGGGTGGAAAGATCCGTCCGTCAAAGTTACTTTTAAACTATCCACTTGATAACCTGCCAACGGACCAGTTTTCATAGCTTCACGGAAACCTTTTTCTACAGAAGGGATATATTCTTTAGGAACGTTACCACCTTTTACTGCATTAATAAACTGTAATCCAACAGGAACTTTACCATCAACTTCGTCAGCTGGCTCAAGTGTAAATACGATATCACCGAATTTACCACGACCTCCTGATTGTTTCTTATAAGTTTCTCTGTGTGTAGCAGTTCTTGTAAACGCTTCTTTATATTCAACTTGAGGCTCACCTTGGTTTACTTCAACTTTAAATTCACGTTTCATACGATCTACTAAGATATCCAAGTGAAGCTCACCCATACCAGAGATAATAGTTTGCCCTGAAGCCTCATCTGTTCTAACTGTAAATGTTGGATCTTCTTCAGCTAATTTAGCCAAAGCCATACCCATTTTATCAACGTCAGCTTTAGTTTTAGGTTCAATTGCAATACCAATTACCGGTGCAGGGAATTTCATAGACTCAAGAATGATTGGGTGTTTTTCATCACACAATGTATCTCCAGTTTTGATATCTTTAAATCCAACAGCAGCTCCAATATCTCCAGCCTCAATATATTCGATTGGATTTTGTTTGTTAGCGTGCATTTGGTAGATACGAGAAATTCTTTCTTTATTTCCTGAACGAGTGTTCAAAACGTAAGAACCAGCATCTAAACGACCAGAGTAAGCACGAAAGAAAGCTAAACGACCTACGAATGGGTCAGTAGCAATTTTAAATGCCAAAGCAGCGAACGGCTCTTTTACATCTGGACGACGTAAGATTTTAGTTTGATCTTCTTCTAATAATTCAGCATCATCAGGGTGAATCCCTTCGATACCTTCCTTATCCATTGGAGAAGGTAAATATTTACAAACTGCATCTAACATGAATTGAACTCCTTTGTTTTTGAAAGAAGAACCAGCAATCATCGGGATGATAGCCATATCCATAGTAGCAGCTCTTAAAGCTTTGTTGATTTCTTCCTCTGTAATAGAGTTTTCATCTTCCATGAATTTCTCTAAAAGATTTTCATCGTAATCAGCAACTGCCTCAATAAGAATAGATCTGTATTCTTTAACCTCTGCAACCATATCAGCAGGAATTTCAACAATATCAAAAGTCGCCCCTTGAGTTGCATCATGCCAAATGATAGCTTGATTTTTTACTAAATCTACAACACCTTTGAAATCATTTTCTTCACCAATTGGCAAAGTGATCGCAACAGCATTTGATTTCAACATATCACGAACTTGTTGACAAACTGCCAAAAAGTTAGATCCTTGACGATCCATTTTATTTACGAATCCCATACGTGGAACTCTATATTGATCAGCAAGTCTCCAGTTAGTTTCTGACTGAGGCTCAACACCATCAACAGCACTAAACAAGAAAACCAATCCATCAAGTACACGTAAAGAACGGTTTACCTCTACAGTAAAGTCAACGTGTCCAGGAGTATCAATAATATTAAAGTGGTATGGCAAAGACTCAGGCAAAATCTTACCTTGCTCAGTTGGAAAGTTCCACTCACAAGTTGTTGCAGCTGAAGTAATTGTAATACCTCTTTCTTGCTCTTGAGCCATCCAGTCCATTGTTGCAGCACCATCATGTACTTCACCAATTTTATGTGACTTTCCAGTATAAAAAAGAATACGCTCAGTTGTTGTTGTTTTACCAGCATCAATGTGAGCAGCAATTCCGATATTTCTTGTATATTTTAAATCTCTAGCCATTTCTTACGAATTAAAATCTAAAGTGAGAGAAAGCTTTGTTAGCTTCTGCCATCTTGTGAGTATCCATTCTTTTCTTAACCGCAGCACCTTCTTCTTTAGCAGCAGCTAAACATTCTGACGCTAAACGTTGTGCCATAGATTTTTCATTTCTTCTTCTAGAATAAAGTATTAACCACTTCATTGCCATAGAAATTTTTCTGTCTGGTCTAATTTGCATTGGAATTTGAAATGTAGCTCCACCAACTCTACGACTACGTACTTCTACGTGAGGCATAACGTTTGTTAACGCATCTTTCCAAATTTCTAATGAAGATTTTTCTGAATCTTGCTTTTTAGACTCAATGATGTCAATTGCATCATAAAATACTTTGAAAGCTGTAGATTTCTTACCATCCCACATTAAGTTGTTCACAAAACGCGTTACCAATTGGTCATTAAACCTTGGATCTGGTAAAAGTGGTCTTTTCTTTGCCGCTCTTTTTCTCATGTCTTTTTTTTAATAAAAAGTTATAGGTTATCCGTTAAATGTTATGCGTTACAGATTTCTACTAATGTTTCGATCCCCAACCCTTAACTCCTAACCTCCAACTCTTAACGTTTTAAATTACTTTTTTGCTTCTTTTGGGCGTTTAGCACCGTACTTAGATCTTCTTTGCGTTCTTCCTGCAACTCCTGACGTGTCAAGCGCTCCACGAACGATATGATATCTAACACCTGGTAAATCTTTTACCCTTCCACCTCTAACTAATACTATCGAGTGCTCTTGTAAATTGTGTCCTTCTCCAGGGATGTAAGCATTCACCTCATTACCATTTGTCAAACGTACACGCGCAACTTTACGCATTGCAGAGTTTGGTTTTTTTGGTGTAGTAGTGTAAACACGCGTACAAACCCCTCTTCTTTGAGGACAAGAATCTAAAGCAACC
>Ga0163161_10000035_pt1 | contig 155979 bp, 140 predicted proteins | sample S45metaG_FD_129847 | JGI IMG/M metagenome (GOLD analysis project Ga0163161, IMG submission 129847) | Switchgrass rhizosphere microbial communities from Kellogg Biological Station, Michigan, USA - S4-5 metaG | ecosystem: Host-associated > Plants > Roots > Rhizosphere > Soil | place: USA... | reverse complement strand
CTGGCGAATGTCGCGAAGCGGCGGAAATGCAATCCGGTTATTGCGCGGCGTAGCCGCGCTCCTCATTGCACCACGCGCTTCGCGCGTGGTGCTCAATTCGCCAGAAGGGCGGCCAGGCTCCCTACCCCAACCGCTGCTCGAGATTAGCCAGCTGCGAATGCAGCTCCTCCGGCAAGTGCTTGCCGAAACGGGCAAAGTGCTGGTGCATCGCAGGCAACTCGACTTTCCACTCGGCGGGGTCGACGGCGACCAGCTCGGCCATCGCCTCGTCCGTGATGTCAAGCCCCTCGATGTTTAGGGCGCCGGGTGCCGGCACATTGCCGATCGGCGTCTCCTCTGCCTCGGCGGTTCCCTCGCAGCGACGGAAGACCCACTCCAGGACGCGGCTGTTCTCACCAAAGCCGGGCCAGAGGAAGTTGCCCTCGTCGTCCTTGCGGAACCAGTTGACGTAGAAGACCCGCGGCATCTGAGCGCCCTCGCTGGCGCCTACTTTGAGCCAGTGGCTGAAGTAGTCACCCATGTGGTAGCCGCAGAAGGGCAGCATCGCCATCGGGTCGTAGCGGAGCTTGCCTACCTCGCCGGCAGCAGCCGCCGTCGTCTCTGAGGACATGATCGAGCCGAGGAAGACGCCGTGCTCCCAGCCGAAGGCTTCGCGGACCAGCGGCACAACCTTGGAGCGGCGGCCGCCGAAGAGGAAGGCGTCGATCGGCACGCCAGCCGGGTCCTCCCACTCCGGCGCAATCGCCGGACAGGCGCTGGCGGGCGTGGTGAAGCGGGCGTTGGGATGAGCCGAGGGTTTGTCGGAGTCTGGCGTCCACTCGTTGCCGTGCCAGTCGATCAGGTGAGCGGGCGCCTCCTTGGTCATTCCCTCCCACCAGATGTCGCCGTCGTCGGTTTTGGCGCAGTTGGTAAAGATCGAGTCGCGGGCGACGGTCTTCATCGCGTTGGGGTTCGTCTTCTCGCCCGTGCCGGGGGCGACACCAAAGAAGCCGGCCTCGGGGTTGATCGCGTAGAGGCGGCCGTCCTCGCCGAATTTCATCCAAGCGATGTCGTCGCCGATCGTCTCGACCTTCCAGCCGGGCAGAGTCGGGATCAGCATCGCCAGGTTGGTCTTGCCGCAGGCAGAGGGGAAGGCACCGCCGATGTACTTGACAGCACCCTCGGGAGAGGTCAGCTTGAGGATCAGCATGTGCTCGGCGAGCCAGCCCTCGTCGCGGGCCATCGCCGAGGCGATCCGCAACGCAAAGCACTTCTTGCCGAGCAGGGCATTTCCGCCGTAGCCGGAGCCGTAGGACCAAATTTCCCGCGTCTCGGGGAAATGGACGATCCACTTGTTCTCGGCGTCGCAGGGCCAGGGTACGTCCTCCTGACCCTCGACAAGCGGAGCGCCAACCGAGTGCAGGCAGGGGACGAACTCACCGTCGGTGCCAAGCACGTCAAGGGCGCCTTTACCCATGCGGGTCATGATCCGCATGCTCGCGGCGACGTAGGCCGAGTCGGTCAGCTGCACGCCGATATGGGCGATCGGCGAACCCAGCGGGCCCATCGAAAAAGGCACCACGTACATCGTGCGGCCGGCCATGCAGCCCTCGAAGAGGCCGGTGAGCATGGTCCGCATCTCGGCCGGTTCGCGCCAGTTGTTGGTCGGGCCGGCGTCGGCCTCATCCTCAGAACAGATGAAGGTGCGGTCCTCTACCCGGGCGACGTCACCCGGGTCGGACAGCGCAAGGTAAGAGTTGGGGCGCTTGGCATCGGAGAGACGCTCGAAAGTTCCGGCGTCAATCAGAGTCTGGGCGAGGGAGTCGTACTCCTCAGCCGAGCCGTCGCACCAGTGGACGGCGTTGGGCTGGGTCAGGTCTGCGATCTCCCCGACCCAGTCGAGGAGCTTTGCGTGCGTGGTCGGCGCTTCGGCCGCGATGGTTTGGCTCATCGGCGGGACTTTATTCATTGACCCTGCTGGCTTGTCTCGCTGAGGTCGATCACGCTGAGGTCGGCATCCTTGTTGCGGATCTTCAAGGTCACCGTATCCGTCTTGCCGTTGGAGAGGTGAACGCTGCAGGTGAACGTGGCGCCGGCTTCGACCGCTTGGTCGGAGGGGCAGTCGACGGAGGAGACCTTTTCGTTCAACGATTTCGCCAGGCTCGCCTGCAGCTGTTCCTCGGTCTTGGTGCCGTCGATCACCGTTCCGCCGCAGCCGACGACGATGCCGAGCATGACAAGGAAAGCCACCGCGCCGAGAACCCCGTAGAACCGCGTCATCAAGGGAAGTATTTCAAGCGAATCTCGGGCGGGTGGCACGGGGGAAGGGGGGTCGAGGACGGACCGTGGCCCGGCCGCAGCGCCCCCCTTCCCCCGTGACAGGACCCGCCCCGCCAACACGTCGGGTAGGGTTCCCCGCCGCTGATGAGGTTCTTCGAGTACGAGGCAAGACAGATCGTCGAGGCGGCGGGGATTCCCGTCACCAAGTACGGCTTCTGCACAAGCGCGGACGAAGCGCGCAAGGTCGCTGAGGAAATCGGCGGCCCGGTCGTGATCAAGTCCCAGGTCCTTAGCGGCGGGCGGATGAAGGCCGGCGGGGTCAAGTTCGCCGACACGCCCGAGGAGGCCGCGGCGCACGCCGAGGAGATCCTCAAGCTGGAAATCAACGGCCACATGCCGCGCGGCGTCCTCGTCGACCCCAAGGCCGAGGTCAAGCAGGAGTACTACGCAGGGGTCGTCTGGGACGGCACCGCGAAGAAACCGCTGATGCTGTTCAGCGACATGGGCGGGATCGACATCGAGGAGGTCGCCGAGTCCCACCCAGACCACGTCGGCCGCGGTCACGTCTCCAACTTGCTGCCGATCGCCGACTTCGAGGCCAAGCAGGTCGTCGCCGCGACCGGGGTGACCGGCTCGCAGCTGAACCGGGCGACGCCGATCCTCGCCCGCCTCGCCCGCCTCTTCCGCGACAACGACATGACCTTGGCCGAGATCAACCCGCTGGCCGAACTCACCGACGGCAGCTTCGTCGCCCTCGACGCCCACATGGAGATGGAGAACGAGGCGGTCGGCCGCCAAAAGGGTCTGCTCCGCAAGCGGCTGGAGATCGCCGAAGATGACACCCGCGAGACCTATGAGCCCTCCTCCTTCGAGCGCAACGTCGCCGCGATCGACGCCGCCGACCACCGCGGCGTGATCCAGGGCAAGGACCACGGCTTCGAGGGCAACCTCGGCCTCGTGATCGGCGCCGGTGGCGGCTCGCTGACGCTGACCGACGCGGTCCGCAGCCAGGGCGGCAAGCCGGCTAACTACTCCGAGATCGGCGGCAACCCCTCGGTGGCCAAGGCTTGTGGCCTGGCCAAGGAGGTACTGGAAAAGGACGGCGTCGAGAAGATCGCGGTGATGATGTCAATCGTCTCCAACACCCGGGTTGACATCGTCGCCCGCGGCGTGATCAAGGCCTGCCTGGAGCTCGGCAAGGACCCCGGCGAGACAATTGCGATCTTCCGCATCCCCGGCGCCTGGGAGGACGAGGGCTTCAAGATCCTCGAGCGCTACGGCGTCGAGTACTGCGACCGCTCGGTCTCGATGTGGGAGGCGGCGGGCCGCGCCGTCGCCAAGATCCAAGGGGCTCCGGCCTGATGAGCATCCTGCTGAGTAAGGAGACGACTTTCATCGTCCAGGGGATTACCGGGCGCGAGGCGGTCAACCTGACCAGGGAGTGCCTCGACTACGGCTCCAAGGTCGTCGGCGGGGTCACGCCGGGCCGCAAGGGACGCGAGGTGCACGGCGTGCCGGTCTTCGACACCGTCGCCCAGGCGGTCGAGAACCACGGCGCGCCGATCGATGGCTCGGTCGTCACCGTCCCCCCCGCCTTCACCAAGGACGCGGTCCTCGAGGCGATCGAGAACGGGATCAAGCTGATCGTGATCGTCACCGAGCGCATCCCGCGCCGTGATGTCGCCCAGATGGTCGAGCTGGCAAACCTACGCGGGGCACGGATCATCGGCCCCAACTGCCTAGGCCTGATCGTCCCCGAGGTCTGCAAGATGGGCGGCATTGGCGGTCCGGCAAAGGACGCGGCCAAGGCCTATGCACCCGGCCCGGTCGGCGTGATGAGCCGCTCCGGCGGGATGACCACTGAGATCTCCTCCTCGCTAACCCAGGCCGGCCTCGGGGTCTCCACTGCCGTCTCGATCGGCGGCGACGCGATCATCGGCTCCACCTACGCCGAGCTGATGCCCTACTTCGAGGCCGATGAGCAGACTCAGGCAATCGTGATCTACACCGAGCCGGGTGGCCGCATGGAGGCGCAGCTCTCCGAATGGGTCAAGGACAACAACAGCCGCCTGCCGATCGTCGCCTTCATGGCCGGCAAGTTCATGGATGACGAGGAGATGAAGGGGATGAGTTTTGGCCACGCCGGCACGATCGTCGAGGGCGTCGAGGACACCGCAACGGAGAAGATCGCCCGGCTCGAAGCCGCCGGCATCCGGGTGGTCGAGCGGATCGACGAGATCCCCGACGCGGTCAAGCAGAAGCTGGGGGTGACGGCCTGATGGCTGAGGCGCTGAGCAAGGTCTTCATCGATGTCGAGGTCGACGCCTCGGTCGCCGCCGACGCGGCGCTGGCCGCCAAGTTGGAGGAAGTCTGTCCGGTCGACATCTTCAAGGCAACCGACTCCGGAATCGAGATCGTCGAGGGCAACCTCGATGAGTGCGTCCTCTGTAACCTCTGCGTCGACGCCGCGCCTGAGGGCAGCGTCCGCGTCGTCAAGTTGTACGAGCAGTAGCGGCGTCGATCGCCGCCTCCGCGCCTTCGCGCAGGCGCTCTGGCAGAACCACCATCTCGCGCAGAGTCTCGAAGACCGCGTGGTCGCCGGATATCTCAACTCCCGACACAAGTTGCTCGCCCACGATCAGTGCCCCGAGCACTGCCCGGGGCGGACCCGACATCGTCAGGTCGGGAGCAACCGCCTCTCCCCTTTCGGCGCTCACCCGGCCGTCGGCTACCTCAATGCCAAAAGCCTTGCCCTCCGAGCGCAACTGAACCGTGACCGCCGCATCCACTGGCGGATGCAGAACGATGCGCAGCGAGTTCGGCAACCAGGACGATTCGAGATCTTCAGCATCGTCGGCTTCGTAGAAGTTGAGTCCCCAGCGGCCCAGCTCAAGCAACAGCGGGTCCAGCTCGCGCCCAAGATCGGTCAACTCGTAGGCGACCGCCGAGGCGGGCGGGTCAAGCTCGCGGCGAGTCACGATGCCGTCGCGCTCGAGGTCGCGAAGTCGTTTGGTCAGAACGTCGGTCGGGGCACCGCCGACGGCACGGACAAGGTCAGAGAAGCGCAGCGGTCCGAGCAGAAGCTCGCGGACGATCAGCAGCGACCAGCGCTCGCCGATCCGGTCGAGAGCCCCGGCGACGCTGCACGCTTGCCCGTAGTGTCTCCGCGCCATAACTCGATTCTATCAGTGTAATTGGCTTTTCAAAGGATTAACTTTGATATCTGGTACGGTCTCGCGAATGCCCCGTCTCGCGCCCCCGCCCACGACCCGTTGAAACGTCGATGACGCGCATCGCGAACCTCACGTGGAAGCGCCCGAAGCTAGTCCTCCTCGGCGTCGGCGCCTTCGCGATGCTGGCGGTGGCGCTCGGCCATAACGTCGAGCACCACCTGAAGGCGGCGGGCTTTACTGACCCTGCCTCCGAGAGCGAGAAGGCAACGAACGTCCTGCGCGAATCGCTCGGCTACGATCCCAACCCAGCGATCGTCCTCGTCGTCCGCGCCCCCGGCGGCGGTCCGCTGAGCCTGACTGACCCATCCACGCGACGCGAGATCGACCGGCTCGCCAATGGCATGGCCAAGGTCGAAAACGTTGGCCGTGTCATAAACCCTCTGCGGAACCCGCGTGCCGGCGCCGAGCTGATCGCAAAAGACGGACAATCGCTGGCAATTGCCGGCTACCTCTCGACCAGCGACATCGAGGACGCCGGCGGGATTGCCGCCGAACAGGTCAAGGTGCTGGTCGACGCAAACCCGCTCGACGTCGCAGAGGGTGGTTTCGCCCAGGGCTTCAACGAGACCAACGACCAAACTCGCAAGGACCTGACCAAGGCGGAGCTGATCGCCTTCCCCGTACTGGCCTTGTTGCTTCTCTTCGTCTTTCGCGGGGTCATCGCCGCCTCGATCCCGCTGCTGATCGGGGGCATCTCGATCGTCGGCACCCTCTTTGTGCTGCGGATCATGTCGACCTTCGTCGATACCTCGGTCTTCGCGCTCAACATCGCCACCGGGCTCAGCCTCGGCCTTGCCGTCGACTACGCACTGTTGATGGTTTCGCGCTATCGCGAGGAGATGGCACACGACGGTGCCACGCAGGAGGCTCATCGACGCACAGTCGTGACCGCCGGACGTACCGCCCTCTTCTCCGGGATGACGGTTGCCGCGGCGATGGCGGCGCTGGTCTTCATGCCACAGCGCTTCCTCTACTCGATGGCCGTCGCGGGCGCTTCCGTGGCAGTGCTCTCCTCGGTGATCGCAATCCTGGTCGTGCCTTCCTTGCTGGCGCTGCTGGGGTCCCGGATAGATGCTCTTTCGATCAGGCGCGGGCCGGGGGTTTCGGACGCTTCCGACGGCTGGTACCGGCTGGCGCGCGGCGTAATGCGGCGTCCAATCGCCGTGGCGGTGGGCAGCTCAGCGCTGCTTCTGGCGGCTGCAGCGCCACTGCTCTGGACGACCCTGACCGGTCCCAGCGCCGAAGCCGTGCCGCCCAACCAGCCCTCCTACGACGCTTATCGCTACCTCGAAGCCCACTACCCGCGCGATGTCACCGAGGCCGTCACCGTCGCGGTCGACGGAGGTGCCAGCAATGCCAAGCTCGCCGCCTTCCACCGCCGAATCGACGCAGTCGGCGACGTCGTGCGCGGCACCCCGTTCACTCGAACGCCGGGCAATGTCGCCTACTCGAACTTCGCCCTCTCCCAGCCCGCCCTCTCGAATGCCTCACGGGACGCGGTGGAAGAAATTCGCGATCTCGAACCACCCGGCACCGCGACCGTGCTGGTCTCGGGCAACTCGGCCCGCTTCATCGACCAGAAGCAGAGCCTGCTCGAACACGCGCCGCTGGTAGTGGCGATCATCGCCTTGACCACCGTCGTTGTTCTCTTCCTACTCACCGGTTCGGTATTGCTGCCGCTGAAGACGCTGGTGATGAACTCGTTGACACTCGGCGCCACGCTCGGCATCCTCGTCCTCGCCTTCCAGGCCGGCTGGCTCGACGGTCCGCTCGACTACACCGGCCCAGCCGCGGTGGAGGTGACCAGCCTGGTCTTCCTCTTCGCGGTCATCTTCGGCCTCGCCACTGATTACGCAGTGCTGGTGATGGCGCGGATCAAGGAGCGCCATGACCTCGGCGACAGCAACGAGGAGGCCGTGGCGGTCGGCATCGGCCGCACCGGCAGAGTGATCACCGCCGCTGCAGTGGCAATCGCGGTCGTCTTCCTCGCCTTCGGCGTCAGCACCGTCTTCTTCGTCAAGCAGATCGCGATCGGCATGGCTTTCGGGGTGATGATCGACGCGACAATCGTCCGCGCCCTCCTCGTCCCCTCCCTGATGCGCTTGTTTGGAGAGTGGAACTGGTGGGCTCCAGCACCTCTGCGACGGATTTATCTGCGGCTCGGCTTCTCCGAGGCCTAAACGGTCATCCAAAACCACCGGGGGCCCGCTTTCCTGGAACGCGTCGCAACCCATGTGTGCGGATCGTCACTGCGGGTAGCTTTACGTTGACATCGATCGATGTCTCGTTAATCTCTACATCGATCTCTGTAACGAAAGGGTTGAACTTCTTGATCGATAAACCGCGCCGGGTCGCCATCGTCGGCGGCAACCGGATCCCGTTTGCGCGCTCGAACTCCGTTTATTCGCGCGCTTCCAACCAAGACATGCTCACTGCGGCCCTCGACGGGCTCGTTGCTCGCTTCAGCCTCGAGGGCGAGCGGCTTGGCGAGGTTGCAGGTGGCGCCGTGCTCAAGCACTCCCGTGACCGCGACCTGACCCGCGAGAGCGTGCTCGGTACCCGGCTTGCCCCTGAGACGCCAGCCTACGACGTGCAGCAGGCCTGTGGCACCGGGCTGGAGACGACAATCCTCGTCGCCAACAAGATCGCCCTCGGTCAGATCGACGCCGGCATCGCCTGTGGCGCCGACACCACCTCCGACGCCCCGATCGGCCTCAACGAGGACCTGCGCGAAGTGCTGCTCGATGCCAACCGGGAGAAGTCAAACCTTGGCCGGCTCAAGCAGCTGACCCGGGTCCGCCCCAGCCACGTCATCCCCTCGATCCCCCGTAACGAGGAGCCGCGCACCGGCCTCTCGATGGGCGAGCACTGCGCGATCATGGCATCGGAGTGGGAAGTCGGGCGCGAGGAGCAGGACGAGCTCGCTGTACGCAGCCACCACAACCTCGCCGCTGCCTACGAGCGCGGTTTCATGGACAACCTGGTCAACCCCTACCTCGGCCTCGAGCGCGACCAGAACCTGCGGCCGGACTCCTCGCCGGAGAAGCTGGCCAAGCTTGGTCCGGTTTTCGGCGGCGAGGAGGGGACGATGACCGCCGCCAACTCGACCCCGCTCAGCGACGGCGCCTCGGCGGTGATGCTCGCCAGCGAGGAGTGGGCGAAGGAGCGCGATCTGCCGATCCTTGCCTACTTCGCTGATGGCCAAACCGCAGCGGTTGACCATGTCCACAAGCGCGAAGGGCTGCTGATGGCACCGGCTTACGCGATGCCGACGATGCTCGACCGCGCCGGCTTGAGCCTGCAGGACTTCGACCTCTATGAGATTCACGAGGCCTTCGCCGCCCAGGTGCTCTGCACCCTGCGGGCCTGGGAGGATCCGGCATTCTGCCGCGAGCGCCTCGGCCGTGACAAGGCACTCGGCGAAATCGACCGCGAGAAGCTCAACGTCAACGGTGGCTCACTCGCAGCCGGGCACCCCTTCGCGGCAACCGGCGGGCGCATCGTCGCCAGCCTCGCCAAGGCGCTGCACGAACGCGGCTCGGGCCGCGGCGCGATCAGCATCTGCGCCGCTGGCGGCCAGGGCGTCGTCGCGATGCTCGAAGCCCCAGGGGGACCCTCATGAGTGACCTCTACTCACAGATCGTCAACTCACCGCCCGGGCGCTTCCTGGCGCCGCGCGTCGGCCTCCCCCAGCCGGCGACGCTGGATCGTCAAACGCCTGGTGCGCCGGTCGTCTCCGGCGCCGTTCTCTTTGGCGCCGCCCCCGGCGGACGACTCGGCAAACAGGTCGAGTGCCTGCTGGGCGAGATCGGCGCCCCGCGCCCGGAGAAATCCGATTCTCGCGTCAAGGCGCTTGTCTTCGATGCGACCGGGATCTCCGACTCGACCGAGCTTGTCGAGCTGCAGCGCTTCTTCCACCCCAACGTGAAGCGGGTACAGGAATCGGGCCGCGTCGTCGTCCTCGGCACACCCTCCGCCGGCCTGCCGCCTCGCGCCGCGACCGCACAGCGCGCGCTCGAGGGCTTCACCCGCTCGCTTGGCAAGGAGATCGGTCGCGGCATCGCCGTGCAGCTGGTCTACGTCGCCGAAGACGCCGAAGAGGAGATCGCATCGACGATGCGGTTCCTGCTCTCCCCCCGCTCAGCCTACGTCTCCGGCCAGGTGATCGAGGTCGGCGCCGCGGTCGCAAAGACCCCGACGATCAACTGGAATCTGCCGCTCGACGGCAAGATCGCCCTGGTCACCGGCGCCTCGCGCGGCATCGGCGAGGCGATCGCCACCACCCTGCACCGCGAGGGCGCCGGGTTGGTCCTGCTCGACGTGCCGGCTCTCGCCGGCGACCTGGCAAAGGTCGCCAAGGAACTGGACGCCGAGACGATCGAACTTGACATCACCGAAGAGGACGCGCCAAAACGGATCGCCGACGAGCTCTCCGGCGGAGTCGACATAGTCGTCCACAACGCCGGCGTCACCCGCGATCGCACGATCGCGAAGATGCCCGAGGATCGCTGGACCTCACTGATGGAGATCAATCTCTCCAGCGAGGAGCGGATCAACGACGAGATGCTCGGTCGCAAGCTGCTGCGCGAGAACGGGCGAATCGTTTGCGTCTCCTCGATGAGCGGCGTCGCCGGCAACTCGGGCCAGACCAACTACGCGACCTCGAAGGCGGGTGTGATCGGAATGGTCGAAGCAATGGCGCCGGAGCTGGCGGAGCGGGGAGCGACGATCAACGCGGTCGCCCCCGGCTTCATCGAGACCCAGATGACGGCGGCGATGCCGGTCACGATCCGCGAAGCAGGCCGGCGGATGAACAGCATGTCGCAGGGCGGCCTGCCGGTCGACGTCGCCGAGACGATCGCCTGGTTCGCAAGCCCGGCCTCAACCGGTGTCAGCGGCAACGTCGTCCGCGTCTGCGGCCAGAGCCTGCTGGGGGCCTGATGGCGACACGGACCCTCCAGAGCCCGCCCAACATTTTGCCTCTCTACGCCCGCGCCGCGGCGCCGATGATCCCGGGTGCCTCGCTGCTTCCCTTTGTGCCCGGCCGCGGCAGCGAGATTCCCGAGGTCGAGTTGGAACTGACAGGCGTGCGGCCCGATCCCGAGAAGGTCGCCGCCTACGCCCGCGTCTGCAGCTTCGCCCTACGCGACCACCTCCCGCCCACCTACCCACACGTGCTCGCCTTCCCACTGCACATGGCAGTGATGGCCGATGGGGGCTTCCCCTTCGGCGCCGTTGGCCTCGTCCACGTCGAGAATCACATCATCCAGCACCGCCGGATCGGCACCGGCGATGAGCTGGCGATCACTGTCCGCCCGACCGCCCTCGAGCCGCACCCAAAGGGCCGCACCTTCTCCCTCGTCACCACGGCCAGCGTGGACGGCGAGACGGTCTGGGAGAGCACCAGCACCATGCTCCGGCGCGGCTCCGAAAAGCCAGCCGACGGGACGAAATCCTCGGATATGGCGGGGATTTCGTCCCGTCGGCAGAGGGATGAGTGGGCGCCGAGTGGTGAGTGGAAGCTGGGTGGGGATCTGGGGCGCCGCTACGCCGCCGTCTCGGGCGATCGCAACCCGATTCACATGCACTCGCTGAGCGCCAAGGCGTTTGGATTCCCCAGGGCGATCGCGCACGGGATGTGGACCAAGGCACGTTGCATGGCCGCACTGGAGAGCACCCTGCCGGACGCCTTCGGTGTCGAGGTGCGCTTCCGCAAGCCGATCCTGCTTCCTGCCAAGGTCGCATTCGCGAGCGCAACGAACGACGAGGGAACTGACTTCGCGGTACGTGACGCAAAGCGCGACACGCCGCACCTCGAAGGCCACATCGAGCCGCTCGAGGACAAAGCCAAAGAAGACGGGAGGAAGTAGAGATGCCCACCGCCACAGACGACAAGGGCGTGGCCGAGCGAAGCATGGGTCTCGGCCTGCGCTGGCTGAACCGGCTCGCCGGCTCGGACCTGCTCGACCGCATCCGCATCCGCAAGCAGGTTGAGCGAGCGCTGTTCACCGGCACCAAGAATGGCTTTCGCTCCGCCACTGCCGCGGGGCGCACTTTCAAAGCGGCGCAGAAACTGGGCAAACCGGCCCGGCAGGCGACGGGCAAGCCACGCAGCCTCTTCGACCTTACCCCCGACGATGAGCAACAGATGCTGAAGGAAGGGGTGCGGGACTTCGCCGAGGCAGAGGTGCGGCCGCTCGCCGCCAATGCAGATGCGGATTGCGCAACCCCAGCGGAGCTTCTCACCCAGGCAAACGAGCTCGGCATCAACATGCTCGGCGTGCCCGAGGAGCTCGGCGGCGTGGTCCACGAGCAGGCTGCCGTGACCAGCGTCCTGATCGGCGAGGCCCTGGCCCACGGTGATATGGGGATCGCCTATGCGGCGCTCGCACCCGGTGCGGTCGCGACCGCGATCGGCCATTGGGGAACGCCGGAGCAGGAGGCGACCTACCTGCCCACCTTCACCGGCGAGGACACTCCCGCGGCGGCGCTGGCGATCCTGGAGCCGAAACCGCTTTTCGATCCTCTGAAGCTGGAGACGACGGCGCGTCGCGATGGCTCCGACTGGGTCATCGACGGCGTCAAGTCGCTCCTCGCCCGCCCCGGCGAGTGCGAGCTCTTCGTCGTCGCCGCCGAGGCCGAGGGCCTGGGGCCGGCGCTATTCGTGCTCGAGTCGGGAGCTTCCGGCCTCTCGGTCGAAGAGGAGCCGGCGATGGGGCTGCGCCCAGCGGCTACCGGCAAGCTGCTGCTCGAGGACGTGCGCCTTCCCGCCGGTGCGCTGATGGCCGACGGAGAGCGCGAGGCCTACGTCGAGTGCGTACAGCGGGCGCGGTTGGCCTGGTGCTCGCTCGCCGTCGGCACCGCCCAGGCCGTGCTCGACTACGTCATCCCCTACGTCAACGAGCGCACCGCTTTCGGCGAACCCGTCGCCAACCGCCAGGCAGTTGCCTTCGGCGTCGCCGACATCGGCATCGAGAGCGAAGCGATGCGCCTCACCACCTACCGCGCGGCAAGCCGCGCCGACCAGGGCCAGGACTTCTCCCGGGAGACGGCGCTGGCCCACCGGCTCTGCTCCCGCAAGGGGATGGAGATCGGCTCCGAAGGCGTGCAGCTGCTCGGCGGCCACGGCTTCGTCAAGGAGCACCCGGTCGAGCGCTGGTACCGCGACCTCCGTGCAGCGGGCGTGATGGAGGGCGCCCTGCTCGTCTAGAGCGAAGGAGAGACATGATCAACCTAGAGATACCGAAGAAGTTCAAGCCACTGGCCAGCCAGGCCAACCAGGTCGCCCAGGAGGTCTTCCGCCCGATCTCCCGCAAATACGACGAGGCCGAGCACTCCTATCCCAAGGAGCTCGACATGCTCGCCTCGCTGATCGACGGGATGAACGAGGGCTCCGACATCGGCGGCGCCGGGGCCGCTGGCGTACGCCGCGAGTCCAGCGGAGGCGATGAGGGCAACCGCAACGGCTCCAACCTCTCGACCGTGCTCGGAATCATCGAGCTCTGCTGGGGCGACGTCGGCCTGCTGCTCTCGATGCCACGCCAGGGTCTCGGCAACTCCGCGATTGCCTCGGTTGCGAGCGACGAGCAGCTCGAGCGCTACGGCGGCAAGTGGGCGGCGATGGCGATCACCGAGCCCGAGGCGGGCTCGGACTCGGCCTCGATCCGCACCACGGCCGAGCTCGACGGCGACGAGTACGTGCTGAACGGCGAGAAGATCTTCGTCACCTCCGGCGACCGGGCGGACCTGATTGTGGTCTGGGCTTCGCTCGACCGCGACAAGGGTCGGGCGGCAATCAAGTCGTTCATCGTCGAGCGCGACAACCCCGGCCTGAAGCTCGACCGACTCGAGCACAAGCTCGGCATCCGCGCCTCGGACACGGCCAACTTCACCCTGCAGGACTGTCGGGTGCCGAAGGAGGCGCTGCTAGGCAGCCCTGAGATCGACACCAAACAGGGCTTCGGCGGCGCGATGCAGACCTTCGACAACACCCGGCCGCTGGTGGCGGCGATGGCGGTCGGCGTCGCCCGCGCCTCGCTGGAGGAGACGCACAAACAACTCGCCGAGGCTGGAGTCGAGGTTGACTACGACACCCCGGCGCTCTCGCAGTCGGCCGCCGCAGCCCGCTATCTGGAGCTGGAGGCCGACTACGAGGCGGCGCTGCTGCTCACCCTGCAGGCGGCCTGGATGGCAGACAACGGCAAGCCCAACTCGCTGCAGGCCTCGATGGCGAAGGCGAAGGCTGGCCGCACCTGCGTCGACGTGGCGCTTGGTTGCGTGGAGTTGTGTGGCAGCGTCGGGTATGGCGAGAACGAGCTGCTCGAGAAGTGGGCGCGGGACGCGAAGATCCTCGATATTTTCGAGGGGACGCAGCAGATTCAACTGTTGATTGTGGCCCGGCAGCTGCTCGGTAAGAGCTCCGCCGAACTGCGGTAGCGAGAGCCGGGCGCCCCTCTCCAAAACGCGCGGCAGGAGCCGCGCTTGAGTGTTTTGGAGAGGGGCGCCCGGCTCTCTTCCACAGGCATCGGGGAGACTGCCGAGCGTGAACTTCGTCGAGTTGATGGAGCAGTCTCCAGCCTCGCGGCTTGGGGTAGTCGCCATCGACCATGAGGGCAATCGGCGGGACTGGTACTTCGGCGAATTGATTGCTTGCTCGGCGGGGCTTTCGGGAGCTTTCGCGGCTCGGGGTGTTAGGCGCGGGGACGTGGTGATGATGTTGGTGGGGAACCGGATCGAGTGGGTTCTTTCGCTGCTTGCCTGCTGGCGGATGGGGGCGGTGGCGTTGCCATGTAGCACGCAGTTGCGGCGTCATGACCTGGAGGTGCGGATTGCGGCGGCCAACCCGGCTCTCTGTGTGGGCGAGGAGCATCTGCTCGCCGAGCTTCCCGAGGGGGTTGAGACGATGACCATGAAGGATGTCGCCAGCGTCCTCGACGAGGATCAGCCGCAGGAGACTCCGGCGCCGGTCGAAGTGATGGACGCTGAGGACCCGGCGTTGATCGTCTTTACCTCCGGCACCACGGGAGAGCCGCGGGGGGTTGTTCATGCCTACCGGTACCTGCAGGGACAGCGGGGGCAGGCCGAGCACTGGCTTGGCTCGCGTGAAGGGGAGCTTGTCTGGTGCACGACCGCTACCGGCTGGTCGAAGTCGGCTCGCAACGTCTTCCTCGCTCCCTGGCTGACGGGAGCTGCCGCGGTCATTCACGAGGGACGCTTCGATCCCACCGCGCGGCTTGAGATAGCCGAGACGCTGGGAGTCAACGTCCTCTGCCAGGCGCCGACCGAGTACCGGATGCTGTCCAAGCGCACTGCATTGCGCCCTCTCCCCGCCCTGCGTCGCATGGTTTCCGCCGGCGAGCCACTGGAGGCCGAGACGGTCTCCGCATTCCGCGAGGCGATGGGCCTCGAGCCCGCCGACGGCTACGGCCAGACCGAGACCGGTCACATCAGCGGCAACCTCGCCGGTGATCCGGTTCGGCCCGGCTCGATGGGCAGGCCGCTGCCCGGACTCGAGACGCGGATCGTCGGCGGAGAGCTGCAGCTCCGTGCGGCCTCCTCCCCCACCTTCTTCTCGCGCTACCTCGACGGCGAGCGCTTCGAAGGCGAGTGGTGGCACACCGGCGATCTCGTCCGTGAAGACGAAGACGGCTACCTCCACTTTGAAGGACGGGGCGACGACATCATCCTCTCCTCCGGCTACCGAATCGGCCCCTTCGAGGTCGAGGCGGCGCTGCTCTCCCACCCCGCCGTCGCCGAGGCCGCCGCCGTCGCTGCTCCCGATCCCGAGCGCGGCGCCGTGGTGCGCGCGATCGTCGTGCCCCGTAACCGCGAGCCGAGCGACGAGCTGGCCCGCGAGCTACAGGACCACTGCAAGCGCGAAACGGCTCCCTACAAGTTCCCTCGCATCGTCGAGTTCGCCGCCGAGCTGCCGAAGACAACGAGCGGCAAGATCAAGCGGGCAGAGCTGCGACGAGGGTAAGGCGGTAACCCGACCGGAACGGTAGGGGCGACGGGTGCCCCTCCCCAAAACACTCCAGCGCGGCTCCTGCCGCGCGTTTTGGGGAGGGGCACCCGTCGCCCCCTCTAGGCTTCGCTTGTGGAGCAGATCGACCGCAAGCGGATCGCGGCGCTGACCGAGGCGCAGCAGGAGCGCTTCCGCAATAACACGGGCGCCTCGGCGGAGACCTTCCAGCGCGCGGTGAAGGTGATGCCGAATGGCGTCCCCTCCTCCTTCCAAGAGAACGATCCCTGGCCGATCTACATCACACGCGGCCAGGGCAGCCGCGTCTGGGACGTCGACGGCAACGAATACACCGACTTCCATAACGGCTTCGGTGTGATGTGTATCGGCCACGCTAACCCGACTGTCGGCGCCGCGGTCAAGGCCCGGATCGACGAGGGCACCCACTTTGCCGCCCCTACTGACGGCTCGATCGCCGTTGCCGAGGAGCTAGCGCGGCGCTTCGGCCTGCCCCAGTGGCGCTTCAACAACTCCGGAACCGAGGCGACGATGGACGCAGTCCACCTCGCCCGCGGCGCCACCGGCCGCGACACAATCCTCAAGATCGAGGGCTCCTACCACGGCCACCACGACTCCGTGATGGTCTCGGTCTACCCGCCACTAGAGGCCCTTGGCGCCCGCGATGACCCGATCAGCGTGCCCTACGGCGGCGGCGTCCCTGAGGCGCTGACGGAACTCACTCGCGCGGTCCCCTTCAATGATGCAGAGGCCCTGCAGAGTGTGCTGGAGAAGATCGGTGAGCAGGTCGCCGGGCTGATCATGGAGCCGGCGATGATGAACATCAACATCATCCCGCCGCGCGAGGGCTACCTGGAGCGGGTGCGTGAGCTGACCACCGAGCACGGCGTCAAGCTGATCTTCGACGAGGTCAAGACCGGCGCCACGATCTCCCCGGGCGGCGCCACCGCCCGCTTCGGCGTCGTCCCGGACATGATCACCCTTGCCAAGGCGAGCTGTGGCGGCTACCCCGGCGGAGCGATCGGGATGAGCGAGGAGCTGGCGGCGATCGTCGCTGACGGCACGGTCAAGCAGTACGGCACCTTCAACGGCAACCCGCTGGTGATGGCCGCGGCCGAGGCGACCCTGACCGAAGTCCTAACCGACGATGTCTACGAGCGCTTCGAGGCGACCAATCGGCGTCTACTGGGCGGCTGTCAACAGATCATCGACGGCTACGACCTTCCCGCTTACACGGAGGGCATGGGCGCCAAGGGCTGCGTGATCTTCTCGCCGACCCGGATGCACGAGTACCGTGATTACCTCTCAGACGTCGACGACGACCTCTCGACCCTGGCCTGGCTCTACCACATGAACCACGGCATCTTCATGACGCCGGGGGTCGAGGAGGAGTGGACGCTCTCAATTGCCCACAGCGACGAAGACCTGCAGCGCTACCTAGACGCCTTCGAGTCCTTCGCCCGCGACGTAACCGCATAACCCGCGCCGGCGAAGAGACTAGGCGGCTAGGGCCTCGTCTACGTCGACGGGACGGCCCAGGTGGTAGCCCTGGGCCATGTCGACGCCGTATTCGCGCAGCATCTGTGCCGTAACGTCGTCCTGGACGAACTCGGCGATCGTCGTCTTGCCCAGCCCGCGGGCGATCTGGACGATCGCCTGGACCGTTAGCTGGTCGGCATCGCTGTTGGGCATGTCGCGGATGAACGAGCCGTCGATCTTGATCAGGTCGAAGGGGATCTGCTTCAGGTAGTGGAAGGGCCCGAAGCCGGCGCCGTAATCGTCGATCGCTACCTGGCAACCGAACTCGGTAAGGCGGTCGGCGAAACCCCCCGCCGCCTCGTAGTCGTGGACGCGCGCCGTCTCGGTGATCTCGAAAGTACAACGAGACGGGTCGGCCTCGCCTTCGTCGAGGCGGCGCTCGATGAATTCGAGCACCGAGAGATCGGCGACCGAGGCGCCGGAGAGGTTGACGTGCAGCGAGACCGGGCTCCCCTCTTGCTCGCGCGAGGCGAGCAACTCCAAGGCGCGGACGACAACCCAACGATCGAGCTCCTGGACCATGCCGGAGCGCTCTGCGGCCTCGATGAAGGACGCAGCCGGAAGCAGCTCACCGTTCTCACCGGTCATCCGCAACAGCAGCTCGTAGCGCTCGATCCCACCCGAGGCGAGACTGCGAATCGGCTGCGTATGGAGGCTGAGGCGATCGTGGGTGAGCGCGTCGCGGATCCGAGCCGTGGTGGTCTGGCGGCGCTGGAGATGGCGTTGAGGTTCACGGGGATCCTGAAAGAGAGCAATCTGATTCCGCCCTTCCCCCTTCGCCCGGTACATCGCCTGATCAGCGGCCAGCAGCACCGCCTCGGCACCAACCTCGCGCTCGCCGCCGAACATCGTGATCCCAACGCTGATCGTGGCGCTCTCGGCATCGGCCACCGGCACCGCGCTCTCGGCGACCTGGGCACGCAGGTCCTCCCCAAGCTGCAGCGCGCCGGCAGTATCGGACTGTGGCATCAGCACGGCGAACTCGTCGCCGGACAGTCGGGCGACTAGGTCGGTGTTGCGCACCCGCTCGCGCATGATCGCGGCGATCAAGCGGATCAAGTTGTCGCCGGCATGGTGGCCGTGCGCGTCGTTGACCGCCTTGAGGCCGTCGATGTCGATGATCATCACCGCCCCCTGGCCGCCGTAGCGTGCGGTGAAGGAGACGTACTGGTCCAACTCAGATCGGAAGCGGCGACGGTCGAGCAACCCCGTCAAGGAATCGTGGTCGGCGATGTAGCGGAGTTGGGCCTCGGTCTTCTCGGCCTGCGCGAGGGCCTCGGAGACGACCTTGCGATCCTGGGAATCAAGCTTGGCAAGCACCGACTCGATCGCCGGATCACTCTGGGCTGGGAGCTCTTCTTTGGTCACTCAGTGAAGGTAGAACTTTCGGCGACCGATCGGATCGGAGGCCACGCACGCGTACCCAAAATAGATCCCAGTATCGGCTACCCCGAATCACCAAAAGTGAGCGTCCAAGAGTCCATGGGTAGTGTCAGGCCATGGCCAACCGACTAGCGCGCGAGACCAGCCCCTACCTGCTCCAACACCGGGACAACCCGGTCGACTGGTATCCGTGGGGAGAGGAGGCGCTCTCCCGGGCGCAAAAGGAGAATCGCCCGATCCTGCTCTCGGTCGGCTACTCGGCCTGTCACTGGTGCCACGTGATGGAGCGCGAGTCCTTCGAGGACGCCACGACGGCCGCCTACATGAACGAGCACTTCGTCAACGTCAAGGTCGACCGCGAGGAGCGCCCCGACGTCGACGCCCTCTACATGGAGGCAGTGCAGACGATCAGTGGCCAGGGTGGCTGGCCAATGACGGTCTTCCTCGACCCCGAGGGCGTGCCTTTCTACGGCGGCACCTACTTCCCGCCCGACGAGGGCCGCGGGATGCCGAGCTTCCGGATGGTGATGGAGGCCGTCGTCGACGCCTTCGAACACAAGCGGGATGAGATCCACGAGCGCGCGCCGGAGATGCGCGCCCGGCTCGGGGCGATCGGGCAGGCCGAGCCTGCTGCCGAGTCTCCGGAGGCGGCGATGCTGGGGGAGGCTGTCACGCGGCTGCTCATGGCTGCCGACACCGAGCGCGGCGGCTTCGGCGGCGCCCCCAAGTTTCCACCCGCCTTGACGCTGGAGCTGCTGCTCTCCCGCGGCGAGCACGAGACGGTCGAGCGGACCCTCGACGCGATGATGGCCGGCGGCATCTACGACCAGCTCGGCGGCGGCTTCGCCCGCTACTCGGTCGACGCCGCCTGGCTCGTCCCTCACTTCGAGAAGATGCTCTACGACAACGCCCTGCTGGCCCGGGCGTACCTGCACGGATGGCAGGTGCTCGGCCACGAGCGCTACCGGCGGGTCTGCGAGGAGACGCTCGACTGGGCGCTGCGCGAGATGCGCGGTCCCGAGGGCGGCTTCTACTCGGCCCTCGACGCCGACTCCGAGGGTGAGGAGGGCCGCTTCTACATCTGGACGCCCGACCAGATCCGCGCCGTTCTGTCGCCTACGGAGGCGGACACCACGAACTGCATCAACTTCTCCACCCAGCAGATAGAGAAGTTGATGCAGTTCTACGGCGTTGTTGAGGCCGGGAACTTCGAGGGGCGGAGCATCCTGCACCTGGCCGGGGGTGCGGACGCAGGTAAGCCGGAGGCACTCGACGAGATGCGTCGCACCCTTTACGAGGCACGCACCAAGCGCATCTGGCCCAGCCTCGATGACAAGCGTCTTGCCTCCTGGAACGCCCTGCTGATCGCAGCCCTGGCCGAGACCGGCGCGGTGCTGGGGCGCGAGGACTATCTCAACGCCGCTCGCGCCTGTGCCGACTTCATCTGGGAAGAGATGCGTGACTCCGAGGGCAACCTCCTCCGCACCTACAAGGATGGGCACGCCCATCTCAACGCCTACCTCGAGGACCATGCCTATCTACTCGAGGCCTTGCTCACCCTCTACGAAGCGACCTTCGAGCAGCAGTGGTTCGAGCGCGCTCGCGCAGTTGCCGAGGCAATGATCGCCCGCTTCGGCGACCCCGACCGCGGCGGCTTCTTCTCCACCTCCGAGGACCACGAATCCCTCATTGCCCGCCGCAAGGAGATCGGCGACCACCCGATTCCCTCCGGCAACTCATCGGCAGCGTTCGGACTCTTGCGTCTCTCGGCCCTGACCGGCGACCGCAGCTACGAGCAACAAGCCGAATCCATCTTCCGCCTCGTTGCCAAGCCGGCAACCCAGCACCCCGAGTCCTTCGCCCACCTCCTAAGAGCAATCGACTTCCACCTAGCCCCCACCAAAGAGGTAGCCCTAATCGGCGACGACCTCTCGGACCTAACCAAGGTCGTCCGCGCGAAGCACCGCCCCCACCTGGTCCTGGCGGGAGGCTCAGAGGGAGCCTCCGTCCCTCCCCTCCTCCAAGACCGGACGACCACCGAGGGCAACCCCACGGCCTACGTCTGCGAGCACTTCACCTGCCAGGCCCCCACCACCGACCCGAAGCACCTAAACGAGCTCCTCTAACGCTCCTCGCGCGGGTGGCGCGGCAGGAGGGACCACCCCCGAGGAAGCTTTAGCTACCGCAGGGGGTGGTGGGTCCCCTGCCGTGACAGGACCCGCGCGCCAAACCCTCAGAGGACCGGCAAAAACTGCTCGATCTCAAAAGGCGTGACCTGCACCCGGTACTCGTCCCACTCCTGCCGCTTGATCTCGACGAAGCGCCGGAACGTGTGCTCGCCCAGCGTCCGCAAGACAAGCTCGGAGTCCGCGGCTACCTCGATCGCCTCGCCAAGCGTCGCCGGTAGCTGCTCGATCCCCTGATGGGAGAGCTCCTCCGGGGAGAGGTGGTAGAGGTTCTGCTCCATCGGCTCCGGCAGCTCGTAACCCTTCTCGATCCCTTCCAGCCCGGCCTGCAGCATGCCGGCGAAACAGAGGTAGGGATTGCAGGCGGGGTCGGGACAGCGCAGCTCGGCCCGAGTCGCGCCCTCCTTACCAGGGTGGTAGAGCGGCACCCGGATCAACGCTGAGCGGTTGCGGCGTGACCAGGCGAGGTAGACCGGCGCCTCGTAGCCGGGGACCAGCCGCTTGTAGGAGTTGACCCACTGGGCGAAGAGCGGTGAGATCTCGCGCGCGTGCTTGAGCTGGCCGGCGATGAAGGCCTTCGCCGTAGGTGAGAGGAAGTACTGGTCGTCGGGATCGAAGAAGGCGTTCTTGCCGTCCTTGGTCAGCGACTGGTGGACGTGCATGCCGGAGCCGTTCTCGCCGAACAGCGGCTTTGGCATGAAGGTCGCGTGCCAGCCGTATTTCATCGCGTACTCCTTGACCACGATGCGGTAGGTCATGCAATCGTCGGCCATTGAGAGCGCGTCCTTGTAGCGCATGTCGACCTCGTGCTGAGATGGGCCGACCTCGTGGTGGGTGTACTCGACGTGGATGCCCATCTTCTCCAACGCCAGGACAGTGTCGCGGCGCACGTCAGAGCCGGCGTCGAGCGTGGTCAGGTCGAAGTAGCCGCCCTCGTCAAGCACCTCGGGGACGCCGTTTGGCGGCTTCGCCGAGCGGAAGTAGAAGAACTCGAGCTCGGGGCCGATGTTGAAGGCGTCGAAGCCCATCTCCTCGGCCCGCTTCAAAGCGCGCTTCATGATCCAGCGGGGATCGCCCTCGTAAGGCTCGCCGCCAGGTACCTGCACATCACAGAACATCCGGGCGACGGCGTTTTCGCCCTCCGGCCGCCAGGGGATCAGGGCGAAGGTCGAGGGGTCCGGCATCGCGATCATGTCCGACTCCTCGATCGGGTTGAACCCCGTGATCGAAGAGCCGTCAAAGCCCATACCCCCGTCGAAGGCGTCCTCGAGCTCGGCGGCGTTGATCGAGAAGCTCTTAAGCTGCCCGAGCACGTCGGTGAACCAGAGGCGGACGAAGCGGACGTCGTTTTCCTTGACGATCTGGGCGACGTCAGCCGCACTCTTAGGTTGGTCTGCCATGTTCTAGGCCTCCTGGGCTCGCGCTTGTCCGCTCGGGGGGCGCAACGATAGGCGAAGTGAACCGTCCGGGTTGAGGTCGCCGTATACGGGTAAAGAGACGATGCCCCGACACAGAGCCCCGGCCAACCACGGCCAGCTTGCACGGTAGCCCAAAAGCAGGTATAACTTACCGGACGTAAGTAAATGGCTGAAAGTAAAGTAAAGCCCATATAAAGGCTCTGTAAAGCGGAATTCCCCCGATTTAGAGCCGGAGGCGGATGCAAGTGACAGTCAAAACAGACGTGAGCAGATTCCAGATCCACGACGAGTTGACCGCACCTGACGAGAGCGCGCCGCTGATCAAAACGATCCAGGCGACCGGTGGTGCCGTGACCAAGTTCGTCGGCGTGCTGGCCGGTGCCCCTGCCGTACTGCGCGCCTACACCCGGATGCGCTCGGAGCTTCGCGGCGGCGTCCTACCGCGAGCAACCCGCCAGCGGATCGCCTTGGCGGTTGCCGAGTACCGCGAGGACAACTACAGCATCGCCCAGCACGCGAAGACCGCGCGCAGTGCAGGCCTCGGCCTCGACGAGGTTTCGCGAGCTCGCAGCTTCACCTCCTCAGACCCCAAGGAGGCGGCGCTGCTCGAGTACCTCCACGGAGCGCTCGAGGCCAATGGCCACCCCCCTCTCCACCTCCATGAGGAGGCACGCGAGATCGGCTGGACCGATGAGGAGTTGCTAGAGGCGGTCGCGCACCTCGCCCTCAATGAGTTTCAAAGTCTCATTGCCGGCGCAGCTGAGTTGCCGAAAGACCAGAGCGGTCCCAGGGTTCTTCCCTCAGTTGCCTAACGGCGGTTGGGAAGAGGCGCGGGTACCCCCTCCTCAAAACGCGCGGCAGGAGCCGCGCTTGAGTGTTTTGAGGAGGGGGTACCCGCGCCTCTTCGACAGCTATAAGCAATTCGGAGGTCGCCGGGCCGCTCGTGGGAACGACAGCTCATCTTTCTCGCATGTGCTTTGAGCTTCCGCGGGCGACGCGGGCGACCTGGTCAGGAAGCTTGTAGAGGGGCCGGGCGCCCCTTCCCAAAACACTCAAGCGCGGCTCTGCCGCGCGTTTTGGGAAGGGGCGCCCGGCCCCTCCCCACGCCTCGCTTAGTTCTCGACGACGGTGACCGTGTAGAGGAGACGGGCTGTGGAGTAGCGGCAGCCGTAGGTGGCGCGCTGGCCTACCTTTTGCTGCGGTTCGCCCTGGCGGACGTCGGTGGAGTTGACGCATTTGCCGGGTTCGCGGCTGGCGCGCCAGGCGTTGTTGGAGGGAAGGCCCTGGGCGAAAGCTGGGGCCCAGGTCGGCACGGTGAGCCCGATGATGTCGTTCTTTTCGACTTTGAGCGAGGCGCCGAACTTGACCGTCTGGCCTAGGTATGGGCTGAGCACGTGGATCGAGCCCTGGGCGCGCAGGTTGTAGCGGGGCGGATTGGTCCCGGGGACGCGGCGCAGGATCGCCAGACGTGCCTCGGGTGGGGTGCCAAAGAAACCATTGAAGAAGGAGCGCTGGCTGCTGGTCGGCTGGGACAGGGTCAGCGTCCAGGACTTGATCTTGCCGCTCTTGCGAACGAGGAAGGGCAGCGAGCCCTGGCTGGTGCTGACCTGGAAGCCGGTGACGCTGCCGATCGCCTGGCAGGGCGACTCGGGACAGGATGGGTCCGGCATCGTCGCGGTGTTGCCCAGAACCACCGTCGTTTTCGACGTGGTCGCTGCGCCGGCGTTCGCTGCCAGCGCGACGATGAGGAGAGCGAGGCACCCCGCCAGCCCGATGACCAGCGCCAGGCGACCGCGACCTCCGGCCGAACCGACGTTGACAACTGCTTGCGAAGACCTCGACATGCCCATGCTCCTCTCGTTGGAAAAATCCTGCCCTTGCGGGCAGATTAGCCGCTAGAGCGGCAAATCCTGCTTTGCGCCCGCTCTAGCGGGCGGGGAGGGCGACGGCGTAGCGCACCTGGCCGACCCCTTCGAAGCCGAGAGCACGGCGGGCGCCGTTGGTGAGGTCGAAGGCGTTGCCGTGGGTGTAGGGACCGCGGTCGATCACGCGAGTGACCAGGGAGTGGCCGTGGTAGATGAACTTGATCGTCGTCCCGCATGGCAGCGTGCGATGGGCGACGCCCACGGTTCCCGGCTGCAGGGTCTCGCCGCAGGCGGTGTGGTTGCCGTAGAGGCCAGGTCCGTACCAGGTCGCTCCGGCGGATCGCATCGGGCTGCTGAACACGGTGCTTTGGCCGGCGCTCGCCGCCGGTTCGGAAGTGGTGGCGCCAACGCCGCCGGTTCCCGCCTCGGCCGGGACGACACCGAGGGCCAGCGAGACGAGCACGGCTATCGCCGGCGCCGTGCGCATGCGTCTGCCACGACGCCTGCCGGCCACGGGCGCTCGCCCTGAATGATCTTTCCGCCCATGGCGGTTTCCGTCTGCCTTCATTGCTCTTTACGACGCTTACGGGGTTAGCTGACGGGCTCGCGCTGAAAGAGCTGCGCTACGCGGCAGAAGCCGGCGATTCGCCCCAACTTTTGGGTCCCCCGCTCCCCGCGATATGTAGGCGGGGATTCAGCGGAAGTTGGCGGCAGGTTAGCAAACGCTAAGACATGAAAACGTGAAGAGGTTGGGAAAGGCCCCCTTTCGAGGGCCTTTCCGTTAGCGGGCCTATAAGCCGGATCCTGTCGTGAACGACCATCTGTCTCCCGGAGCCGGAGCTCCGGGGGGCCGCCAAAGCGGCCCTGCGGCCTACCTGGACCTCGCCGGGCAGGGTCGATGGTCCTGCTTGGCCTTGCACCGGGCGGGGTTTGCCTGGCCGCCGCGTCACCGCGACGCCGGTGCGCTCTTACCGCACCATTTCACCTTTACCTGTACGCGACTCACGTGTGGCCGCGCCATCGGCTGTGTATTTCTGTGGCACTGTCCCGCGGGTTTCCCCGGGTGGGCGTTACCCACCGCCTCGCCCTTCGGTGTCCGGACTTTCCTCGAGGGGTTTTCTCTCCCCCCGCGGTCGCTCGGCCCGCCTGCCGATGGTAGCGCGGAGGCCGTGATCCGCTCGCTTGCACTCGTTGATGGGTTCTCGCCGCCCAGCGACCAAAATCCTTCAACGAATACCCTGCGCGGCGATGCCGACCGCGGTCATCACGGGAGCAGGCGGAGGCCTCGGCAGGGCGATCGCCCTCGAGCTTGCCCGCCGCGGGTACCTCGTTCACGCCACCGATGTCAACGCAGACGCCGCGGCGCGCACCGCTACGGAAATCGGCAACGGAGCGCAGTCATCGGGGCTCGACGTGCGCGATGAGGCGGCCTGCCGGGCGGTTGCCGCCGAAGCCGCGACGCGCGGCGAATCGCTCGACCTCTGGGTCAACAATGCCGGCATCCTCGTCACCGGGCCATCCTGGACCCAGGATGAGGCGACACGCAGGGCGATGCTCGAGGTCAACACGCTGGGGACGATGAATGGGACGATCGCCGCCCTGGAGCCGATGATCGCGGCGGGCCGTGGCCACGTGATCAACGTGATCTCGCTGGCCGGCATCGTTGCAGCGCCCGGCGAGGTCAACTACTCGGCGAGCAAGCACGCGGCAATCGCCTTCACCCTCGGCACCCTCTTCGACCTTCGCCGTGCGGGCATCAAGGGGGTCGAGCTCTCGGCGGTCTGCCCCGACGGCATCTGGACGCCGATGCTGGAGGACAAGCTCGACGATCCCGACGCGGCGGGATCGTTCTCGGGCCAGCTGCTCACCCCTAAGCAGGTCGCAACCGAGGTCGGCAAGCTGACCGAGCGGCCGCGGCCGCTGCTGATCATGCCCCGCTGGCGCGGTCTGCAGCTGCGTCTCCTCGACCTCTTCCCCCGCCTCACCCTGCGCCTGCTAGGTCAGGCGATGAGCGATGCCCGGCGCAAACAGCGTCGCTATAAGAAGCGGATTCAGTCCGGCCGCTGGCCGAAGAACTAAACCTTGCGGAAGACGCCGACCACTTTTCCGAGGACCGTAGCCTCGGTGGTCCGGATCGGCTCCATCGAAGCATTCTCGGGCTGCAGGCGGACGTGGTCGTCTTCGCGAAAGAAGCGCTTGACGGTGGCCTCCTCGCCGATCAGGGCGACGACGATCTCGCCGTTGACGGCGTCGTCGGCGGGGCGCACGATCACGTAGTCGCCGCCCAGGATGCCGGCTTCGACCATGCTGTCGCCGCGCACATTGAGGATGTAGTCGCCATCCTCGCCGCCGATCACATCGGGGACTTCGATGTATTCCTCAACGTTCTCTTCAGCCAGGATCGGCTCGCCAGCAGCAACCTGCCCGACCAGGGGCAGCCCGCTCTCGGGCCGGATAGTCCGCTTGGCCTTGTCGAAGAGCAACTCAATCGCCCGCGGCTTGGAAGGATCGCGCCGCAGCAAGCCGATTTTCTCCAGGTTGGCGAGATGCGCATGCACAGTCGAGGAGGAGTGCAAACCCACCGCTTTGCCGATCTCCCGCACCGTGGGCGGATAGCCGGTCTTAGCGGCGTATTTGCCAATGAAGTCGAAGATCTCCTTCTGCCTCTTGGTCAGATCCAGCTCCACCCTCACTCCCCTCCCAGGTCCGCACATCGGTTCTTGTCATGTTCGAACACTTGTTCGCAAGCGTAGCGCGCCCCCCGGATACGCGCAACCAAAAACGCCCCCCGGGCACAAACATCTAGAATCGACGCCCCTCAAGCGGCTGTGGCGGAACTGGTAGACGCGCAAGGTTGAGGGCCTTGTGGGTGGAAACACCCGTGATGGTTCGACTCCATTCAGCCGCACTCGGAAGCCCCCGCAAATCGGGGGTTTTCGCGTTGTGGAGGCTCGCCCTGGAAGCCGGTCAGTCGGGCGCCCGTTGCGCTTCACGCAGTGGGAGCTCCACCGCGCCTGACCACGTTGACCAGGGGCTCGCCTGCCATATACCGCCTTACCTGTTCGCCGATCAGGCGGTAGACCCGACGCTCACTCTCATGACTGTCGCCGGCGAGGTGAGGCGTGAGCAGCATTCCGGGAAGATGCCATAGGGGGTGACCGTCCGGCAGCGGCTCTGGATCCGTCACGTCCAGCGCCGCGCGGATCCTCTCCTCGCTTACCGCGACGACCAGGGCATCGGTGTCTACGACAGTTCCGCGTCCGGCGTTGACTAGCAGCGCACCGGCTTTCATCCGCCTCAGCATCGCCTCGTCGAAGAGGCCATCCGTGGCTGGTGACGAGGGGAGAAGCAACACGACGACGTCCGCCAGCGGCAGCAGATCCTCCAGGCGGTCGGCGCCATGGACTCCCTGCCGCGCGCGACTCGCGACTCGATCGACAGACACGTCGAACGGTGCCAGTCGCGCCTCCACGGCGTGGCCGATAGAGCCATAGCCAACGATGAGAGCCCGCGAACCCGCCAGCTCGTCCAGCAGCCTCGGCTTCCAGGCCCGTTCCTCTTGTCGGCGATGCCAATGGGCGAGGTCCTTGGTCATCGCAAGGATCGCTGCCATCACCCACTCGGCAACCACGACGTCACGCATGCCCCGTGCATTGCAGACGGTGACGTCAGCCGGGGCATGCGGCAGCAGCCACTCCACTCCGGATGAGTTGGTTTGAATCACACGCAGGTCCCGCATGCTCGGCAACGCCGCCAAGACCCTGCGCGAGCCAAAGGGGGGCACGAGAAACTCGGCTTCGTAGAACTCGGGTGGAAGCGAACCGTCCCTGGGGACGAGATGGACCTCAACCCCAGGCGGCAGTTGGCCGACGGCCTCCTGATCTGGACCTTCCCGGAGCCATAGGTGCATGCGGCGATCCTGCCACGAGGCAAGCTCCCGCGCCTGGGAGCTCGACCTGGCCCGAGCGTTCTTCCCACGCATAGTCATCGCGATCCGCTGCATGACCGTTGGGTGAGTGCCGAAGAAGACATGGGCCCAGACCTGGGGGTCGGGCTCGCTAACTCGGTGCTGAAGGAAAGCTAGGCAGGAACTTCTGCCACTTCGACCCGGCCGTCGGCGGCGGCCGATTGCAGGGCCTCATAGTCGCGCTGGTTCTGGTCGGCGTAGGTCTCGGCGAAGGCGGCGATGGCTTTGTCGAAGGTGTCGCTCTTGCCCAGGTAGGACGCGATCGCGATGCGGTCGCCGCTGCGGGCATGGGCGTGGGCCAGGGTGGTGCCGCAGATCTGGGCGTAGGCGATCAGGGCCTTGGGGTCCATGTTCTCGACCTTCGCTGAGCCCTTCTGGTCCCAGAGTTGGCGCACGTAGAAGTCGCGCTGCTTGCCGTCGAATCCCTTCGTTTTGACCCAACCGAGCAGGATGTCGCTGGCCGCCTGCGTCAGGCGTTGACCCTGCACGACCCGCTCGCCCTGATTCTCGAAAGCGCTCGGCTCCGCGTAGGGCTCGAGCACGGAGCGCTGGGCTTCCTTGACTTGGAGGAAGAGTGGATCGCCGCTGTCGCGGCCCAGCAGCAGCGCGATGAAGGCACGGGTGCCAACGCTGCCGACTCCCACCACCTTGAGCGCCGCATCGACGAAGCGGTAGCTGTCGAGCAGGACCCGGCGATCCTCGGAAAGCGTGTCGCGGTAGGCGGCGAGAACCTCAAGCACCCGCGCTTCCACGTCGTCTTGGGTGTCCTCGACCAACTCGCCCATCGGCACTATCAGTGGGGGTTCGCTGACGATGCGCAGCTCGCCGTCTACTTCACGGGTGAGCTTGGAAAGGGCCCGCATCCGGTCCTTGGCCTGAGTCTTGGCCAGGTTCCGCCGGAAGGCCTCTCGCTCTTTTTTGCCAGCCGCGGCGCCCCAGCGCTCAGCAACCGTCGGCACGTCCATCTTCGTATACCAGACGTCGAGATTGCCGATCTCGGCCAAGCGTCGCATTGCCCCCCTGTACTCCTCGGCCATCGCGGCGACGATCGCCTGTCGCTCGCGCTTTTTGAAGGCGCTCGCCCGCCCGGCGACGGCAAAGCTGGCGGCAAGGCGCATGATGTCCCACTCCCAAGGCCCCGGCAGAGTCTCGTCGAAGTCGTTGACGTCGAAGAGCAGCTCGCGATCGGGAGAGGCAAAGGCGCCAAAGTTGGAGAGGTGGGCGTCGCCGCAGAGCTGCACCGTGAAGCCGCTGCGCAGAGTGTCCCCCAGATCGGCCGCCATCACCGCCGCCGCGCCGCGGTAGAAGGCGAATGGCGAGGCAAGCATCCGTCCGTAGCGCAGCGGGACGAGCTGTCCGACCCGGGAGGTGGCCTGGGCCTCGAGCAGCTCGACCGGGTCGGGTCGGTCACTCGCAGGCGCCCACTCACCGTGGCTCAAGCGCGGCGCATCGGAGCGGGCAGCCTTGCCGGCAGCCGCGCGTTCGTCCGGGGATTGCGAGCTTTTCAGGGGATCGACCATCAGGCGATCGCGGGTTCGGGTTCGGAACTGGGCGGGTCGGGCCCTGCCTGCAGTTCGTCGAAGCGCCGCACGGGCAGGCGCCGGGTCATCCAGAACGAGGCCAGCGTGAGCATCGCGGCAAAGAGGAAGGCGGTCTTCAGCGCGTTCAGCTGCGCGTCTTCGTAGTGTTCGACCAGAACATCGGTGGTCGTGGCATCGACGCCGGCTGCAGTCGCCCCCGCCCGGACCTCTTCAGAGGAGACGAAGCTCCCACCCGTGCTCAGCTTCACTTCGAGCTGGCTCTGCACCTCGCTGGAGATGCGCGGGTCGCTGGCGACGTTGGCGGTGAAGGCGGTAATCAAGCCGGTGATCACGATCGCGCCGAGCAGCGCCGTGCCGAGCGAGGAGCCGAGCTGCTGCGAGGTGCTCTGCAAGCCCCCGGCCTCACTGCGGTCGTCGTCGTCGACGGCCGACTGGACCACGTTGCCGAGCTGAGAGACGATCAGCCCCATCCCGATCCCGAGCACGCCCATCGCGAGCAGGAAGGAGGCGTTGTCGAGTTCGGGCTCGATCGTCCCCATCAACATCAGGATCGAGAGGAAGACAATGGCCAGGCCGGTGCGGACCAGGGGTCGCGGGGCGAAGCGCTTAGCCAGCGCCGAGCCGGCGATCGCGGCGAAGAAGAGTCCGGCGGAGGCGGGCAGCATCCGCACCCCGGTTTCGAGCGCATCGAGGCCCTGGACGACCTGCAAGAAGAGAGGGATGGTGAAGAAGACGCCCATCAAGATCAGATTCTGGGCGAGGAACATGGCGACCCCGCTGCGCAGCTGGGGAATGCGCAGCAGCGGCAGGTGGACGAGTGGTTCGAGGCCCTGCTCTTCGCGGCGTCGCTCCCAGGCGACGAAGCCGGCGAGCAGCAGCCCGCCGGCGCCGATCACGAACGGGGTGAGCGAGAAGCCAAAGGGCTCGATCGGAGAGTTACTCGGCCGTAGCCAGCCCCAGTTGCTCGCCTGCAGGACGCCGAGCACGATCAGGGACAAGCCGGAGGCGGAAAGGACGCTGCCGACCCAGTCGAGTCGCGGGCTTCCCTGCCCACGCTCCGGCTCCCGGATCAGCCGTGTTCCGAGCAGAATGCCCAGCGCCACCACGACCTCACCGAGGAAGACGACCCGCCAGCTCAGCTCGGTCGTCGCCCAGCCGCCGAGAATCGGGCCAACGGCGATTCCCGCACCGGCGACACCGCCCAGCACCCCGTAGGCGATTGCCCGGTCGGCGCCTTTGTAGTTGCCGGCGACGAGGGCGATCAGGGCCGGGATGACGAGTGCCGCGCCGATGCCCTCGAGGACCGACCAGCCGAGCATCAGCGAGGGCACGCTCCAGGAGGCGGCGGTCAGGGCCGAGCCGGCGCCGTAAATCACCAGGCCGATCGTGAAGGCGCGGCGCCTCCCCCAGATGTCACCAAGCTTGCCGCCGGTCAACATCAGACCTGCCATCACCAGCGCGTAGAAGGCGATCACGGCCTGGATTGTGGTCACGGTGGTGTCGAAGTCTTCAACCAGCTGGGAGATCGCGACGTTCATCACCGCCTGGTCCAGCACCATCAGGAACTGGGCGGCGCTGAGGACGACCAGGACTCCCCACTTGACCATGGTCAGGCCACCAACTCGACGACTCCGCGGATGACCAGAAGCGCGCCAAGCACGGCGGCGACGATTATCCCGGCCCGGCGGCCGTTACGGGAGAGCCAAGCGCGGAACCCGTTGACGGCATCCTGGGTCCGCTCCGGTGCCAGGGCGTAGCCGATCAGGGGCACCTCGAGCAGAGTCTGCTGCATCAGGCAGAAGCCTATGACCAGCAGGGCGGTCGGAGCGGTGGCGACTTCAAGCTGGTCGATGTGGCTGAGGCCCGCCAGGTAGGAGACGCCGGGGAAGCTGAGCAGAAGGCCGACCACGAACGAGATCCGCGGCGAGCCGCGACCGAGCAGGCGAAGCGGCAGCGATTCCTTTTCCTCTCCCCCCTCCTTCGCCAGCTTTTCGCTCTTGCGCCGCGCTTTGCGCTCGCGCAGGGCCTGGTCGCGATCGGTTCCCAGGACGAAGGCGACGACCAGCAAGAGCAGGCCGATGACGATGTCCTCGGCCGGACTGATCGTCTGTTTGCTGGTGCTGGCAAAGCCCGAATCCTCCAGCGCGAAGACGATCACCAGCCCCAACGTCATGCTGGTCAAGTAGGCCCCCATCAGGTAGCCGAACATCAGCCGCTTCGGGCTGGGCATGAGCAGCATCAGGGTGACGGCCGCGAGCAGCGTCGGGTTGAACATCGCCAGCAGGCCGAGCAGGAAGATCTCGCCGAGATCGCTCATGCACAGCGCTCGCAGAGGCCGCGCAGGACCACGTCGTGGTCGGTGACCTCAAAGCTGATCTCATCGGAGAGCCTGTCGATCGCGCGCTCCAGCGAGGGATCCTCGAAGGGGACCATCCGCCCACAGCGGCGGCAGATCGCGTGGTGGTGGTGCTCACCGCCGGGCTCGACCCGCTCGTAGCCGGCGGTGCCGCGGGTCACCTCGATGCGTAGTACCAGGCCGAGCTGCTCGAGCTGCTCAAGTGCCCGGTAGACGCTGGCGCGTCCGACCGCGGGTTTGCGTCGGCGCAGCTCGTCATCCAGATCCAGCGCAGTGACGGCGCAATCGTGGCCGGCCAGAGCCTCGACCACGGCAGTACGAGCGCCGCCGCGACGGTAGCCCGCATCCTGAAGAGAGGCCAGCGCATGCTCAGCCCAGGCGCTGTCAACCTTGGTCGGCATCTAGGTGACTGTAACTCCCGTTGGGGCGGGCGGCTGACCCCGCAACGCCCGCAACCGAGCAATTGGCAAGGAGAGGAGATAAGCGGCGACGATCGCCAGCGCCACTGAGGCCCCGCCGGCCGTCCCGGCGTAATAAGAGAGGTAGAGGCCGCCGACGCCGGCGAGAACGGCGAATACCGCAGCGAGGACCATCATCGGCAGCATCCGATCGCTGAGCCGGCGCGCCGTCGCGGCCGGACCGACGAAGACCGCAACGACGAGCAGGTTGCCGAGGCCCTGCACTGCGACAACGATCCCGGCAGCGAGGAGGATCAGCAGGGCGACGTCGGCGAAAGCTGGAGAAACACCCAACGAGCGCGCCGTGCCGCGGTCGAAACCGGTAATCAGGAGTCGCCCATGCAGTAGCCGCAGCGCCACGGCAACGAGAACAGTGAGGCCGGCAGCGGTCGCCAGGTCGGCGTCGGTGACGCCGAAGACGTCACCGAAGAGCAGCGACTCGATCCCGGGCGGGGATTGCGGTGAGAGCGCCAGCAGCACCCCGAGGCCGAACATCGTGGTAACCACGACCGCGACCGCGGCCTCGCGATCGATCCCAGCAATCCTCGCGGTAAGGGCGATCGCCAGCGCGGCGACGACTATCGCCGGCACCGCACCGAGCAGCAGGGGAACAGCGGCGATGGCGGCGAGGACAAGCCCGGGGAAGATCGAGTGGGAGAGCGACTCAGCCGCGTAGGAGAAACCGTAGAAGACGACCCAGCAGCCGAGCGCACCGCCGGCGATACCAAGCAGGACGACCTCGGCGAGGGCACGCTGCATGAACGGTTCTTGCAGGGGATCAAGCATCTCAGTGGTGGTGATGGTGCGGCGGCAGGATCGCCCGACCCCCCGACCCGGGGATCTCGACGATGGCTCCGCCGTAGGTGGCTTCGAGGATGCCGAGGTCGGCGAGAACCGTTTCCGGAGGCCCACAGGCGACTTGGCGCTTGTTGATGCAAAGGACGAGGTCGCAGCCGCGCGCCTGCTCGAGGTCATGGGTCGCGATGACGATCCCCCGCCCTTCCCCTGCCAGCTCCGCGATCAGCGCTTCCAGGCTCTCGGCGCTGGTCCGATCGAGACCCGAGAATGGCTCGTCGAGCAACAGCACAGCGGCGTCCTGGACGAGCGCCCGAGCAATCAGCACCCGCTGGCGCTGGCCTCCGGAGAGTCGGCCAAAGGTCTCCCCCGCCAGCGCCCGCAGCCCGACCCGCTCGAGCGCTCGCGCCGCCGCCTCGCGCTCGCGGCGCCCCGGCCGCCGCCACCAGGGCAGACTCGCGATCGTCCCCATCGTCGCCACGTCGAGGGCCGAGACCGGGTAGTCGAGGCGCGAGCGCTCGGTCTGGGGCACGGTGCCGCACTTCCCCCGGACCCGGAGTGCCCCCTCGACCTGGCGCAGCTCGCCGAGTGCGGCTCGCAGCAGGGTCGTCTTGCCGCCTCCATTGGGGCCGAGCAGCGCCAGGGTCTGGCCTGGCAGCAGGGTGAACTCGACGCCTGAGATCGCCGGCGCCCCACCGTAGCCAGCGGCAAGCCCCGTTGCCTCGATCAACGACTCAACGAGCATCCTCGCCTCCCCCCGGTGAAGCCACGAACCATCGAGTCGGCGTTGGCCGCCTCCATCCGCAAGTAGGTGGCGCCATCGGAGCCTTCCGGGCCGAGCGTGTCGCCGTAGAGGGTGTAGTCCGCGGAGGCGCCGGTCTGGCTGGCGATCGCCTCGGCGACCTTCGGGCTCAGCGAGCTCTCGGGGAAGATCGCCCTGACCTGCTCGCGTTCGATCAGTTCGGCGAGCTCACTCAGGTCCTTAGCCGAAGCCTGAGCCTGGGTGGTCTGGGAGGGGATGACGGCGCCCACGATGTCAATCCCGTAACGCTTGGCAAAGTAGCCGAAGGCGTCGTGGTCGGTGACGAGCTTGCGCTGCGAGCGGGGGACCGAGGCCATGCAGCGGGCGATCCCGGCGTCGAGGGCTCGCAACTTGGCGAGGTAGGCATCGGCGTTGCGTTCGAACAGGTGCTTGCGCGATGGATCTGACGCTGCAAGTCGTCGCTCGATCTCGCGCACTGCGGCCTCGGCGTTGCGCGGGTCGTGCCACCAATGCGGGTCATAGCGCGACGCCTCGGCACCGCTCGACTCGCCCGGGAGACGCTCTGGCATGCTCGCGCCGAGGTTGACGACGCGGGCGTCGCTGCCGCTGTCGGAAACGACCTGGCCAACCCAGTCGTCGAGGCCATCGCCGTTAGAGAAGACGAGCTTCGCCTCCGCCGCACCGGCGACGTCGCTGGGTCGCGGCTCATACTCGTGCGGGTCGGTATTTGGCTGCAGGATCTGGTCGACCGCGACCGCGTCACCACCGACCTCGCGGACAAAATCACCGATTTGGGTGGTTGTCGCCACCACCTCGATCTGGCCGTCGCGGGCAGTAGGAGCGCTGCCGCAGCCAACCGCGATGAGGGCCGCCGCGGCCAGAACGGCCGCGGCCAGAGCCGGGGCCCGCGGGGCGCGCGCCAGCGCCCGGACAGCAGCAGCGACGCCGAAGACCGCTCCGGAGACGACGGCGATCGTCCCCCCTGGCGGTGCGTCGGTCTTGACCGAGAGCCAGAGGCCGACCGCGCCCTCGAGCGCGACCAGGGCGATGCTTGCAAGCTGCCAGGTCCGCATCCGCTCGGTGAAGAGGCGAACGGTGAGTGAGGGCACAACGAAAAGTGCGGTGACGAGCAGAGCGCCGACTACCGAGAGCGCCGCCGTCGTGGCGAGCGCGATCAGGCCCAGCAAGGCGATGTCGAGCGTGCGACCACCGGCTCGGAGGGCGCCGGCCGCCCCGAGATCAAAGCCGACCGCAAGCCAGCGATGGCCGAGCAGCAGCGAGACCGCAACGGTTGCGCCGGCCGCGACCGCAGCAAGGGCGATGTCGCCACTGTCGACGAGCAGCAAGCTGCCGAAGAGCAGGGTCTCGACATTCGCACCGGAACCAAAGACGTCGCTGGCAAGGATCACCCCGGCGGCGAGACAGCCAACCAGGACAATCGCCACGGCGCTGTCGCGCCCCTCCCCATCGCGACGGCCGAGCAGCGAGGCCGCGGCAGTGAAGACGACTGCCGCGCCAAAGGCGCCCAGCGGCGCGGCGAAGCCCAACCCATCGGCCAGTACCAGCCCCGGAAAGGCCGCCGTGCCGACAGCGTGCGAGAAGAAGGCGAGCCCGCGCAGGACGATCCAGGTGCCGAGAAGCCCAGCCGGGACGGCCAGGATCAAAACCTCGATCAGGCCTCGCTGGACGAAGGGAAGCTGAAACGGCTCGAGCACCAGAGCCGGAGTAAATCAAAATGAGATCCATTTTTATTTTCTCGGCACACCCGGCCGACCTGCATCAACTTCTCTATCTGCCAGATGGAAAAGTTGATGCAGTTCGCTAGTAGCGTGCGCGGCATGCGGTGGAGATCGCGATGAGGGCGCTGGTCCAGCGGGTCAGCCAGGCAGCAGTCGACGTCGAGGGCGAGCGGGTGGCGCAAATTGGGCCGGGGATGCTGGTCTTGCTCGGCGTGCGGCGCGGCGACACGACCGACAAGGCCGACCGTCTCGCCGACAAGGTACGGGCGCTGCGGATCTTCGACGACGCCGAGGGGCGAATGAACGAGCCGCTCGGCGACCGCGAGATCCTCTGTGTCAGCCAGTTCACCCTCTACGGCAACGTCCGCAAGGGCAACCGCCCCAGCTACGTCGACGCCGCCCCGGCTGCCGAGGCCGAGCCACTCTACGACCGCTTCTGCGAAAACCTCGGTGCCGCCAAGGGCGTCTTCGGCGCCTGCATGGGCGTGGCGCTCGTCAACGACGGTCCGGTCACGCTGCTGCTGGAATCCTGAGCCGCTACGGCGCAAGCAACGAGCGGCGCCACCCGCCGTCGCCGGCTTCGAAGAGAAGACGCTCGTGCAGACGGTCAGGCGCTTCCTCCCAGAGCTCGACCCGGTTGGGGACGATGCGGATCGCACCCCAGTCATCGGGACAGGGGACCGGCGCTTCGCCTAGCTCGGCGTCGATTGTCTCGAGTCGGTCCCGCAATGCATCCAGGTCATCGATCTCCTCGCCCTGCTTGGAGGCATGCGCCTGCAACTGGTGCGAGCGAGGCCGTTCGGCGAACAGCTCTACGGTCAGCTCGCGCGTGACTGGACCCGCCAGGCCCTCGATCCTCGCCTGGCGACCCAGCTCCGGCCAGTAGAAAGTCGCGGCTACGTAGGGATTGGCGATCAGCTCCTTGACCTTGCGGGTCAGCAAGCCGCTGGTAAAGACAAGCCCTTCGCCATCGAGCCGCTTAAGCGACACCATCCGCAGGGAGGGCTGGCCCTCGATCGTTGCCGTCGCCAGGCTCATCGCTGCCGGCGCCTGGGCGCCGGCGCGACGGGCGTCCTCGATCCAGCGGCCGAGAATTTCGATTGGGTCATCCACGATGTGGGATTACTATCACCATTTGAGTTAGGATTCCAATCTGAATGAGTGAGAAGCCGAAACGACAGACGCGGGCGGAGAAGCAGGCGCACACCCGGGCGGCCCTGCTCGCCACGGCGGCAAGCGTCTTCGCCGAGCGTGGCTACCAAGGCGCCTCGGTTGAGGAGATCGCCGAGCGGGCGGGCTACTCACACGGCGCCGTCTACTCGAACTTCGCCGGCAAAGAGGACCTCTTCCTCGCCGTCTTCGAGGAGTACATGGCGGAGCGGGCGCAGGAGCTGGCCACGACCCAGGCGGGGCTTGACGAGGACGCCCCACTCGAGATTCGCGCCCGCGCCCTCGCCGACCAGTGGATGAAGCGCTTTGCCGCCGACCGCGAGTCCTTCCTCCTGCACCTCGAGTTCCTCGGCCAGGCCGGCCGTGAGCCGGGGATGGCCGAGCGCTTCGGCACCCGCTCGGCCGCCCTGCGCGAGACCGTCGCCGCCTATATCGCCCACTTCCAGGAGGAAGAGGAAGCCGAAGCCCCTCTCCCCCCCGCCGACCTCGCGATGATCCTGCGCGCGCTGGGGATCGGGCTGGCGGTCGAAGCCTTGGTCAGTCCCGAGGCCGTGCGCGAAGGTCTCTACGGCGACTTCGTCGAGCTGCTGGTGACGATGCTGCACGAGCAGGGATCCGGTGCGAAGAACCGGGCGACGCCCCCGCGGAAGTCGCGCCCGTGAGCCAGCCCACCTACAACCGGATGGGCGTCAACTACAGCGACTTCCGCCAGCCGGACCCGCGGATCGAGGCGGCGATCTGGAGTGCGCTCGGTGACGCGCGCAGCGTCGTCAACGTCGGCGCCGGCGCTGGGTCCTACGAGCCAACTGACCGCGAGGTCGTCGCGGTCGAGCCCTCACCGGTGATGATCGCGCAGCGCCCGCCGGGAGCTGCACCGGCGCTCGAGGGTGTCGCGGAGGCCCTGCCGCTCGACGGCCAGAGCGTCGACGCAGCGATGGGAGTGCTGACGATCCACCACTGGCGGGACTTCGACGCTGGCCTGGCCGAGATGCGCCGGGTCGCCCGGCGCCGGATCGTGCTGTTGACGCTCGATATCGACGCGATGGCCAAGGCCTGGATCGTCGCGGACTACTTCCCCGAGACTGGCTCGATGGATCGTGACGTGATGCCATCGATGGCGGCGCTTCGCACCAAGCTTCCGGGTGCCCGCATCGAGACCGTTGCGGCTCCACGCGGCTGCCTCGACGGGTTCACGATCGCGCTCTGGGACCGGCCGGAGATGCTGCTCGACCCCGAAGTCAGGCGGGCGAGCTCAATCTGGCACCGAATCCCGCCGGAGGTCGCCGAACGCGGGATCGCGCGATTGCGGTCCGACCTCGAGAGCGGGCGCTGGGACGAGAAGTACGGTCACCTGCGCACCCAGCCCGAGCTGGACATCGGCCTGCGCTTGGTCTGCGAAGAGCTGTGAGCGAAGACCCGCTGATCCGCGACGCGAACGAGCAGGACGGCCCCGTGATCGTCGATCTCTGGACCGAGGCCTATTTCACCGAAGGCGAGGGCGGCCGAGACACGCCCTATGGCCCCGCCGACTTCGAGGCGACGGCGGCAGCGGCGGCGCACCTCCTCGTCGCGGAGTGCGACGAGGAGGTGGTCGGCGTCGTCGCCCTGCTCGCCCCCGACGAGCCCTCGCGCGCCCTCGCCGGTGAGGGCGAGGCCGAACTGGCGCGTCTCGTCGTCGGCTCGGGCGCTCGCCACCACGGCATCGGCCGCGCCCTGGCCGAGCGCTGCGCCGAGCTGGCCCGGGCGGAGGGCTGGCCCGCAATCGCGCTTTGGAGCCGTCCCTACCAGACCGCCGGTCACCGACTCTACGAATCGCTCGGCTACGCCCGCCTCCCCGAGCGCGACAGCGTCGATGAAACCGGCCACGGACGCATCGTCTTCTGTCTCTCGCTGCTTCGTTGAAGGGTTGCAGGGGGCTATGGGGCCTACAACCCTTCAACGAGTCACATGCTGAGAGGATGACGCCAGTGGAGATGCTGAATCCGTTCCTGAACGGCTCGATCGTGAGCCTGGAGCCACTGCGGGCCGAGCACGCGGAGGAGCTTTGGGAGGCGGCGCAGGCGCCGGAGATCTGGGCCTGGCTGGCGAACCTGAACGAACGGGAGCGCTTCGACCGCTGGATGCAGTTGACACTCGAAGCCGCCGAGACCGGCAGCGAGGGGCCCTTCACCACCCGCGACGCTCGCAGCGGCAAGGCGATCGGCAGCAGCCGCTACCTGAACGTTCGCCCTCACGACAGGGTGGTTGAGATCGGCTGGACCTGGCTGCATCCGAGTGCTTGGCGCAGCGGCGCCAACGTCGAGGCCAAGCTGCTGATGATGCGCCACGCCTTCGAGACGCTCGGCTGCGTCCGGGTCGAGTTCAAGACCGACGCCCGCAACGAACGCTCGCGAGCCGCCCTCGCTGCCCTGCCCACCAAGTTCGAGGGGATCTTGCGCAACCACATGATCGTCCCCGACGTCGGCCAACGCGACTCTGCCTATTACAGCGTGATCGACTCAGAGTGGCCCGAAGTTCGCGAGAACCTCGAACACCGCCTCGCCAAGGGCGCAAGCACACCAGCGGAGAGGAAGCCAATCGGGGACGTCTCGTTGCGCTACGCCAACACTGTCGAGGAGCTGGCCGCCCTCGAGCCCGTCTGGAACGCCCTACACGTCCACCACTCCGAAATCACCCCCAACCTCGGTAGCCGCACACCGAAGCGAGCCATGTCGGATGCCTGGCGAATTAGACGCTCGAAGTACGAGCACTGGCTCGGCGACCCAGACACGTTCTTCGTCGTGGCGGAGACCGACGGCGATCCGGTCGGCTACGCCTTCGTCACTATCGGGCTGCCTTACGCAAGCTGGGCGGCGGGAGAGCGCCTTGCCGAGCTCGAGACGCTCTCGGTCCTGGCGGAGCACCGGGGCGATGGCCTCGGTGCCGCCCTTCTCGATGCCGTCTGGAAGCGCCTGGCCGAGCTCGGCGTCGAGGACATGCAGATCACCGCAACGGTGACCAACGTCAACGCCCAGCGCTTCTATGAACGGCAGGGCTTCGCCCCCCGATTTACCGTCTACTACGGCAAGTCGTAGGGACTCCCTCTCAACAGCCCAGGGGTCAGACCACGCCCAGCGCCCGGTCTATGAACGGGCCGAGGAGCTCGCCCGCCTGAGCAGCTGTGATCTCCGGGGGATCACTCGGCGCCGTGATGTAGCTGATCGCGAGACGAACGAGGGACTCGGCGAGGAGCTTCACGTCGGCATCCGGTGCCTGGGGCCAGCCCTTTTCGATCGTCGCCGTAAGGCGCGCGGTCGCCCACTGAACCACGGGCATGCCCTGAGTGGTGACGAAGGGGAGCATGCCGCCGGTGCCGTCGTCGCTGAGCAGGATGCGGACGAGGGGGTCCTCGCCGGCGGTGCGGAGGAAGGTTTCGAGCGCGGCTCCAACCGCCGCGCGGGGGTCGTCGAGGTGCTCAAGAACAGCCGCCTCGACGCCGTCGAGGAAGCGTTCGCCCTCGTGGATGACGAATGCCTGGCCGAACTCGTCGCGGCTGCCGAACTCCTTGTAGAGGGTCTGGCGGCTGACGCCGGCGGCACCGGCGATATCGGACATCGTGATTTCCGACCAAGAGCGGTGCTGGAGCTCGTCGCGCGCGGCGCCGAACAGCGTCTCGCGCAGTAGCTCTTTAGCGGCCTGCGGGTAGGGGGTACGAGCAGTGGCCACGGCGGGAATCGTGCCAGCCGTCGCGGTCACTCGCCGCCGTCCCCCTCATCGGGCTCGAAGTCGACCTTGTCGCGCACGCCGCAATCGGGACAGGCCCAATCGTCGGGGACCTCGCCCCAGGGCGTGCCGGGAGGGAAGCCCTCGCGCGGGTGACCCGGTCCCTCGTCGTAGACGTACCCGCAACCCGGGCAGCGCCAGCGGCTCACGCCGTCCTCCCGTAGCGGGCGAGGACACGGCCCAGCTTGCGCGGCTGGATGTTGGCGCGGGTGACATCGCCGCCGTAGTGCTCGAGCAAGCGCGGATCCATCACCCGTCGCCAGAGCGGCGGAATCCAGGCGAGCACGATCATCCCGGCATAGCCAGTGGGCAGCTGCGGCGCTTCTTCGACGTGGCGCAGCGCCTGGTAGCGCCGGGTTGGGTTGGCATGGTGGTCGCTGTGGCGCTGCAGGTGGTAGAGCAGGACGTTGGAGGCGACGTTGTTGCTGTTCCAACTGTGCTCGGGGAGGCAGCGCTCGTAGCGGCCGTCCTCGCGCTTCTGGCGCAGCAGGCCGTAGTGCTCAAGATAATTGACGACCTCCAGCAGGGTGAAGCCGAGGGCCTGGATCAGGAGATAGGGAAGAACGACCAGGCCGAAGACGGCAACCAGCACCCCGAAGAGCGCGACCGTCATCGCCCAGGCGCTGAGGATGTCGTTGCGCAGAGTCCAGTGCGACTTACCCATGCGGTCGAGGCGAGCAGCCTCGATCCCCCAGGCTGAGGTCAGGCTGCCCTTGACCGTGCGGGGCAGGAAAGCCCAGAAGCTCTCCCCCAGGCGCGAGCTGGCGGGGTCCTCGGGGGTGGCAACGCGGACGTGGTGGCCGCGGTTGTGCTCGATAAAGAAGTGCCCGTAGCCGGTCTGTGCCAGCGCCACCCGGCTCAGCCAGCGCTCGGTGCCGTCACGCTTGTGGCCGAGCTCGTGGGCCGTGTTGATCGCGATCCCGCCGACGACCCCCATCGTCATCGCCAGGCCGAGGTTCTCCAGAAGCGTGAGGTCACCGCTCGACCAGAGCCAACAGGCGAAGACGAGCCCCGCGTACTGGACCGGGATGAAGAGGTAGGTACACCAGCGGTAATAGCGGTCCTGCTCGAGCCACTTGAGCACGCTGTCGGGAGGGTTGGTCGCGTCGAGGCCAATCGCGATGTCGAGGATCGGGAAGGCGACGAAGACGAGAAGCGGACCAAAGAACCAGAAGAAGTCGAAGCCGGTCACCTCGACGCTAGCCCAGGCGATGAAGGGTGCAAAGGGGACGATCAGGCCGAGTAGCCAGGCGTAGCGCTTGGCGTCGCGCCATCCTGCCGGGTTCAGTTCGACCACGGGCCCTTGGTCGTGGCTATGGGTTGCAGCCTCCATTGCTCCTCCTTGTCAAATACCGAGCAAACGTCTTCTTAGTTGACAAGATAGCGGACTTTGTCAACCTCAGCAACATTGAGTGCCGCCTTGTCGAGGACAGCCAGCCTCGCGCCCCGCTACCATCCTGCGCGTGGCAACACTCCTAGGAATCCTCCAGGTGATCATCTCCGTCGTGCTGATCTTCCTGATCCTCCTGCACTCGGGGAAAGACACCGGACTCTCCGGCGCCTTCGGCATCGGCGGCGGGGGCAGTTCCTTCGGCGGTGGCTCGATGGTCGAGCGCAACCTCGACCGGGCGACGATCTTCTTTGCGGTGTTGTTCGCGCTCAACACCATCGTCTTGCTGAAGATCTAAACCGGCTCGGCCGGCCTCTCCACCGCTTCGCGCTCGCCGTTCGGGGCCGCCGCACCGTTGCCGTTGCCGCGACCGAGAATCTCGACCGCTTCGTTGCGCAGCTCGGCGTTGACCAGGGCGAAGTCCTCGTCGGAGAGCTTGCCCGCCGCATGGTCCAGCTCGGCATCGCGAATCTCGCGGTACTTAGCTTCCTTCAGCGCCTCCAGCTCGGAGTCGGCAACGAGGGTGCGGCGGTTGCTGCGGGTCGGCCAGAGGCCGATCAGCGCTCCAGCGAGCGCGATCAAGCCTCCGATCCACATCCAGGTGACGAGCGGGTTGACGATGACGCGGAAGGTCGCGGGTGTGCCTTCGGCGACGTAGCCGGCGGCGATCTGCTTCGCCGTCTGCAGCTGCAGCAGTTCGATCTTCGCTAGGGCCGCGGGACGCAAACGCGGGTTGGCCAGTGCGGCGCGCATCAGCGCTCCCACCGCCCGGCACTGAGGAGGCACTCCGGGCCCACCCCCCACACAGCGCTTGAAGCCAAGGTCGGCGGCACGTGCGTGGCGTTGGACTCCGGTGATGTTCGGTTGGTTGGCTGTCCAGAAATCGCCTCCGAACCCTGCCTTCAAACCGATGTCGCTGTCCGATTCGCCAGCAAAATAGCTGGAGATCCCCCCACCAGGTTGACCGGTCGGCCGGTAGAAGCGTCGCGTCGGATACAGGTTGAACCCGTCGCCGCCGTCTTGGACGTGCAGTACCGCCCCGGCCGTGAACGCGAGCTTGTCGACGCTCGCGGTCGGCCGCATGTAAGTGACTTTGCGACCGTCTACCACCGCGCTTTCCCCCGGCCGCAGGACGACGTCGCGCTTGGTCTGGAAGCTCGAGGAGGCAGCGATCCCGATCAGCAGCACCGCGATTCCGATGTGGACGATGTAGCCGCCGTAGCGGCGCCGGTTGCGCGAGACGACCCCGACCAGCGCCGCCAGCATCGAGCCACCCTTGAGCGTGCGGCGCGCCTTCGCCCCGCGCCAGAACTCCTGCCCGAGGCCGACCAGGGCGAAGCTGGCGAAGAGGAAAAGTGCGAAGGCCCAGGGCTTGTGTGCCGCGTCGGTGAAGAGCACGAGGGCGACCCCGACCACGGCGGCGGAAACCGCCGGAGCGAGGAAGACGCGCTTGGCGGTAGCCCAACTGACCCGGCGCCAGGCGAGCAGCGGCCCGATCCCGGTGAAGAGGACGAGCAGGATCGCCAGTGGTGTCGTGTAGCGGTCGAACCAGGGCGCCGCAAGCGACGACTTGCTCCCGGTGAACAGTTCGGAGATCAGTGGGAAGAAGGTGCCCCAAAAGATCGTCGCGCAGAGCGCCACCAGGAGCAGGTTGTTGACGATAAAGACGGACTCTCGCGAGGCCAGCGAGTCGATCCGCTTCTCGCTGCGCAAGTCGTCGAGGCGGGAGACGATCAGCGCCGTCGAGCCGATCAGCACCACCGCGATCAACCCGAGAATGTAGGGACCGACGGTGCTGTCGCCGAAGGCGTGGATCGACTGCAGAACGCCGGAGCGGACGAGGAAAGTACCGAGCAGCGCCAGCGAGAAGGTGCCGACGATCAGACAGGCGTTCCAGACCTTCAGCATGCCGCGCTTCTCCTGGACCATCACCGAGTGCAGGAAGGCGGTGCCGATCAACCAGGGCATCAGCGCCGCGTTCTCGACCGGGTCCCAGGCCCAGTAGCCGCCCCAGCCGAGCTCGGTATAGGACCAGCGGGCACCAAGCAGCAGGCCGAAGCCGAGGAAGGCCCAGGCAATCAGGGCGAAGCGGCGGGTGGCGCGGATCCAGGAAGCGTCGAGGCGGCGGGTGACGAGGGCGCCGATCGCGAAGGCGAAGGGGATCGTGAAGGCGACGTACCCCGAGTAGAGCATCGGCGGGTGGATCATCATGCTCGGGTGCTGCAGCAGCGGGTTGAGCCCGATCCCGTCGGTGGGAGCGGGGCTCAGCTTGGCGAAGGGGTTGACGCCGCCGGCAAAGAGCATCAGTCCCGTGAAGAAGCTGGCGATGCCGGCCATCACCGCGGTCGCGTAGGGGACGATCTCACGCAGCCGGTTGCGGGTCGCATACAGCGCCAGCGAGGAGGCGATCGAGAGCACCCAGGCCCAGAGCAGCAGCGAGCCTTCCTGACTCGACCACATCGCCGCCAGCTTGTAGAAGGCCGGGGTCTCGATCGAGGAGTGCTGCTGGACGATGTGGAAGGAGAAGTCATCGCTAGCGAAGGCGATCTCGATCAGGACGACGCAGAGGGTGAGCAGGCCGCATGCTCCGTAGACGGCGCGGCGCGAGGTGAGGACCCAGCGCTCGTCGCCCTTGCGGCCAATGAGCGCGGCCACGGCCGCGAAGACCATCGTGGCGAAGGCGAGCGCCAGCGCGGCGCTGCCGAAGCTAGCTGTCATTCGAGGTCGTGAACTTCGACGGGCACTTGGTCACCAGCGTGTCGCGTTCGCCGACAAAGACGCCGTGCTCGACTTCGCCGGTGAGGACGATCTCGCGACCGCCGCGGAACGGATCAGGGACGGTTCCGCTGTAGGTAACCGGCAGGGTGGGGCCGCCCCCTTCGCGGTCGACGACCCGAAAGCGCAGCCCCTCCCCCCTGTGGCGTATCGATCCCGGCACGACCTTGCCGGTCATGTCGTAACTGGTGCCGGGTACGGCACCGATCAGCTGCGAGGGTTCCCTCGCTTCGCTAGCGGCGCTGAAAGACGTGTAGACGAGCGCCGCCGCCAAGAGAACGGCGACGCTGAGAGCGACCACGAGCCGGATCTTCCGCTTGCGCTGGGGATCCATGGGGCGGATTATCGCAATCTGGGTTGGGGGAGCGAGCGCACCAGGGTCGGCGGACGCGCTTCGCGCTGAGTGTCCGCCGACCCTGGTGCGCTCGCTCTTCGCAAGCCGTAGCTGAGAGAATCGGCAGAATGGGCGATCACCCAGTGCTGCTTATCACCGGAGCTTCCAGCGGTATTGGTGCCGCTACAGCGCGGGCTGCGGCTGGGAAGTATCGGCTGGTTTTGGCGGCGCGGCGGGTAGAGCCGCTTGAGGAGCTGGTTGCTGAGCTCGGCGGCGAGGGGCGGGCGCTTGCTGTGCGCTGCGACGTCACCGAGTGGGACGAGGTGCAGGCGATGGTCACGGCGGCGATCGAGCGCTTCGGTCGCATCGACGCTGTCTTTGCCAACGCCGGCTTCGGTGCCACCCGCGGCTTCCTCGAGGAGTCACCCGAGCACTGGCGCTCGATGGTCCTCACCAACGTCTACGGCGTCGCCCTAACGATCCGCGCCACGCTCCCACATCTGCTCGAGCGCGGCGACGGCCACTTCCTCGTCACCAGCTCGGTGGCCGGACGAAGGGCGCTGCCGGGCTCGCTCTACTCGGCAACCAAGTGGGCGGCTACGGCGATCGGCGAGGCTCTACGTGCCGAGCTGCGCCAGATGCACGAGAACCGAGACATCCGCGTCACCCTGATCGAGCCAGGGATGACCGACACGCCGTTCTTCGACGACCGCCCCGGCGAGTGGGCGTTGCGCGACGACGACATCGCCAAAGCGGTGATCTACGCGCTCGAACAGCGCCCCGGCGTCGACGTCAACGAGATTCTGATTCGTCCAACCAGCCAGCCGATTTAAGTCAGCAGCAACCCCGCGCGCTAATGCCGGTGATGGCGCGCGGCGCGTTTCTTCTTTTTGCACGGAGTGCGTAGCTTGGGCTTCTGGTTCGCTTTCTTGCCGTTCTGGCCGGTGAACTTAGCGATCACCTTGTATTTGCGAGCGCAAAGGTTGGTTGAGTTTTCCAGCAGGCCCTTCTTGCCGCCGCGCACCGTCAGCGAGAACTTCGAGACCGGCACGTCGGGGACGACATCGAAGGTGGTGCGCATGCGGCCGTTGACCTGATCGATGCGGCCGTCGAGATCGACCTCGACCTGGCCACGAAGCGCCACGACGAGGTCCGGCAGGGTGTTGTCAGAGGAGCGCAGGTAGACCGGCCCTTTCAGCGGCGCGTCGAGCAGTGGGGTTTCTGCAGTCGCATACCCATAGATCGACTTCGCAGGGCATTCGTGGGCGGCGAACTGAACCCGGGTGCAGACCTTGGCGAGGCTGCTCTGGCGGAGGAAGAACGGCCGCGGCAGGGTGACCGCGGAACGGCCGATATTCGCATCGCCTTCGCGGGCTACCAGGGTCGCGCGCAGCTTCGGGCTTTTGCCGCGGCGGGTACCGCCGAACGTACGCATAAAGAGTTTCGGTTCGAACCCGAGCCTGTCGCAGCCCTGAACTTGGAACGGCGTCGAGACCGGGAAGGAGCTGAAGGCAGCAGGATCCAGCGGGTTGGCACCACCACCGTGCAGGGTCCCACCGACCGCCATCGGCGCGCAGTTGGTCGGGTTGAGCGAGAACTGTTTGCGGTCGAGCGTGACGGCAACCGAGCGGATATCGAGAAGAGCGCCGCCGAAGACGTGTGGGATCGGGTCAGAGACCGCGTGGACCTGCGCCGTCGCCGGATCGACGAACAGCGCCACCCTCACCACGACCGAGCCGAGATCGAACGGCCCGGCCGTGGCGGGGGTGATCACTGCCAGGGAAATGGGAGCCCCGTGGTAGGGACCTGCGAGGAAGGCTTTTCCACTGATGTGGAACGGTTCGGGACCACTGCCCGCGGCAACCGAAGCGCTGCCGACAAGACTCGAGGAAGGACAACTGGAGTTGGCAGCCTCGGCCGCACCGCTATTGGCCACGGCCGCCGCGATCGTCTCCTCTGGGCAGTAACGGACACCAGCCAGCTTGGCGGTCAGGCCCGGCGGCAGGTCGACGTTGACGCCCTTCAGCTCCTGGTTGCCGTCGGCGCGGGTGAGATCGACCGCGAAGGGGCTGTACGCGCCTCCCTGAGGATTCGCGGTGTGGGCACCAAAGGTGGGTGCGAAGGGACGCGCGCCAAGCGTTTTCGCGCAGGCCCCACCGCCCGGCGCTTTAGCCAGCGTGAACTCATCGCCGGGTTCGGCTGGCGGTTTGTCGGACGGACCGCCTTCTTCTCCCGGCGGAACCGAGCCGAGCGCAGTCGACCAGGGGGTGATCCGCGACGTCGTCTCGTTCGGCCCGCAGGTTGGCGGGCTCGTCAGCGGCGCCCGCGGCCCGTCGTTGAAGTCGAGGGTGAAGGAGTTGAACGGGACCTGTGGGTTATCGGCGAAGGTCGTGGTCAGCTGCCCGGTCTGCGGGTCGGCGCTGACGTTGCCGATCAGGCGCACCGAGATTCCGTAGCGAGCCGACTCGACGTCGACGAAGATGCGGTACTCCTGCCCCGAGGCCGGGTCGCGACTGAGTTGCTGACCGAGGTAGACGTTGCCGGTGATCGGCCCTTCCGGCAGCGGCGAGGTTTCGATCGAGACAGTGCCGATTTTCGAGGCAGCCGGGCAAGCCACCGGATTCCTCGTCCCCTTGCCGAACTGCGCGTCGCTGCAGGCCTCGAGGCCGTTGGCGGCCGAGGGGTTCAGGCCCATCCCCGCCGGCAACGTCACTTTCGCGGTGCGCAGATGGGACGTTTCCTGGTCTTCCCCGTTGCTTTTGGTCTGGTGCGGGAGGTCCACCTCGACTGCCGGACCGGATGGCGAATCGGTTTCCGCGGTGTTGGGGTCCACGGCGATCGAGGGTTTGAAAGGGATGCTCTCGCATTCCTTCGGCGAGGTTCCCGGCGGGATCTTCGACTCGAAGGGTGGCTCGGCGTCGGCGGGGAATTCGTAGCCGGCTTCTTCTTCTTCGCTGACCGAGCTAGCGAGCAACCAAGTCGAGTAGACGTGTTCGAACGCTGGCGCCGAAGCCGGCCCGAGGCAGGTGCCTGGGGTGGTAATGAAGGTGCCGTCGCCGGAGCGACCGTCGAAGACGAGCCTGTTCTTGAGCACGACGCCGTTTTCAAACAGTGGCAGCGACGCGAACGGCGTTTCCGGCACGTCGATCGTGAAGCCCTCGTGGTAGTCGCCGTCCCAGGCCAAGTCTGCCCGCAGATAGACGTTGTTGCCCAGCAGGTTGAAACCGAACCGAGCCGGTTCCCCGTTGGGCGGGACGATGTTGTAGACGGTCGGCGCTTCCGGCAGTGGCGTCGGGATGCCAAGAAGCGCAGCCGTGATGAAGCTGTGCCCGACGTCGGACCCTGCGGGGCAAGTAAGGGGGGATGCTTCAAAGGTCGCCAGCGGGCACTGCGGGGTCGCTCCAGGGTTGACGCTGAGGCCGACCGGCAGGTCAACGCGAACGGTCTTCAGTTCGTCGACCGGGGTTTCGCCCGGCGCTTCGTGCTTGACGATGAACTGGGTGAAGCCGACGGGCGGGTGCCCCGCGGCCTGTTCGAAGAACTGTGACGGCGTGGCGACGCTGCAGGTCGGCGTGTCTTTGGTGCAGGTGCCGGCCTGCCAGCCGCTGTCGGCTTTCGGGTTGTTGGGATCGGAGGGGGCGATTATGCCGGCTGTATTCGCCCCAGCCATGGGGGCTCCAAACGCAAATGTCAGCAGCGTCAGCAGCAACACAGCCCCAATGCTGCCCACCAGCCTAAAAACCCCTGCTCTAAGTCCCATTCGTATCTCCCTTTCAAAAAGCATCCCAACAGATGATACCCGATTTTAGTGGTCTATATCAATATTTTTTGGTATCAATTACCCTACAAGTTGGTATTAGCCACTCGATCGAAGAGACGGAGGAGTCCCGATGAATTGGCAACTTCTGGCACGAGCGAATACCCATCCCCTGCGAATCGCAATCCTCGAAGTCCTCGCCCTCGATGGGGGACGCACCCTCTCCCCCAGCGACCTTAGCTACGAGCTGCGAATGCCGCTAAGCAACGTCAACTACCACGTCACTGAGCTCTACCGAACGGACTTGGTGGAACTGACCGGGGAACGTCCGGTGCGCGGCGCCACCGAGCACTTCTACCGCGAGAAGGGAGCGACCGGTCTCGAGCCGATACCGGCGGGCATGACGCGGGCCGGCTGAGCTCCTTTTAGTCGGGAGCCTGAATACGGCTAAACCCAACTAAGAAAAAGGTTAGTCTCCTCTGTGTGGGGCTTGCGGCGGCACCGAAAACCGGGGCAGAGTGGGCGAGGTGCACATATGAGGGCATGGCGGGCGCCTATGACGACTTCACCGCCCATCACGAAGACGAGGCGTGGCTCGCTGATCTACTGGTAGCCCTGCAGGGCTACGGCCTGCAAGGTAGCCGCCTGCTCGACGTCGGCTGTGGCACCGGCAAGAGCTTCCTGCCGATGCTGCCTCGCGGCTGGGAGGTCACCGGCTGCGACATCTCGCCCTCCATGCTCGAGCTCGCCCGGGCGAAGGCCGGCAAAGAGATCCGCCTCGAGGTCGCCGACGTGCTGGCGTTGCCGAAGTTCGGGAAATTCGATCTCGTCTGGGCTCTCGACGACACCCTCAACTACCTGCTCGGCGGGGAGGAACTACGGCTGGCGCTAACGGGAATGCGGGAGAACCTCACCCCGACGGGACTGCTCCTCTTCGATCTCAACACCTTGCTTGCCTACCGCACCTTCTTTGCCGAAACCGCCGTGGTCGAGCGGCAAGGCAGACGACTGGTCTGGTGCGGCCTGGCGACACCCGACGTCGCACCCGGCTCAATCTGCGAGTCGCGCCTCGAAGTGGTCTCGGACGAAGAGGATGCGAAGCCCGGCGAGATCATCACCCATCGTCAGCGGCACTTTCCCCACGACGAGGTACTGGCGACCCTGGAGCGCGCCGGGCTGGAATGCCTCGACATCTACGGCATCTACACCGACGGGATCCGGAAACAGCCACTAGACGAATCGATCCATACGAAGGCGATCTATGTCGCTCGACATCTTCACCCGCATGGATAGGCCAGGGTGATTGCAGTTCAAAGGCCACGGATCAAGCGCACCGTGCAGCGATTTGACGCGCCGAACGGCGACATCTACCTGATGCGCGGTGGCACCCCGACAGACATTCGTATCGAGCAACCCGAAGCAAAGGAACAACGCCTGCTGGCCTCCGTCGACGGCACCCGCAATCGCGATCAGCTGGTTGTCGAGTTCGGGGAGCAAGCCGTCGATGACCTCCTTGCTCAGTTCGGCAAGCTGGGCCTGCTTGAGGACGCCGCCGATGACGACCTGATCGCGCCGGACGTCGTCGCCCGCTTCGATCGCCAGCTTCGCTACTTCAGCGATATATCCGAAGGCCCCACGGCGTCGGAATGCCAAGGCCGCCTGGAAGCCGCACGAATCGCCGTGCTGGGCGTAGGCGGCCTCGGCGGCTGGGCTGCACTCGGCCTGGCCTGTTGCGGCGTCGGTGAGCTGCTGCTGATCGACTTCGATCGGGTCGAGCTGACCAACCTCAACCGCCAGGTCCTCTACACCGAGGCCGACATCGGAGAGCCCAAGGCATCAGCGGCCGCGAAGCGCCTGCGCGCCTTCAACTCCTCGATGCGAGTCGAGGAGCGGGTCCAGCGCCTCGACGGCGAGGCAGCGGTCGCCGAGGCGATCCAGGGTTGCGACCTAGTGGTTGCCTCTTGCGACTGGCCCGCCCACGACATCGAGAGCTGGATCAACTCAGCCTGCTTCTCCGCCGGCATCCCCTTCATCGCGATGAGCCACTTCCCGCCGGTCGCCCGGGTCGGCCCGCTCTACGTGCCCGGTGTAACTGGCTGCTACGCCTGCCAGGAGATCGGCTACCGCCGCAGCTACCCCCTCTTCGACGAGGCGATGGAGCAGCAGCGCGGCAAGGTCTCCTCCGCCGGCACACTTGGCCCGGCCTGCGAGCTGATCGGCGGCCAAGTCTCTCTTGACGTGATGCACTTAATTACCGGCATCGCCAAGCCCTCGACCCTCGGCGAAATCCATATCTATGACCTGCGCACGATGGAGGTCGAGCACGAGTCGATCTCCCCGGAGCCCGACTGCCCGGTTTGCGGCAAGCTCCCGCCCGACCGTTCCGCCCCTGCGCCCGCCGAGCAAACCGCTTAGGCGCGAGACCCCAAAACGAGGCCCGCCCAACTTTTGCGGGCCGGTCCCCTCTCCCTGTGCGAGTGGGCGGAGACCGGCCCACTATGGGTGCCTAGTGCTGCTTGAAAACTTGCAGCAGAGGCATGACCTGCTCGACAGGCTTGACCGTCATCCCACTCACCTCCCTCCCGCTCGTTAGCACCCGGCTTTCTGCCGGGGCGGGAGTGAGAGAGTAAGAAATTTACTAGCGCTGTGAATTTCGTTACTTCATGACCACCAGTCTTCAGACAGGCACTATGCTCGGGTGTCACTGATTACGAGCAAAAAGTGGACGCTGACTGGAGGACTAAGCCGTTGACCCAGCACGAATTGCAAATCGGGCGGAAGCCGATCAAGGAGCGCACGAAGCAACCGGCCGACGCGCTGCCTCATGCCCTCAACCACTGGATCAGGCTCGAAGCGATCTCCATCTTGCACCAGGGCGAGTTCAGCGCGGGAGAGGTCGCCGAGATGATCGGCGAGGACGTCAGATACGTCACCGGCCACATCCGCGACCTCTACGAAGCGGGCTGCATCGAATTTGTCGGCTACAAGTTGATTGGCAGCCGCATGAGGCCCGTCTTTCGCGCTGTTGTCCTGCCAATAATCACTGACGACGTGTATCGCACGATGTCGAGAGATGAGCGCTATGACACGGCAGGCGCAATGACTCAGGGGTTTCTGGCGGAGACCTTGTCCTCCTACCGCAACCGGAAGATGGATGGCGATGAACCACCGTGCTTGATGTGGGATGCCCCGCCTCTCGACGCCGAGGGCAGGCAGAAGCTTCGGGAGCGCCTGATCGAGATTTGGGAAGACGAGGTACTTGCAATCCAGGGCGAAGCCGCCAACCGTATTGCCGAGTCGGGGGAGGAGCCACTTCCCACCGTCGTCGGCCTGTTCAGCTTTGAGCGTGGCCGACCGGAGGAGTCAAAGGTCTACTACAGGCCGGAAGGCAAGGAAAAACTTAGTAGTAACTAAATTCCGGTTGTCGGGTGTGCATTGAACTGGAACAGTTCAGTACTCCAAATAAGGTGAATCGCTTGGAGCCTTTGCAGCCCGGCGAGTTCATTGGGTCTGCAACCTGACGGGAGTCCCCATGCACGACAACGAGGCGGAGTCGACAACCCGACTACAGGACTTCGCGCGCAGCCACACCACCCGAGCCAACATCCTCGCCCTGTTCGCCCAGGACGAAAAAGGGCGGTCGCTCGACCCGGAGACCCTGGGCCGCGATCTGCCAAACGAACCGGCTCCGTCCGTGGTCAGCTACCACTTAAAGACGCTAAGAATGGCCTCCCTCTTGCCGCCCCAGGCGAGCAAGAAGAATGAGGGCTCCGCACCCTCACCTCGCCTGAGCTGAACCTGAACCCACGCCGGCACCCGTAGTTCGAGCCCGACTGACCTAAGGTGCCCCCATGACGGGGATGCACCCCGGGGTGAGACCGGCTACCGAGGACGACCACGAGGCGGCTGCCGAGGCGCTAGCGCTGGCCTTCGCCGACGATCCGGCCTGGGCTCACCTCCTCCCCAACGATGCCACGAGAGCGGAGCGGCTTCTCGTCTTCTTCACCGCTGAGATCGACAACTTGGTCCCTGGGCACCGCCAGCTCTGGGTTACCGAGGACGGCAGCGGTGCCGCGATATGGGCCCATCCCGGACGCTGGCGAGTGCCGTTTACCCGAACGCTGCGGCCGGCGCGCCGGATGGCGGCCGTGTTCGGCGCCCGCCTGCCCCTGGCGACCTGGACCCAACTGCGGCTGGAGCGCCGTCATCCGTCATCTTCCGAACACTGGTACCTCCACTACCTGGGCGTCGAACCCCGTCAACAGGGACACGGTCTCGGCGGAGACCTGCTCAGGCCGGTGCTAGAGCTCTGCGACCACCAGGGAATCCCCTCCTATCTGGAGTCGAGCACGGAGCGAAACCGAGCCCTCTACGAACGCAACGGCTTCGACTTGAGCGGAACCTTCCCAATGCCCGCGGCAGGGCCGACGCTGCGGAAGATGTGGCGGGACCCAGTGTCGAACTCTGCCCAGCAAGGATCAGGCTGAGCGCCGCCACGAGAAGCGGACGACGGGGGTCGAACCCGCGACCTCGAGCTTGGGAAGCTCGCGCTCTACCAACTGAGCTACGTCCGCGTAACGGCATTCTAGAGCGGGGTCCGAACGAATGTTTCGCGCTCACCCACTCTAAATCCCGAACAGATCCCGAACAGCTTAGGCACTAATGGCCTCTCGCTCCGGCGCAAGACCGCGCGCTTCGCGGATGTAATCGTCAATCGATTCGCCGCTCTCCGGAGGGGCGCCATCAATCAAGTGCTGATAGTCCCTAAGGGACGTCGCCGGTTTATGGCGGAGCTGATAGGCAATCTCAACGTGAGTCCACCCCGCTGCCGCGTAGAGCGAGGCTGCCGTGTGCCGGAGGGCATACGGCGTGAGGTTCGCGCCAAGCCCAGTCTCGTGTGCGGCGGTCTTGAAGCACTTCAGGTGCCAGACCTTTCCGTCCTTGCCCTCCTTTGGCTGGCGGCTGCGCCAGTTGTCATAGTCGTTCTTCGTCCAGGGCTTGCCATCCTTGGCTCGGGGAAAGATCAATCCAGCGCCGCCACTCGGAGAGTCCGCGCGCCATTCCTCAAGGTCCGCAAGGACGAACTGCGGCACGTAGACCACGTCCTTTTGCTCGTTATTGCTCTTGGAGCCAGGCCTGATTTCGCCTTCAGAGTTACGCGTCGTGAAGCGCAGGGAACCTGCGTTGGGATTTGCACGCCGTACCCATCGAGGGGCCTTCGATCCAAGATCGTTCCAGTCGCGAGCGAGGTGGTCTTGAGGCCTGGGCCCGACGTAGGCCATGCAAGAGATCAGCGTGGCCGAGCCTACGTCATCTCGTTCCAGGTACCAGCGCCGCAGGGTCTCGACCTCATTGGCCGTCAACCAGCGGTGACCACGCTTCTCGTATTCGGGGCGATCCAGGGCAGCAACTGGATTCGCGTCGAGGTATTCGTGCGGCAGCACGGCCTTCTTGAGGATCTGCGAAAGGAGACCCTGAGCCTTGCCGAGCACGGCTGGGCCAGCGCCGTCATCCAACCGCTCCTGCTGCCATTCGGCGAGTCGGCGCGGGCGAAGATCGACAAGAGGCAGATGTCCGAGGTCGGGAAGAATGTGCGCTTCGAGCCAGTTGATGTACTTGGTACGCGTGGAGCGGGCGATTTTCTTGCCGGCCAGGAATTCCGCAGCGAAGTCTTCGAGAGTAGGGACATCTTTCCGCCGCATGGTCGGCCGACCCTCGGCGTTGCGACGATCCACCTGTGTCTTGGCCTCTTCGGCTTCGCCGGGGGACTTGTACGTCTTAGACTTCAGCTTGCCGTTCTCTCGCCACCGTAGTTCGTGGGTGCCGAACTTTGTCTCGTGGATGCTACTCACGCCGCGCTCCTTTCCAACTGGGCAATCTTCTCGTCAAACTTACTCCGGTCAGATCGCGGGCGGGATTGGCCGCGTTCCCCCTCGCGAACCCACTTGAATAGATCCGATTCGATAGTCAGCCAGCGCCCCCCGCGTTTCCAAAATGGGCAGTCGTCAGCACCTGCCTCCGCTACACGGTAGAGCGTAGAGCGGGAAAGTGGGACAATCTCTGCCGCCTGCGCCAATGTAAGGACGCGGTCGCTCATTGATCGAGCTCCGCTTCAGCGTAAGAAGCTGGCCAATGCCCGGAGAATGCCGTGCTTGCTGGGCGGCGATTCCAGCAGGGGCTCGTTAACTGCTTAGTCCGCACCTCGGTCCTCATGTACCTTCCACGGCCTAGCGCCAGCTAGCGCCACCCCCCTCCGCTTCCTTGGATTGCCTCCGGTTTCAGCACATTCGGTCAATCCAGGTCTGGCCCTCACCACAGCAAACGGATGCCGTCAACCGACGCCATCACGCCGAAAGGATGTCAATGCCCAACACCTCTCCACTGATCGACGCAGCCCACGAGTTGCTCAGGAAACGCCTTGTGGAACTTGACGACGAGCGCAACCGCTTGGAGCGCGGACTTGTCGCGCTCACTGGCAGCGCTAGCGGCCGGGCACCAGGACGGCCTCGGAAACGTGACACCGCCTCTCCGACTCGACCCCGCCGGCGCCGGCGTACTCACAGCCGTGGGGAGCAGGCCGTAACGCTCATTTCCACAACCCCCGGCCTCACGGCCCAGGAGATCGCCAAGAAACTGAAAATCAAACCCAGCAACGCCTACGGCGTCCTCGGGAAACTCGTTAAAGAAAAGCAGGTGATGAAAGAGGGCCGTCAATACCATCCGACGACCTGATTCTCACGTTGCCCATAGCTTCCTGGCTCCCGGAAAATGGCAAAAAAAGGGATGGGTTAATTCTTAAGTCATCGCGCCGACAATGGGGCGAGGTTGCTTGCGCTCCCTCGCCCCATCGAAAAAGCCTCGGCCTCACCCCACAGGTCCCCTGGGGCCAATCCCTGCAGCTGCTCTTCTCGACCCATCGCGTAGGGGACTCGCCGCCATCAGGCTGCCTCCGCCTCTGGCTGATCCTCGGCCTCTGCTTCGGCTTCGACCTCTGCAGGTGCCAGCTCGAGTACCTCGGCGACATCGACCTCTTCGCTCTGGTCGAGGCGATCCCGGGCGGGCGCGGAGTCGGGGTCGGGCAGGAACAGATGGCGAAGCTCGTCTGCCCGGGTTTCCGTCAGGCAACCCTCGGCTTCACCCCACAGGTCCCCTGACGCCAGTCCCTGCAGTTGCTCCTCTCGGCCCATCGCGTAGGGGAGTTCGAGGTTCCGCTGGATCCCAGATCCGAGAACCCTCTGATCGGAGAGGACCGCTGAAACGATCGCCCCGAAGAGGCGCCCGATCATCTCGGGACCCGTCTTGGCTCGACGAAACTCCGCCTCGAGGAGATGAGGCCCCTCGTCGATCGACGGGTAGCGCTCGGTCGTCCTCACCCCTCCGCCCTTGAGCGGTTTCACCTCAGGAACGGTCCATGCCCGGCGCACAACTCGATGCCCGACGGCCAACTCGCGGTTGAAGAACTCGACCATCAGGGCGCAGATGACGCGAGCCTGCGGAAGCGGCACCTCCGTCTGATGGTCGAAGAGATTCGCGATCTCGCGATCCATGTGCTCGTTTGCCGCCTTGGCCTCTGTGACTTCGGCCTTGCGCCGCTCGCGTGCTTTCGCGGGATCCTCATCTTCCTCAGGGAGATCGGACCCGGAGCTCGTGACGGACTTCGATCCGTCCTCGCGGATCCGCTCCGCTGCCTCCTTCGCCCAATCCGCGGCGAAGACGGGGTCGACCAGGACACCCGACCTCCGATAACGACCCTCGCGATACTCAAGCAAGACACCGAACGATCGGGCTCGGTCGGCATCGCCTTCGAGTATCTCCGCGGTCCGCAGATCCTGGGGGATGTCCTTTAGCGCTTTCGCGATCTCGGCGAGGGCCTCCTCGACCCCCTTGACCGAGTGCTTGGGGACCATCTCAGCCGCGACCGCCGCACGTATCCGCCGACATACCTCGTCGAGATTTACCGAATCGTGGGAGCCGAACGGAATCAGGAACGTAGCCTCGGGCTGCTCCTCCTCATCGGCGAGACGACGGAGTGCTGCGGCGGGATCTTCGTCTAGGGCGCGGCCGCTCTGGGCACCGCTGGCGACCCTCGCCGCAAGGACGACGGCGACTCCTGGCGATTTCTTGGCGATTGGCGCCAGGGTCGCGGCATTGCGCAGGGTCAGGTCCCCCGACCCGAGCAGCGACTGGACCTGGCTCGGCAGCTCGAGAAGGGAGAGGCGCTTTTCCACGAGCTCGACCTTCATTGACACGAGGGCCGCGACTCCTTCGACAGTGAGGTCGTGGGAGGCCATGATCGCGGCGATCGCTTCAGCCTCTTCGACGGCCGTCATGTCCTCGCGCACGGTGTTCTCGATCATCGCCAGGGCGAGACGCATTGCCTTACTCACGTCCTCGTCTTCTTCGATGACCTGTGCGGGAATCGTCGAGCGGCCCGCCTGCTTCGCCGCCTCGAAGCGCCTCTCGCCGGCAACGAGCACGTACTCGAAGTCGCCACGCTGCTGGACCAAGACGGGTCCCAGAGTGCCTACCCTGCGGGTTGATGCGGTGAGGGCTTCGAGAGCGACTCCGTTTGCGTTCTGGCGCGGGTTGTCGCTTACTCGGATCTGATCCAAGGGAATATGTAGGAGAGGTCGTTGGCGCTCACCAAGCGCCTTTGCGAGTTCGCCTTGGCCCTCAAGGTGCGTAGGCATCTCTCCGTTTCCTGGCGTCGTTTTCATCGACGTCCTTTCTTCAAGCACTTCGCCCCCAGTAGGGGCCACCAGCCTCAATTGGCTGCCAGGGCCCGCACGCAGGCGTGCCCGGTGACCGTCGCGATCTCCAAGGGATCGGAGATCTGCGTGTTCTCGTCCTCGCCGTGCGGGACGGGCTCGCGCCCGATTCCAACGGAGACGACTGCGCATCCGGCCGCGCGGAGCTCGGCGATGTTGCGCTCACCCGCTTCAAGCCACGGGCGAGATACCCACACGCCGTCGCCGATGAGGACGAGGAGTCGCGGGCGTCGTGAGTCCTCGAGCGGCAGCGCCGCGCGAAGCAGTTCGATCGCCTCGCCTACGTCCTCGGCACCGCCGACAGCCGAGACGACCGGAACCCGGGTGAGGCGACGGGCGGGCGGGCACAGCATCTTGGCCTCGTCGCCGAACAGCGCCACGGCCGAGCGCCCACCGACCGCCTCAACCGCACTGTGAGTAACCCACAGCACAGAAGCGAGGGGACCCTCGTATGGCCCCATCGAGCCCGAGACGTCGACGGCGATCGCCACCTGCGGATGCCACAGGTCCTCGACAACCGTCCGCCGCGTCCGAAATGCCAGCCCGCGGACCGGTGCTCCGCGCGCCAGCTCGCCGGCCTGGCGCATCGCACCCCTGCCCGAGAAGCGACCGGGAGGAGCGATTCGCCCCTCCGATATCAGCCGCCTGCTTCGCGCGGCGCGCAGGGCGGTCGCCAGCCGGCGGGCCGCGATCACCTCGACGCCGACCGGAGCGCGCCCTCCCGTCGGCGGGATCCCCGGCCCGAATCCAAAGCCGTGGCCGCCGTAGACCCCAGGCGAGCCCCCTCCGTGCGATGGGCCTCCTTCCGCGATCGACTTCGCCAACTCGCGGAGCTCGCGGTCAACGCCGCCTTCGCGGTCGTCGTGCCCGACGGCTACCTCGCGGCTTCGCTCCGCGGCCTCTTCGACGGCACGGTGCAGGTCTGACCAGGTGGCGCCGGCGTCGGGGGCTTCGCCCCCTCTGGCACCTTCGTCCTCGCCATCCGCTTTTCCGGCACCGCCGTCGTCGTCGGCACCTGAGGAGTCCTCGCCGCCCCCCTCCGGACTTCCGGTCCCACTGGCGCCTCCCCCCTCCTCGCCGGCGCCGCCCGAGAAGATCACGGCGACGGTTCCGCTGCCGGCGGATTCCTCGGGAGGAACGAGTTCCTGCAGACGGCGGGCGCCGTCGGCCAGGGCTTCCGTCGCTTCAGCGTTCGGTGCCTTGCAGACGTCGGCGACGATCTCCTTCACGCCGTCGAGGACTTCGGCGCCGAGCGCTGACTCGAGCATCGCTTCGACGTCCGCCACTTCGACCGAGAGCAACGTGCCGGCGGGGACCCTCCCAAGCACCAGGACGGCCTGTCGAGCCGCTGCGGCCCGGGAGAGTGGAAGCAACGGCTCGTCCGGCTTGCTCTCGAGCAGGACGTGGCCGATCGCCGCGCGGAGGTAGGGGGTGCACCGTGGATGCGATTCGTTGAGGCGAGCCTCCATTCGCGCCTCCTCGAGGTACTTGGCATCCTCGATCAGCTTCGCCGGCACTTCGCCCGCGTATTCCGCCGGCGTCGGACTGTTGTTCACGTGTCCGCACTCGTGGTAGACGACGCCCAGCAGCACCATCATGCGGCGCAGCAGGCCAGCGTCCGGCTCCGCGGGAATCTCCTCCGGATCGACGCCCAGCACCTCGCCGTCGGCGAGGATGACGTTCGTTACTCGGTTAACGAGACCCGCATAGGGCTGCGAGGCCTTGGGGTAGCACTTGACCAGCACCCCTCGCGAGATGGCGAGGGCAGCCTTAGTCAGAATCGAGCTCGTGACGCCCCAGCTTCGGGCGACGGCCGAGGGTCGAACGCGCTCCGCCGGAATGCGGCGGAAGGCCTCCTTCCATTTCGACGGCATGGCTACTCGACCCTGAGGATGTCGAGGCTGACGCCTCCCGAGACTTTCGTTTCGAGGAGCGTGTGCAGGGTCGCGCGGGACTCCTCTGGGCAGACGCCAAGGAGGTTCCTCGCCGCGGTCAACTCGTCGAAGACCTCCGAGACTTTCTGGAACGCCAGCAGCTCGCGCAGCTGTGGCGCCCAGGTCGTGACGCTGTCGTCACCCTGGGCGATGCCCGCCAGGGGATCGGCGCTCTCGAAATCGTCGTTCATCTTCTGCGCCGCGTCGACGACGGTGCCCGCGACCCCGAGGTTTCGCGCCGTCAAGGAGTCAAAGCCGACGAAGACGTGGATGGCGCACCTCGAGGCGAGCGCCTCGGAGAACGTGGTCCCTGGAAGGTTTGGGTTGAAGGCGATCAATGCGCCAAACCCGTCCGCGGCACCCACCAGCTCGCCGCCGCACTCGTTCAGGGTCAGGCGGCGGCGCGAATCGAGCGCCGGGAAGACCCGGCTCTGGACCCGTGGATCGCCCTGAGTGATGTCGTCTCCAAACCAGACCTTGCCGTCGCGAAGGGCCCGAGTCAGGGAGCCGTCGCCCCACTCCCAGCCCGATCCGGGCGCCGGGAAATAGGTGCCGACCAAGTCCTCGACCTGCGTCCCCTCAGAGAACTCCTGGGTGATGACTCGGTCGGACCCGAGGGCTGCCTCGACGAGGGTGGTCTTGCCGGTCCCGGGGGGGCCGTAGAGGGCGACCACAAATCCGTTCTCGACTGCCGTTCGGATGAAGTCGACGTCGTCCATCCCACTGATCCGACGCACCCGGTACTCGCGGCCGTCGGGCAGCGGGATCCGCTTGCCTGATTTTCCGGCCTCGCCCTCTAGCGTTGCGCCGTCGATGCTGACGCCTGAGCCTTCGGCTGCCATTTCGCGCAGCCGGTTCGTCCCGCCTTTCGGTGAAGCAGTTGCGGTTGCCAATATGTCTCCTCTCAGAGGAACTGCCTGCAACGCACCCAGGAGCCCCCGAGGCGCAGAGCAGCGTCGTCGCGGGAGTAACCCGCGCGATCGGAGTGTCGGACTCGCCGAACTAGGCAGCTGCTGCGGTCGCGAGGCGTGAATTGAAGATCTGCGACGCGATCCGCATCTTCGTCGAGGAGCCCTCGCGGGCCGCCAGATCGGAGGCGAGCCCCCCTAGCTGCAGAGCGAGCTCACGGGACCCCCCTTCTCCGTGGCGCGCGGTGCCGTCCTCGCCCCTGTTTAGGACACCGTCCGCCAGGGCGGCGCGGGGAACCAGGAGCTCAGCGACATGCTCCTCGATCGTGCCGCGCATCAGTGGGAGCAAGATCCCCACCGCGTCGTAGCTCGATCCGGTGCGCGTCGCTCGTCCGGGCCGCTGCTCGAACGTTCGCGCCTCCCAGGGCAGGTCGTAGTGACCGACCAAGGAAGCCGGCAGGTTCAATCCCCGCCTACCCACCGGGCTGATCAGGAGGGTGCGGAACTCGCCGCGACGAAACGCGCGACGCAACTGGCTCGCCTCCCTCTCGGTGAGCTGGCCACTGTAGAGGGGGGCGATCACGTCGTGGACGTCCTCGAGCTCCCGCGAGAGGAGCCGCAACAGCTCGACCGACTGGGCGAAGACCAAAGTCTGCTCTCCGTCGGCCTCGGCGGCTGCGAGCGTCGGCGCGATCCACGTCCGCTTCGTTGGCTTGTCCTTGACCACGGCGTCGATCAGCCCTTCGGACTCGAGCAACGCCGCGGCGATCGAACTCGAAGCGCGAAGCGACTCGGCATCCACCGCGGCCATCAAGGCCACCTCCGTCGCCGACAACAGCAGGCCACGGGTGGAGGCCATGCGCCGCCGCAGCTCAGCGAGCTCGGTGTCGTCGGGCGACAGGTCGTGCTCACGCTCGACCTGGTCTCGAAGCTCGCCGTAGAGCTTCGCGATCCGACCCTCAAGGGCGTCAAGGAGGGCGAGCTCTGCCGGCGAGGGGTCGATCAGCATGTGCTCGGTCTCGCCGACCGCCGGCATGTAGTCCTTCATCTCCTCGCGAGTGATCCGGACCAGGCCTGGTCCGAGAGCCCGGCGCAGCTGTCGCAGAGTCATGTCGTCGAGCGAGCCGTAGCGCCTCGAGATCGGCTTGCGGCGCAGGGCCTCCCGATCGTTTCGGGCGAACGCCTCGATAGCGTCAAGTTCCTCGAGGCTCTTGCCCAGAGGCGTGGCGGTCAAGATATTTGCCACCTTTGCCCGCTCGCGGAGACGCCACAGCGCACGAGAGAGCTGCGTCGTCGGGTTTGCGACCCCATCGCCCTCCTCAACGATCAGGTCGTCGTAGGTGAGAACCCGGAGCGCCTCGACGAACGAACGAACCTGCTCGAACGTAGCCACGACAATCCCGGGCTTGGTCCCAAGCTCGCGATCGAACCGAATCAGTTCGTTCGCAATTCGACCGCCGTCGAACGTGAGGACATCGACCTCGGGCCAGAACTTCGGGATCTCCTCCTCAACCCACTGTGAACGGAGGGCGCGAGGCAAGGCGATGATGACTCGGTAGGAGTCGAGCTCCGCGGCCTTGCCGCGGCAGGCGATGATCGTCATCGGAGACTTGCCGGTGCCGACCTGACTGGCGTTCAAGAGGCCCTTCTCCGTCACTCTCTGACGGGCGACCGCGATGCGCTGCGGCGGCAGAATGTCCCCGTCGAGTGCGGGGCGCGCAGCCGCCATGCGCAACACGTCTGCGACCTCGGGGTCGAGAAGAACCGCACGGCTGGTCTCGACCGCCTTGGCGACCTCCCGCCGTGCCTGCTCTGCGCTGACCTCGCGGTCCGTTGACGCGGGCCAACCCTCGGGCTGTCCCTCCACCATCTCGGCGAGCCCCGGCAGGCCGGACACAGCACGAACGACCAGGTGGTGCCGGACGAGGTCCTCGAGCCGCGAGAGGATGCCGCCTGGATCGTCGACCTGAATCTCGGCCTCGCCCATCGCGTGGGCGAGGCGAACCGCCTCGTCCGCCGGGATTGGCTCTGGCGGGCGCACAGCCTCCTCATGCCAAGCGTTGACCGGGCTTTCCTCGTCGAGCCAGCCGCAGGGACGGGTCAGGACCTTGCAGAACATCCCTTGGGTCTCACTCGCAGTGACGACCACCGCCATGCACCCGGTCAGTTGATCGTCAAAGTGGTGCCCGACCTTCACGGTCGGGTCGAAGGGGCACGAGAGCTTCTCCAGCTCCTTCTTCAACTTCTCCAGGCGTATGTCTGGGCGCTTGTGCTGCGCCTTCCAAGAGTCGCGCGCATAGATCGCCTGGCTCGGCATCACCTCCAGGGCCCGATCGACGGGTTCCTGCTTGGAGCCGGGGATCTGAAAGCTGCGCTCGCTTCGCTGGGAGCCGCCGCAGGCGACCATCGCGAGCTCGAAGACGTCGCGAACGAACGGGCGCACCACGATGCAGCGATGCAGCAGGTGCCGTGGCAGCGGCTCCGGACCAACATCCTCGGTCAGGGTGAACCTGAAGCCGACGGGGACCTCGTCGACCGGCCAGTCCGGCCCGACGAGCTCTTTCAGCTTCCGCCTTGCAGCTGCGGTGGATCGGGCTCGGCGCTTCTCACGCCTTTCCTTCGCGGCCCAACCAAGGCCGGGGAGGCTCGGCTCGTGGGTAGCGGTGCCTCCACCCTTATCGACGCTGGGCGTCCCAGTGGGCGCCGGCGTCTCTTCCGGTGTACTCAACAGCTCCTCCAATCGGAGTCCTCGGACGGTCGAGCCGTCCCGTCGACCCTTGACGGGTCGCAGTCGCGCGACTAGTGGCGCGTCGCCCCTACCGCAGGCCGCCGGCCGGGCAGGAGCCATGAAATGGGCACACGTTCGGGCTGCACCACCAGCCCTCGGTGCTGTAGCCCCAGTCGCCGGTTTCGGCACACCGCGCAATTGCCCGGGCAGTGCCCGCAATTCGCGCCATCAGCTCCTCGAGCTGGCGCTCAGTCCGCGGAGACGGGATGTCTTCCGGGACGACTCGCCAGCGTCCACCTTCCTTGGGCGTCGTCGAGCGGCCCGAGTGGAAGGCAAAGCCGGAGGAGGGGTCGGATCCCTCGAGGAAGCGGCCCAGGATGTAGAGAGATGGCTGCAGACCCAAGTCGGCTTCGGCAGCCGTCTTGTGCCTTTTCCCGAACTTGACGTCGAGAACCGGCCCGGCGGTCTCGATGTCGATGTAGCCGACCACTGACCACTCGGTGTCCGGAAATCGAAACCGCACCTCCCGCTCGACCGCGAGGACCTCCGTCTTCGCCTCGTCCAGAATCGGAATGACCTCTTTCGCATAGGCCTCAGCGCCGGCACGAACTGCATCCAGCCCCGTTCTCCGCTCCTTGGCGGTACAGAACGCACCGCGAAGCTCAGACTCAAGCTCCGCGACAGCCCGACCCACCAGGTCAGACGACGTGGGTCGCTCCCCGTCTCGGCGAGCGATCAAGTGCGAGGTCACGGCGTTCGAGACTGCCGTACCCATCGCCATCCGTATGTTCTTTACCTCCCTTTCGCGTTTGATGCGGTTGCGGAAGAAGCTCTCTCGGCACCGCTCGAACTGCAACATGCTCGAGGCCGAAAGCGTCGTCAGCCCTCCGGGGAGGACGACGGGAACCTCAAGTGAGGCGGTCATCTGCTTGCTTGCCTCGATCACCGGTAGCGCCTCTGGGCGAGCGGGGCGTCGGCTCAATCGGTTACTCCCGCTACTTTCCGGCGAGTCAGCCCTGGCACGATCAGCGACGGCACTCATCGCTTCACCGCCTCGTGTCGCTGTGCCACCCGCACCACGTAGGCCATGAACTCCTTGCGGGCGTCCATGCGATCGGGCTGTTCGAGGCCTCGAGCGGCCAGGCCGCCGAGCGTCTCGTCGGTGAACTCCCCTTCGCGAGCGAGGTCGATGGCGTCGATCAGGTCGCCCATCTGAGGTGCTGCGAGCCGATCGGTGAGCCGCTCGCCGTAGAGCAACTCGGCTACGTTGGCAACGGCGTCACCACCGAACTTGCCGGCTTCGATCGCCTTGCGGAGGCGATCGCGGATTTCCGGCTCAGCCGGGGCGCCGCCGTTGCCGTTGGTTGGGACCGCTTCTGGCTTGCCACCACCGTTGCGATGCCCATTTCCGTTGGTCTCGGCAGGCAGGCCGTCTGCCCCGGGGGGCGACTGAACGTCCCCGGAGGAAGCGTCGGCGATCTTGTGCTCGAGCGGCCATCCGAACTTCGGGATTGCGACCTGCCTGAGGTATTCGCCGTACTCCTTGCGCAACTGTGCGACGAGCTCGTCCGGAATGAAAGAGGACCTCTTGCCCACGTGCACCTGCATCGGGCTCTGGCCGATCGGCTTCCAGATCGGGGGACGGGTATAGAGGTAGCGACCGACCCCGAAGGACTTGGCGGCCCGCTTGAAGGCATTGGCCTCCTGCGCTCGACGATCGGACCCCTGGCCCAGGGACGCCTTCATCGTCCCAAAGATCGTCAGCTCGCACATCACGCACTCGGTGTGAGGGACCGGAACTGCTTCCCAATTGTCGGCGCCGACTACGAAATCGAGACGATCTTCGATGCTCGTGCGACTGAGGTACGTCGCGATCGCGGCGCTGGAATTGCCCTCCTTCGCCGAGATGACCATGAACTCTGCAGCTGCCGGCATGAACGGCCGGCCCAAGAGCTCACGTGCCGCCCGCAGGTCTGCCGCGGGCGCGGTTACCGTCGTTTGGTTCATGGAACTCCTTTCACGGCAGGGTGACCCCACCGCCTGATCGGAGCGACGAACTGGCCGACCATGCTGGCCAGCTAGCTCAGTCGTCCGCATCGGCCGAGACCCCCAGTGCCTCCGCGATAAAGCGCGAAGGCCGTGCGGGTCGACCGCGGTGCTGGGCCGGAAAGAACACGTTGAGCTCCGAACCAGCTCGAGTCATCGCTACATACATCACCCGCCGCTCGCCGGAGAGATCCCCGTCCGTCAGGGCCTTCCCTGCGGGCAGCTCCCCCTCGATCGTGCCGAGGATGAAGGTGTAGGGCCACTCCAGGCCCTTGGCCGAATGGATCGTTCCAACGCTCACAGCACCGGTTCGCGTGCTGATGGAGGACGCTCGAGCGAGGGATAGCTCGCTGAGAAACGTCATCAAGTCCCCCGTCGGGTCGTGTTCCACGAATCGTTCGGCCTGGTCGACCAACTCGCGCAGACGTCGAAGCGATTCGATCGAAGCATGGTCGGAGCGCTTGCGAAGTCTGTCTTCGTGGTTCGTAGATTTCACGCAGAGGCGGACCCCGTCGACCAGGCGGCCGCCTTTTCCGAGCGATCGGATAATCGATATCCGCTTCGCCAGCGCTTCGGCCGACTCTGCATAGCGAGGCTTGATCCCTTCGATCGACCCCGCTCGGGACAGCCCCTGCAGGAAGGTGAGGCTGTTGGTCGCTACGTGGCTGGCTATCACCGCTGCCGTCTCGTCTCCGATGCCCGTCCAGCGACGGATGACTCGCTCGAAGGCAACACGGTGCCGGGCGTTCGTGGCTAGAAGGGCAAACGCCAAGGCGTCACGAATCTCGGCGCGATCCCAGAACTTCGTTCCCCGCAGAAGTTCGTAAGGGATCCTGCTCTCGGACAGGGCCTGCTCGGTAGGGCCGATGTAGCTATTGCCCCGCATGAGGATCGCGACCTCCCCGGGGCCAACTTGTCGCTTCTCCTGCAATTCGCTTATCGCCCTGGCGACAGCATGGGCCTCCTCCCACTCATTCGCGTACTCAGTGATCCGCACCGTGCCTGGCTCGGTCCGAGCCGAGCGCAGATCCTTGGCTATCCGGTGGCGCTCGTGGTCGATCAATCGCTTGGCGTGCTCCACGACTTCGGCGCCCGAGCGATAGTTGAGGGGAAGCACCACGGCTTCGGCGCCGGCAAACTCACGCTCGAAGTCGAGCATGAACGCCGACCGCGCACCACGCCACGCGAAGACAGTCTGATCGTCGTCGCCGACCAGGGTCACATTGAACTCGGGAGCGGCGACCCGCTTGATCCACTCCCTCTCGATCTTCGTCAGGTCCTGACACTCGTCGACGAGGATCGCCCGGTAACGGCGCTGATAGAGAGCCCTTACTCCCGCCTCTTGGCCCAGAAGCCAGGTAGCGGAGACGATGAGGTCGCTGAAGTCGAGAGCATCGCTCTCGCGGCACAGTTCCTTGTAGCGGTCCCAAATGTCTGCGACCTCACGATGCAGGTCGAGTTTGAGAGCCCGCAGACGCCCCGGCGTGTAATAGAGCGCCTTGGACATCGAGATGTGCCCGTAGAGGGTTGACGGGGCGAGCTCACGGGTGAGGATGCCGCCGACATCGCCACGCGCGATATCGAGCAGGCGATAACTGTCTCGCTCGGTGAGGATCGAGAATGCTCCGCTCCGTTTCAACCTCTCAGCGTAGGGACGGACCATCCGGTGACAAATCGAGTGAATGGTCCCCACCGTCATCTCGCCGGCCACATCGCCCAACAACCGCTGCAGCCGATCGGCCATCTCCTGCGCAGCCTTGTTGGTAAACGTGACCGCGAGGACCTCAGACGCCTCGAAGCCCCCACGCGCCACCATCCAGGCAGCACGATGGGTCAGAACGCGGGTCTTCCCGGCGCCGGCACCGGCAACTACCAGCAGCGGTCCGGGTGGTGCCGTGGTCGCAAGGCGCTGATGAGGGTCGAGGCTGGCAAGTGCCTCGGCGAACAGCTCCCTATCGACGACCGCAGCAGCAACATCAGACGGCACGAGGGCGAACCCCGTTGCTGCCCAGGAGGGCCAGCACGGAATCCGTGCTGCGGGCGAGGAGGCATTGGCCCCTGAGTCCGTCGAGAAGCTCGGCGGCGTCGGGGACGTCGCCCCAGCTGCGCTTGTGCCTCACGGCGGCAATTCGCGGGTTGCTGCCGAGCAGACCCAGGACCTCGAGAACGCTCGCCAAACAGCGTGGCGTCGCGCAGGCCTGCGAGCTTGACGCCACAACCCTGGAGCCATGGGGCAACGCTGCGACAACTCTTCGCGCAGCAGTTGCGAGTTGCGTCCAATGGCAGGCCAGCATTTGGCACTGATCAAAGATCAGCCCCTCAAAGCCCACTTCCTCGAGAAGCCTCGAGGTGCGGGCAAGCTGACGGTGTCGGACCATCACCACGTCCGGGCCGCGCAGGGCGGTCGGGGTGATGTCGCTCGATCGCTCGAACTCGACAACGTGCCAATCCGAGAGGGCCCGTTGGAAGCGCTCTCGCCATAGCGCGAGCAAGGCTGGGGGCGCCGATACCAGCAACGGCCGCTCGGCCGTCTCCACTAGCGCCGCGATCGCGCAGTAGTCCTTACCTGTGGCGGGATGATCACTGAGGATCATGCGTGGCGCCAAGGTTGCGTACTCCGCCGCTGCGATCTGATGGGGAGCCAGCCGCACCGCGATCTCTGCCGGCTGTTCGATTAGCGGTGCGGCTCCGCACGATATTTCGCGCAAGCGCTCCGCCGTACTGTCGTACATGATTTCTCCTAACTGTCGGTCGTCTCACTCGCTTAACCGAGGGACGCAAGACCAGCCCCCATGCGACTGCAAGGGGTGCCATCGCCGCCAGACCGCGGCGATCACTCCGCTCGGAGGCGCTTTCGCCTCCGCCCGGGACCCTCGAGGGCCAGTACCGTGCCGTCTCGATCGACGGTTGCCCGCAGCTGCCGATTGACATCGGAGATCTGGATCCAGCCACAGTCCTCGAGCACCTCGACGATGCGGCCGACGCAGATTTCCTCCCGCTCGAGCTGCCTAACGGTGTCTTGCTGCCTGGCGCTGAGACCGGCGGCCCTCGCGCCGCGGCACACCTCTGTTTTCGAACGGGCAGTGATAACCGTCATCACATTCACCCACGGCCCTAGGAGCTTCTGCGCCACCCTCTGGGTCCAACCGGGCACCACCAGACCGCTACGCAACTGCAGTCCGGGCTGCGAGTTGACCGCGGTCATCAATGGTCGCTCCCCGCAAGCGAACGCAGCAGCGTTCGCACCTCCATCAGCTGGTGTCCCAGCTGGTTGCGGCCGCGGCCGCCGCAGACACCCCAGAAGGTGTCACCCCAGTCGTTTCCCTCGACTAGCTCGACCTGTCCAGTCGAGAGCAGCGCTTGTGCGAGGTCGAGGTGTCGGGTGAACTTCTGGACGAGCAGCGCCCCCATGAGCGCACTTTTGGACTCCTCCCAGCCGGGTCGGAGTTGGACATCGCGGCCGAGTCTCTTCGCCTTCGCTGGCGTCGACGCCTGGGCGATGGCCCGACGGGCCTCGCGGTCAAGCGTCTTGGCCAGCTGAAATGCGTGCTCAACCGTCTCGACCTTAAATCCCATCCATTCCACCGGCGAGGGGTGGAAGTTGCTGAGGAATGAATACTCGCCGGCGAACCTGGTGATCGCGTTGGCAGGGGTCATTCGACTGCAGCGCACAGCGCAGGCGCGACACGCTGGTGTAGTGCCTTGGTGACCGAGCGCTCCAAGCGCCGCGGCTCAACGAAGGAGAGAGCTGCAAGCACCGCTGCCTCCTGACCCTCGGCAGCACGAGCTCGATCGCGCAAGACGCGCTGTGGTGATTCGCCGGCGACGATCTCTGCGATCTCCGCTGCACCCTGCTCTCTTACCTCATCGGAGACGTCTACCTTGACGCCGCGGTGGAGACGCCAATTCCCGAATGCGCCGATGTCAATCAACGCGTGGGCGCGCTCCGGTTCTCCGCCGTCGAAGGCCACGACGACCTCACTGGCGAGGGCTCGATCGAACGGCACGCCGTCGTCGTCCATCAACTCCATCAGCCAGACCGCTCCCACCGTACCCACGGCCCGATAGATCGCCTTGGAGTCGATCTCCCCAGCCCGGCGTGCTCGCCCCATTTCTCGAAGAGCCTGCTTTCGGGATCGACCGGTAACTATTCGAACCGCCCGTTTCAGCGACCCGATCTGGACGAAGGAGAGAGCCGCCAGCGTCTCCGCCATCTGGCCCTCCGCCGCGCGGGCCCTGGCGCGCAAGACCCGCCTCGGTGACTGACCCGCGACGATCCCTGCGATTGCCGTAACGCCGGCAGCCCTGACCTCCGCGACGACATCGACCTTGACGCCGCGGTGGAGATCTCCGATACCGCGACCCCCCACATCGGTGAGAGCCTGCACACGCTCTTTTTCACCGCTTTGGGAGGCTGTAACGATTTCAGCGGCAAGCGCCTCCACAAACGAAGTGCTGTGGTCGAGAGCCATCTCCATAACTCGGACGGCTCCAGCTGTTCGGATCGCCTCGAAGGCCTTCTTGTAGCTGGGCGAGACCCCACAGCGCGCGCGTCTGACTTCTCGGAACGCCTCATTCCGGGTTAGCGGAACTGAAACGCCGACGCTGCGCAGCTCGCGCCGCACCCGGCCTACTCCCCCGGCAGAGAGGACGAGTAGCGCCTCACACTCGGACCCCGACCTATTAGGGTCGAGAGCTTGCTCTAGGCAAGTCCTGACCATCTCCGGCCCGGGAAGCTCGGAGATTGCGATAGCGGACTCGCTGACCTCTGCGACAGCCCAGGCGAGGGTTGCAGGGCGAATCCCTTCGACCTGCAACCGGTCGCGGCGCCGACATACGGAAGCCATTGTGCGTGGCCTCGTGTTGATCTGAACCGTATTCATCAGACACTCCTTCTCCCGGCCGAAGGCCGGGGATCGGTCCCCGCGAGCGGGTCTGCGCCGCCGGGGGTTTTCAGTCAAATAGGGGTCGCTGCATGCGCCCCAGGGAGGCGAGGCCGAGAGCGCGGCGCAAGCCAGCGGCGATCAGCTGGCGTCGTGCCTCTCGCACTGCGCTCATTAGGGCGACTCGGCCGACGCCCCTGGCTCGCTCTCGACGGAAAGTCGAACGTCAAGCGCGGTCTCGACGATCGAGTAGCTCTCGATGTCTTGCAGTGCCTCGAAGTAGAGGTCGACTGTCGTCGCATCGTCATCGGGCGGGCTCGTGGGAAGGGCCTCGTCGTACTCGCGGGCCTCATCCCAGAATTCCCGTGCGATCGTCGCCAGCGCTTTGTGCGCGCTCGCCTCACTGGTGTAGACGAGCATGCTGCTGCCGTGGCTATGCTCGTGGGTGAGGATGTGGACACGGGCGTGCGGGGACACCGCGCCCGCGGCGATCTCCCCAACGCGCAGGGGGTGGTCCCAGCGAATCCCAGCGTCGAGCATGTCGCGAACGAAGCGAACCGCTTCATCGGCGTCGATCGCCTCGACAGAGACCGCAAGCGCAAAGCGCTTCTTCTTGCGCTCGGCCTTCTTCCTCGCGGCGGCCATCAGCTGTCACCTCCCGCGCCGCCACTGATGCCCGAGAGATCCTCGAGCACGTCGTTGGCATCGCGAACCACCCTGGCGCCACCCGCGAGCAGTTGGTTTGCCCCAGCGGAGACTCGCGCGTTCACCGGCCCTGGCACGGCTCCGACGACGCGGCCGAGGTCCGACGCGCGCTCGGCTGTAATCAGGGAACCAGAGCGCACCGCCGCCTCGACGACCACGGTCACGCCCGCGATCCCGGCGAGGATCCGGTTGCGAGCCGGGAAGGTCCAGCGCCAGGCGCCGGTTCCGGGCGGCAGCTCGGAGAGAACGAGTCCCGCCTCGTTGATGCGACGCCAGAGCGAGCGATGGTTGGCCGGATAGGCGATGTCGGGACCGCAACCGAGCACCGCGACGGTCAAGCCCGCTTCAAGCGCGCCGCGGTGAGCACAGGCGTCGATGCCGAAGGCCAGGCCACTGCTCACAACCGCTCCTGCGGCGCCCAGCTCCCGGGCCAACTCGCGGGCGACTTCGCGTCCGTAGGAACTCGCCCGACGCGAGCCGACCAAGGTGGCAACCTCGCCGGGGCTCAGCCGCTCAAGCAGCAGCGGGTTGCCGCGGCCGAAGAGGACCCAGGGCGCATCGACCGAAAGCCGCAGCCCGGAGGGGTAGAGACAGTCGTGATGGCAGCAGGCCCAACACTGAGCTGCATCAATGTCAGCACGAAGCCGCTCCTCCGAGGTCGCCTCGACCTGCGCGAGTACTTGCTCGACGCCATTCGCCGCTACGGTGGCGACGAGGTCCTCGCTGCTCAGCCGGAGCAGTTCGAAGATGGCCTTACTGGGGGAGCCACTCGCGCTTCGCTCGATGTAGGGGGCGAGGCGACCGACCAGGCTGGCGCGGCGCAGGCAAGAGATGCAGGCGTGTGGATCGCTCATCGACGGTCCCTCCTTCGGCTGAGGTCCAAGGCATGCGCGAGGTGATCGCGGCCGATCGCCTCGGTGCCCTGCAGGTCGGCGACGGTGCGGGCGACGCTCACGGTTCGCCGGTAAGCAGACGGGCCCAGCCCCCGGCGCAAACAGACATCGGCAAGCGCCTTGGTCGCGCCTTCGGTCAGCTCGCAGGCACGAATCTCCTCCGCAGTCATCTCTGCGTTGCTGCGCCCGGCGCCGAGTCGCTCTTCCTGGCGCTCCCGGGCGGCACAGACCCGCCCGCGAACCTCCTCGGAGGACTCGCCGGGAGGGCCGGCGATCTCGGCCGCGGTGGGACGGTGCAGTTCGACGACCATGTGGATCCGCTCCTGCAGGGCAGCGAAGACCCGGTTCTTGTAGTGGCGCACCGCAAGCGGGGCGCAGCGGCAATCGTCCTCGCACCCGCAGGGACAGGGACTCGCGGCGGCGATGAGTTGGAAGCGGGCTGGGAAACGCCCCCGCTCGCCTCCCCCGGTCACTGAGACCTCGCCGGTCTCGAGTGGGCCGCACAGCTCTTGCAAGACGTCGCGGCGGAACTCAGGGAGATCGTCGAGGAAGAGAACCCCCCGGTGCGCCAGCGTCACCTCGCCCGGGAAAAGGAGTCGGGTGCCACCGCCGAGGAGACCCGCCGGACTGATCGTGTGATGCGGCGCCCTGAAGGGCCGTCCCGTAACTCCCTCGCCGCCGAGCCGGAGACAGGCGCTGGCGATCCTCGCAACCTCAAGCGCCTGCTCCCTCTTCAGGGGCGGCAGTATGGATGGCAGCCGCGACGCGGCCAGCGACTTACCGGCCCCCGGAGTGCCAAACATCAGCAGGCTGTGCCCGCCGGCAGCCGCGACCTCAAGGGCATGGCGAACCTGAGCGGAGCCGCGTAGGTCGCTCAGGTCAGGTCCGTGCTCGCCGAAGCGAGGCTCCAGCGAAAGCGGCGTCGGCGTGGCTCTCTCGCCCATGGCGACGGCAGGGAGCTGGTCCAGTCGCGCGAGCGCGATGACTTCGATGCCCTCGACGAGCGCCGCCTCGGGACCGTTCTCCTCGGCCACGATCAGCGCCTCGACTCCACTGCGACGGGCGGCTTCGGCGATCGGCAGGACGCCGCGAACCGGGCGAAGGCCGCCATCGAGAGCCAGCTCGCCGATCATCGCGAAGCGCTGGGAGGAGGGCAGCTCAAACTGCCCGGATGCGTGCAGGAGGGCGATCGCGACGGGCAAGTCGAGACCCGGTCCCGCGATGCGAAGGCTCGCCGGCGCGAGGTTGACGACGACCCGGCGGATCGGGAACTCGAAGCCGCAGTTGTGCAGTGCCGCCCGCACCCGCTCGCGCAGTTCACGAGCGGGGGCATCGGGCAGCCCCACCGTCGAGAAGGAGGGCAGGCCCCTGTGTACGTCGACCTCGACCCGCACCGGGCGGGCGTCGAGTCCCTTGAGTGTGAACGTCTGTGCCGTGCCGATCATGGCCCGGCCTTTCGTGTGGCGTTGCGCATAGATGAAGCCTTTCTTTCGTTGCGTGATTGGGTGTGCTGAGTGCGGGCAGGGGTAAGCGGCGCTCGGCTGGGCGCGGTCGACGAGCGAGGCTCGTCGTCACCTAGGGGTCGTTCAGCCGGTCAGGCTGCGGAAGGGCGCCAGTCGAACTCCTGGCGCTTTCGCCCGCTCTCGCGTTCGACCAGCTGGCAGAGTTCCTCGTGTCCTTCTTCGGCCCTATCGAGAGCAAACGAGCGGGCCGATCCGAACGTCTTGACCTCGGGCCCGCAGTCGCGCCAAGAGACGGTGCTCAGGTAGCTGCCTTTTCGCTCCTCAGTCGTCGTCACCACGTAGGGCCCGATGACCGTTTGCTGCCAGTGCCGGGTCAGGTAGAACCTCACCCCCGAGCCCAGCGTTCGCAGTGTCATAGATGCCTCCTTTCATGCTGCGGCGCGCACCTGTCAGGCGGCTGCAGGCGCGACAGCGCATCCCTCGATCGTGTGATTCCTCGCCAGCGGCCGGGTGGACTGGCGCCGGGAGCCGCCGGGCCTGCCGCTCGCGCGCATCTGCTGCCAGCGGGCGCGGAGCCGTGGCCGACCCCTGACGAGCCGGGCGAGCCCCTCAGCGCTCAGATGGCCTAGCAACAGCCAGGCTCCCCACTGCTCATCGGCTTGAGAGGCCTCGGCGCGACGCTCGCATGCGGCCTTGATCTCGTGGCTGTGGCTGAACAGGAGCCCGGCGACTTCTTGGGGATCGAGCAGGTCGGTCGCTCGCCAGGAGAGGATCTCGCGGACCCGGGAAGCGCCGACCGCTGCCAGCGTGAGCCATGCGTCTTCCTCGATCCGATCGCGACCTTCAGCTGCCTCGATGACCGCCGCGAGGTAGTCCTCGCTGGCAAGCGTGGAGAGGATCGCCCCAATTGGCGTCGATGCTTCGGCCGTCTTGACTGCCCCTCGCACCAGCGAGGGGATCGAGTCCTCCTCGAGCGTGCTCCCGATTGCTTCGATTCGACGTTGCGTATGCATGTGACTCCATTTCTGCCCGTCGTGGCGGGCATCGAGATTGCGGGCCGAGAGCAGGCGCCCCCGGCCTATTTCTGTTTCTCCTGGCGTCGGCTCCCCGCGTCGCGGGCAGCGCATAGGCGCCGGGCGTCCGTACCTCGTTGCCTCGGCAAGGCGCTAATCCCTCCGCGACTTACTCGAGCGCCGAGGGGCCGCGCTGAGTCGGCGGCGGGCACTCGCCGCGGGCGACCTTGCCGATGTAGTTGCGATAGCGGATCCACTGCTCGGCAACGACCCGCGCTCGCACCCCACCGTCGTCGCGCTCCGCATACAGCCGCACCGCGTCGATAAGCCGGTCGACCATCCGCAAGAGCAGCGGGTCGGCCTCCAGGCCCGTGCGGGCGGCGGCGAACTCCGAGGGGGCGAGCTCGACCGCCGGCACACTGCGGCGCGTGCCGTGCAATGCCCGGTCGAGCTCGCGGTCGGCCCCCTCGGGGTGGCTGGGCATCGCTCGACGGGGAGGAATCGCGATGCCCTGGCCGACTTTTGAAACTACCGCTGCCAACTCGCGGCGCTCTGAATCGCTCAGCTCCCCGCAGCGCCGCGCCCCGTTGATCTGGCAGACCAGCAGCGCCTCCAGCGCGACCCGCTGGGTGCAGCGCGGGATCATCGTGAGGAGGGTCAGCACCTTGACCTGCGCCGCCCGCTCATCGCCCAAGAGCGCGGCCGGGCTGCGGCGGCCGCCGCGGGCATCCGCTTTCAGGGCGGTGATCGTCCTCAGGCGCCGGTTGGCTTTGGCAAGGGCAGCATCTCGCTTCGCCTCGCGCGTCTCCGCCGTCGTCGCACCGGCCTTGGCGGCGGCCATCAGGGCGCCCCTCCTCTCGGTGAGGACGCCTCGGGCACACCGAAGATCCGGCGCAACTCGGCAACGCACTCGTTGAACTGCTCCCCGCGCAGGGCGCGCCCAGTCGGATAGCCGCGGGTGGCAGCGACCATGTCGACCGCGCCACCGCCTGCCTGGCAGGCGAAGCAGTACCAGCCCGCCCCCGCGCCGCTGTAGAGCTGGGCGGAGGGGTGGCGGTCCTCGTGGGCGGGATTGGGGCAGCGAACCTTGCCGTCGCGGCGAGGCTCGCGGCCGGTGATCGCCCGGTAGTACTCGGCTGCCTCCAGCTGCGCCCAGGGATCCCGATCAGAGCGCGAGTGGGGAAGCCTCGGCCTGCGGGCCGGTGCCGGCGCTTTGGGGTCGCGAAGGCCCTCGGCGAGGACGGCGGGGCTGTAGGGGGGCTTCGCCAGGTCACACATCACCACCCGACACCACGCTGGCGAGCGTCCCTTAGTGGCCGGCTTCCAGTTGCGGCTCCCGGGGACCCGCATGATCCGGCCGCGATTGCAGGAGGCCGGATCGGCCCCCAGGGCCGCCACCAGCTTCCGGTTCAGCGTTTCGCAGTGCTCGCCGGAGAGCTCGGGGTCAAGGCGCCAGTAGGCGTGGGCTCCTCCCGAGCCCGAGGCGATCACCGCATGCGGGGGGTGGGGAAAGCGGCGCAGCGTCCGCAAGCGGCGGGGATCGTCGATGTCGACCCAGACGACCGCGGAGCGATCGACCGAGTCGTTGCCGGGAACCGGCACCCGCAACGTCGCGGGGGTGAGGAACACCTCGGCTCGCTCCTCGGCGCGCAGCTCGCGCACGCGCTCGAGCAGCGCCTCGCGCTCCCCCGCCCGGACGAAGTTCTCCAGGCGAGAGCGGTCGAAGCGACCGAGGCGGCCATTGGGGAGGCGGCGCACGCCGACGACCTCGACGAAGCCGGGGCGGTCGGCGTGCAGGAGCTCGGTGAGCAGCGCGGCGTGGGCGTCGGCACAGAGGACCCGCTCCAGGCGCCGGCCGTCGCGGTCGCGCAGCCCGGCGAGTTGCGGGGGTCCGCTCACCGGAGCGCTGAGGGTCCGGGACCGAGGCGCCGCCATCACACTCACAGGCCCACCTGCTCGGGCGCCATGTCGAGCACTTCGCAGAGCAGCTCTGCCGTGGCGTAGGAAGCGACCCGGGCGTAGCGCATCTGGCCGCTGCTTTCGCGGTGGCCGCTCAGCCCCAGTCGCCGAAAGAGTCGGTTCGCCGCCTTGCTCTCGTCGCCTGAGTCGCTGAAGCCATCCGAGCGCGAGCACAGGGCCGCGATGCTGTGGCCGAAAGCGAGCTCCTCGGCCAGCGCCCCCTGCAGCCGGTAAAGCGGCACGTGGCTGGGACGCCGGGCTTCCTCGACGACGGCGAGGAAGCGACGGCCGGCCTTGGCCGCGACCTTGCCGAGCGTCTGGTGACGGGCGGCCGCCGCTTCGCAGAGCCGGTAGACGGACTCCTCGCCGTCCTCGAGCCCACCGAGCTCCTCGGCCCCCCGCGCCTCAGCGGCGACGACCCCGACCGAAACCCGGCAGGCGTGCGCCTGTGCTGAGGTGAGACATAGGCGCCTCGCCCGCCGGGCCCAGTGGGGGTGCTCCCGCAGCGCCCGCAACTCCTCAGCAGGCGGGTAGTAGATCGCGTGCTTCCTCCAGCCCAGCGTGGTCGGCGTGATCTGCAGCGAGTAGAGGGCAAGGCCCGCCCCGTCGCAGATCGCTAGGTCCATCTCCGCCAGTCGCAGGCAGGCGATGGGCAGCGGCGCAGAAGGCCCGCCGGTGCGCTGAAGGTTGACGAAGGCCTCGCCCTTGAGGTCTTCAGCTCCCAACGCAATCGAGGTAGTGCTCTCGCATCTTGAAGCCATCTCTCTCGCCTCATGCACGGTCGAAGGCGGGCCTGCGCCACCCCCCTCGGGTTCGGCCACTGCGGTGGTGGGTTGCTCGCTGGGGGGGTGTGCGAGAACGGTGCTAGGCGCGCTCGGAACGTTGGTCATCACTGCCTCCTTCCTCCGGCCGGCTGGCCGGCTCGGGCCCTCCCTGACCGACTGGGTCGGAGGGCACGGTTTGGTCGGTTACGGCCGCCAGGTCCCAGCCAGCGGGGGACGGCTCAATCGGGTCAGGGGCGCTTCGTCGCGTGCGCCACCAGTGGCGCAGGAGCCACAGGACGCCCAGAACCAACCCGGCGTTGACGGCGAGCGCGATCGCGCTGAAGCCGAAGCCCTGCAGGGCCGGGTCGGCGCCCACGTCGATGACGAGCGTGAGCGCCCAGCGCAACAGCCTGGCCTCCTCTTCGGCGAACGCGACCAGGAAGAAGAAGACCAGGACGCGTCTGTAGGTCATGGCGATCCCTCCTCGAGTGAGGGTCGGGGAGCGGTGCCACGGCTGACCGTGACCCGCACCGGATGGATGGAGCCTTCGTGCAGGTCGGCCAGCGCGAGGGGGCACTTCGGGTAGTGCTCGTCGACCGCCCAGCAGGCGAGCTGGTCGAGTGCGTCGGCCTCGGTTGCCGTGACCTCGATGAAGACGTAGCTCTGGTCGGCGGCAACGGCGGCGAAGCGCCCGCAGAGCGGCTCTCGCCCTGCGGCCATCGCCAGGACCTTCTCGACCATCTCGGGGTAGTCGACTTCCCAGTTGCCTCGCTGGAGAGCGAACCGCTCCGTGAGGTGGGCGAGGGTTGCCCGCCCGCGCTCTTCGCCGGCCACAGCGGCCGCCATCACCTCCTGCCCCCACAGTGGCCGGGCCTTCGCCGTCGTCTCTTGCCGCGGTCGCGGACCCGGATGACGGCGCCGAGATTCCTGCGAGGCGGGTTCTCGCAGCGCGGCAGGACGCCGGTCGCTTCGAGGTGGTAGCGGACCTTCACCGCGCCCGCACGCGCAAGGGACAGATAGGCGTCGCGGTGTCCTCGCGGCCGAGTCCGCATCCGGCGACGCATCTGCTCCTCGAACGGCTCCCATTCGCACTCGAGGGCGGCCGCCACCTCAACCACCCCCGCGCGCTCGCCCAACCTGGCAAGCGCGCGGGAGATCTCGGAGTGGGGAACGTCGCTGGGCGCCATCACGCGGCCAGCGGGGACTGCGGCGAAAGCGCCTCCTTCCCCGTGAGGGCAAGCGAGGCTCGAAGGCCGGCGCCGAGCAGTGAACGGCGAGAGGCACCTTTAACCGCTCTCCCTCCTCGGGCGCCTGCGCGCTCTTGGTCTCCCCGCGCGTAGCGGGCCAACTCGGCGTCGACGTCCATCCCGACCCAGACGGGCTCTCTGAACTTGGTCATGATCTGTCCTCCTTCGCGCATCGCGCGAGGTCTGGGCGAGGAGGCCTGTCTGCAATGTCCAGCGACAGGCCTCCCCACCTTGGGGTTTCATCCGTGGCGGTGACGCAGGCGGGGCTTCCCGCTGCGGACACCTGTTCGTTGCTTGGCCGGCAGGGCAGGGGACCTCGGGGAAACCGAGCCCGGCCATGGGTGCCGGCGAGGTAGCGCTCAGCCGAGCGCGACTTCGGTAGCTGCGCTGAACCTCAAGCAGCGACGGTGTAGCGCGGCACCTGAAGGCGCACGCTCGCGATCCCCAGGGCTTCCTTGGCGGCCTCGTAGATCTCCACGGCGCGATCGAGCCTCTGGCCATCGTCGGAGAAGACGGCGATCGTTGCTTCGACCTGCGCCATCTTCAGGATCTCCGCGATGTCCTCGCGGCTTGTCAGTCGACCGATAACGCGACGGATACGACCTGCTTCCTTGCTCATGTCAATTCCTCTCTCTCACCGCCACCGTTTTCCCAGCGGCGGTGAGCAGGGTCAGAGGACCCGCCTGGGGCAGGCACCTCGGAGTGAGTGAAGGCGTCCCCGCGGGCGCGGGGGCCTGTGGGACCTGCGTGCCCTACGGCTGGGCTCAGGCGGTGCGGTAGGGCATCTCGGCCAGGTGCATGATCTGCGCCCGGCGTGCAGCCCGGATCGCACGACCGGCCTTCGCCAGCGCCACCAGGGGCGGGAGCCCGGCTTTCAGTTCCCTGTCGAGGGTGCGCTGGGCTTTCTCCCGGTGGCCCAGCATGAATCCATGCGACTCAGAGAGGGCGTCGTCATGGGTTATCGTCGTTATCGGGGCAGCGTGAGATGCGCTCATCGCTGTTCCTTTCCGCGGGGCGTGTAGCGCCTCGCTTGTTTCAGGGGAAGGTCGTTTGCGCGGCCTTCCCTGTCTTTTTCTGGTTAGGTCCGCCGGGCCGCCCAGTCGCGGAGCCGACGGTTCGCGCCGAGGGCGCTTCTCTTGGTTTCGCCGATCACGGTGCGCCTCGTTCGTGCATCGCTTCGCCGCGCGCGGTCAGGCCGTGCGTGGGTCTTCGCTGGCGAGTGAGGCTGGAACTGCTGAGGGCTCGATGCGGTCTTGACCAGTCGGCTCGCGGAGATGGCGTGGAGCACGGTGGTGTATCGAGAAGACAGCGAAAGCTAGGTCTTGACGATCTCTGCTGGCATCTGCTTGGAGTGCCTATGTGGGACCGCTGTGAGCGGGAACTGCCGTGAAATGGCGTGAGAGATAAGGAGGCAAGCGTAGGGGCTGAGCAGGATCTGTCAAGGGCATGTCCGCCTGGCTATGCCTCAACGCCTGTATCTCTCTTCCCCTTCGCAGAGACGATTTGCGGACATTTTCTCGACTTGGCTCTGTAGAGCGGAAAAGAGGGGTTAAATATGTCCGCTAGGGTGGCCGGGTAGCGTGCATTTGCGGACACGAAAACGGCCCTAGCGGACACCTAGCGGACGTGTTTTCGGGCCTAACGGACGTGTTTTTCGCCCTAGCGGACATGGCCTTTTCGGTGCCGTCTTCGCCCCCTGAGAGGGTCTGGACGTTCAGGCACAGACCGCGACCAATCGAGGGCCGCCGGGTTTCTTGGTCGAGCCGATCCGATGCGGCTGATCACACAGCGAGGAGGAAAAGTATGAGGACACGCCGTCTACCCACCGTCAACCACTTCCTGGTGGCCGCGATCTTGGTGGCACTCGGGTCGACGGGCCTCGCCGCTGCGCCGGCCGCCGCCTCCGACGCCGATGCGTGTGGACTGATCACCCAGCATGAAATGGCAAAGGCCTTCGGCTTGACGGACGCGATCCCCCACCACGCCGTTCTCAGGGCGCCTGGGAATCCTGCGGGCGTCGTCCATGTTCGCTGCAAGGCATTCGCCTGGAGCGGTGCCAAGCCGACCAACGCCGCGCGGCGAAGGGCGGGAATGCTCGCCGGCAACGTGGCCGAAATGAGGATCGAAACCTGGGTAACCGACCCAGGTCCATCCGCCCAGAACTGGCAGGCCAACTTCCCTAAGAAGCTGGAAGGCCTCTTGAGCCGAGCCAAGGCGCGATTCATCGAAGGCGCACTGCGCGGCACCTCCTTCCGGCCGCCGCACTTCGGTGCCGAAGATGCGATCGGCTACCAGGCCACGACAGGCGGGACCCGGAAGCTGCGGGCGTTTTGGTGGGACCGGAGCAACGGAACGTTGATCTCCTTCAACGCAGAAGAGGCACGTGACAAACCACTCGCCGCGTCGGTACGCCAGCTCGCCGCCAAGATCGTCCCCGGCGTTGGCTGAGAACACGAGTCGGAAAAGTGGTCCTGGGCGTTACGGGACGATCTGGGCTAAGCGCTGACCTGGTGTGCTCGTTGCGGGCATCCGCCTTAGCGTCGATACCGAGAGTTGACACTTGAGATCTCCGCGGCTTGCCCGCTTGAGCAGTACATCGACCAAAGCCTTTGACCTAGAAGAACCCGCCTTCCCCACCCGTCGTCCGATACAGCACCTGGCCCGTGGCGCTGAAAAGCGAAACGGACGTGACAAAGCCTTCGGGGAGGTAGTACTGGACGAAGTAGCGGACGTTCCGGAGCCAGACGACGTGCCGGCGCAGCGCCGCTGGCGCCGACTTGGGCTGGATCGTCAGTCGTTTTCCGTTGCTCAAAGTGGCCATTACTTTCGCCACGTCGCCGCCTACGGTGCCGCTGAAGACGCGCTCAGAGCCGTCTTCTTGAAGGTAGTCGGAGGATTCCATCGTGAACCTCTTGGAGAGATGGCCACCCGCAGGTATCCCGGTCCCCCAGCTCCAGTTCGCAGCGCCGGGAAGTTTGAATTCCATGCCAAACAGCCACTCGCGGCAGCTGCCGTTGTCGCCGATCGTCCCCGTCACCGTCCAGGGTTCTCCACCGGGGCTCGGTTCGCTCGCGATCTGGACGCTGTGCCTCTTGATGCAGGCGGCAGATGCCGGCGAGGCGAGCACGAAAAGTGCTGCGATCGCCGCGAGCACCGCCGTTTGCCCCCTGCGCATCGGCCGGATACTACCCAGCGCCTGGGCCTTCAGGTCTGCTCTCGTTTCTTTCCAGAACCGGATAAATCCCTATAGGGTCCGGCCCGTGGGCGTGGGGAGGCAGCCATGAAGGGGGAGGCAGTGGCGTCGGTACTCGGCGCCCTGACGATGGCGGCGGCCATGCTGGCCTGTTGCCTGACCCCCGCATATGCCGACAGCAGCGGAAGCGGAAGCGCTCGCAACGAACACGAAGGGCAAGCAAAGGTTCGCACCGATGGCCGTCTTCGACCCGGGCACTTCGAGACCATTCGGGTCAAGGGCTTTCCGGGAAAGGGCAGAACCGAAGTGACCTTCCTGCCGACGGCGATCTGCGAAGGCAGTTGCGGAGCGACTCCCCGCCACGGCGCCAAGACCAACGCCAATGGCGCCGCGACGCTCAGGGTCAGAGTCCCCGGGACCTTCTTCAACAGCAAGAACAAGCGCGCCTACTTCCGCGACGGCGAACGCATCGACCTCGAAGTTCTCTGGTATGGACCCGGACACACCTTCGAAGTCGGCAGCGCCAATCCAGAACCCATCCTCGTGCGGACTCACAAGCGATCCGGCTGAGGAGCGAACGAATGAGAGACCCATACAGAATGCGGGCGGTGCTGGCGAGTGGCTTCGCCCTGCTTGGGCTTGCCGGTGCCGCAGCGACCCCTTCTCTGGCCTCCACGGCAAGCCCCACGCAGCCCCTTCCCTTCCCCGGAGCATTTCGCCTGGAGGCGAGCAACGGCTACTCCATGCTCGTCCTGGCTATACCGACGTACCGTGGGCAGCCAGCCAAAGTCGGGGTCTACGTGTACAAGAAGTCCCTGGGAGTCAGCTACTCGGTCCCCGCCACCGTGACCGAAACCTCGATCCAGGCGAACCTCGGCGATCTCGGGGAAATCTCGGTCGCCTTTCATACTTCGGGCCAGCTGACGACCGCCCGTCCCAGTTGCGGCGGGAAATCCGTGTCATTCGACCCCGGCATCTACGAAGGAACGATCGACTTCCACGGCGAGGAGGGCTATACGGAAGTCGAGGCTACGTCGGTGCCGGGGGACCCCGAGTTCTGGCTCAACATTTTCTGTCCCGCCCTCGGAGGCGGGGGCGGGAGTAGCGGAGGCTCTCTGCCCGGCGCGGAACTGCACGTCCGCAATCCGCAGCTGGGACCGGAATTCTCGGTGACAAAGAACCGCCCCAGCGCCCCAGCCCATTTCGAAGTCGTCGTTTCCGAACACGTCAACGGCATCTCGATCAAGAGATACGTGGCCATGCCCATGCCGCCGGGAACTTTCAGATTCGACCGCCGCCTTCGGACCGCGACCCTTCATCCACCGGCGCCCTTCGCCGGCACGGGCAGGTTCGTTCGCGGCAAGAAAGCAGGCAAGCGCTGGAGCGGGGACCTAATGGTGGACATGCCGGGGCGAGCGGATGTGCCGCTCACTGGGAGCGCACTTCGGGCCACACTCGTCCCCGCGGAGTGGGGCAGCGGCGGGAGATAAGGCTGCTCCTGAGGTTCCGCTGCCTCTCGATCCCTAAACTCCCTATCTGGGCACTCAGCTTGGTTTCGGGCCTAGCTGAAACGACACCTCGAGGGGAAATGCGGGTATTTCCGATCCTTCGGGTTCCTCATGAACGCTGATCGCCAGTACGCTTCCGCCTTCGACTTTGGCGAAGTCTTCTTTTGGCATTATGCACACTGAAATTCCCGGGTTCGGGCAAAAAAGCTGTGTGGCTTGTTCGTTGACATAGAGTCGAACATCAACGTGCCCTGATTCTCCGGACCCTTTCCTTGAGAAGACCGTAAAATTGCTTGCATACAACGTTGGGCTCCAGTATGGAATTAGCAGCTCAACGTCTTCCGAAGAGGCAGCAGTTGGAGAAATTCCGGTCACCGCCCCCCAGCGCCTAGTTTTAGTCGCAGTCGATTCGATGTTCATATGAGAAGTAAAGACCGTTGCGAATGCAACTGGGGGTTGCCCGCCGAGCTCATTGGAGTCCCCAGCGCTCTGCGCCTTGCCCGCAAAATTCGCCGTGCCTGCAAGTTTCGCCTGGAGCGCGAAATCCGCGTTTGTGGCGTGGCTCGCATTGGGCACGGTCCCAAGCGAAGACAGATCCACCTTGGAACCCGTGACTGCGCCGTCCCTGATCTTCGCAGTGCCGACAGCTTGGTCTCGGATCTGCTTCGAGCCGACGCTATCCCTGGGTAGCCCGACTGCCGCATAGGAGGCTCCACCCAAAGCTACGAAGATGGCAATGGTCGCCATTACGTTCGAGTAGGTCAATTTGCCGAACATATTCCTCATTGAGCCCCCTTCTGATATTTACGTGCCCAGTCTTCGCGTAGCTGCCGCAGGTGGAAAAGGGTACTGCTTGAGTCTCCTCAGAGGATTCGTCCGTCAAAAAGCTTGAAATGCCAGGCAATCGCGTCCGTCCTGTTGATGACCGAAACGATCCGTGGAACCGCCTGCCCTCAAAACGGGCTGCTCAACCGGACTTAGGTCGAGCGCTCACGAAGACGAGTGGCCCGCTTATGCCGCGTCGCGGCGACACCGCCGCCGATGTATTCATAGTGGCGTCCCTGACCGTCGGGACCCACCGCCAGCAATCGCTCCTTCAAAATCCTGACGACCCGGCGGCCGTTCCAAGCCGACACCTTCGGACCTTCTGTGTCCAGCAAGCGAAACTTCGCGCCGTCGCCAAGCCTGCGAAAGCGCTGGCCTTCCGCGAGCAACTCGGGGTGCGGTCCGCTCGCTTCACGCGAGGAATCGCGAACCTTGGACTTACGACACGAGTGAATGCCGAGCCCCGCCACGCTGGACGAGGCGAGGTTCGCCATGCAGGAGCCCGCGGCGCCAGGGGCTCGCAACTCCTCGGGCAGCACTGTAAGAGCTTCGTCGACATCGGTGCCAGGGTCCCATTCCGACAGCCTGAGCACACAACGCCCCGACTCTGCCGACACGTCGATCACCCTTAGCTCGGTGCGATAGCCGCGGGGGCGAACCCTCCAGCCATGAAAGCGATAGTGGCGACCGCTGCCGTCCTCCCCACACGCGAGAAGCCGGTCCAAGGCGAGGCTCAACTCGGTGCCGTCCTCGCGAATGACCCGGACCCACTCGCCGTCGAGTCGCTTCACCGTCACCCGCAGCCTCTGCCGGCCTTTGCGAGGGAAGAACATCTGGCCCGGCCTAATCCGCGCCGGGTGACGTGGATTGCGCGGGCCCGGCCCCTGCTTGACGTTGAGCGTGTGGCCACCCGCCACGGGATCACCCCCTGTCGAGCAGGAAGCCTTTGAGGTGGGGCGCGCCAACGATGTAGACGCCGTCGATTAGTTCGGGGTGCTGGTTGGAGCGCTGCACGCAGATCACAGGCACGACCTCCCGCTCCCGGCCGTAGTGGCGCGCCGCCCAGTCCGCGTGTCGATGAGCCTGGCCGATGGCGCTGTAGTCCCAGCCCGAGCGTTTGGTCTCGATCACAAAGGTGACCGCGGGCGATTGGACGACGTGGTCGACATTGCCGCCGCCGCGCTTGGCGACGTCGTGCTCGACCAGCCAGCCCCAGTCCTCCAAGGCCCACAGGCGCGACCCGACACGCTCCTCGGCGACCGCGCCGACTTTGAAGTTGTGCGCGGAGCGTGCTCGCCCCCTTGCGCCAATGCCGAGGTAGAGCCCGACGCCGATCAGGAGCGCCCCCACCCCACCGCCGCCGCGGGCGCCGATGGCAATGCCAAGGAAAAGGAGCAGAGCCGCTCCCAAGGCCCTCAAGCCCGCCTCCTCGTAGAGGCGACGAGAGGTCTGGCGCACACTCTGCCCGGCTATTGCGTTCGCGTTCATCCCACCCACGGTAGGAGCCCGCCAGGACGCCTCGATGCATGCAACTGCCGCCGCCCCGCAACCGCGCTGCTCGTCAAGACAGAACACAGACCGCCCCAAACGCACCGTCGGCGACCGTGATCAGCCTTTCCATTACCAGGTCGCAATCGATCGGCGCGCCCATCGGCAGGTCGCCCTCGCGCAGTCCGTTTGCAATCGGCTCCAGGGTGGCATTCAGGGAGACCAGGAGCTCGAACAGCCTTTCCCAGCGCAGCTGCACGAGCCTGACCCGAACAGCCACGACGCAGCCCAAAACCTCATCCCTCGCCTGCGTCGATGGCCCTTCTTCCCGAAGCTGCGCCACGGCCCGAATCGCCTCCGCGCAGACATCGGCATAGACGCCAGACAGCTCGGCGGCGACGTCCACCTCGGTCGGAAGCCGGCCTTCCATGGCACGGGCCAAGGTGACCCCCGAGGCAACGGCGATCGTCTCATGCACACGCGCAAACCAGGTCCCCAGGCTCGCGCCGGGGTCGACGAGGTAGCGCTCCTCGGCCCGCGCCAGGCCGTCGCGCACGATGATGGCCGCCAAGAGGCGGCGAGGCTCATCGCAGAAGGGCTGCTCGGCGTCGCCGGCCGGGGGCTTGGCGTGAGGATCAGCGCCCCTCGCACCGGGCGCCAGCCGCCGCAAGCGGCTCCACCATCGCGGGCTGTAAGAAGGGAGCATCGACTGTCAGCCCCTCATGTGGCGGGATCGACTTGGTCGCGGGGGTCGATCAGCATGAAGGGGCGCGGCACCGGCGTTGCGGCGCTGCGGCGCTCCTTCGCGTTGCGGGCGCTGCGGATTCGATCGGCCGGCAGCTCGCCCGGCACCCTCAACGCCCTCAGGGTGCGCTGGTGGACGTCGCGGGCGACGGCGACGAAGATGTTTCGCCGGCCGAGGTAGAGCTTCTTCGGCGTCGGCGTCACCCCGCGCTGGCGCTGCTCGCGCGTCTGGGTCTGAGCGGGGCCGAGGAGGTAGCTGGTCAGCGTCTCGTCGAGCAACTCGATGAAGCGGCTGGCTCGCTGGGCGTCGGGGACGACGAAGAAGAGGATCGGCGGGCGGCCGAGGTCCTTGTAGCGGGGATGGGCCTGCCACCAGCCGGTCAGGAAGCCGTCGTAGTCGAGCGCCTTGCGTCGCACCGTCTCGTCGTTGTTGCCCCACTCAATCTCGACCAGGAGGTCGGTCTTCACCTTCTCCCCGCCCGGCTTGGTGAGCAGGAGCTCGAGGCTCAGGTCGGGGACGACGTTGCCGAACTCGGTGCCGCCGAAGTCGATCGGGGCGTTCTCGCGCAGGTCGGCTGGGCCAAGGCGCCGCGCCGCCTGCCTTCGTTCCTTGACGAGGGGGACCTCGATCTTGCCCGATCGCGGCCCGTGCCAGCCGGCAAGCTGGCGAGGGGCGAGTGAACGGAATCCAAAGAGCCACTCGTTGCGGGCGAGGTCGTGGACGACGTGCTGGGCGCTGTGCAGTTCCGGCGCTCGCCAGCTGCCCGAGGCCTCGTGGTCCGCCGCGCCTTGCAGGACCTCGAAGCCGGCGCTGTCGAGGACGTAGAAGCGCTTGCCGCGGCCGGGCGCCTTGCGCAGCCCCAGCTCGGCTCGCTTGATCATTCGCTGGCCGAGCAACAGCGAGAGCTCGCGGCGGACCTGCCGCTCACCCGCCGAGATCATGAAGTCGCGCTGGATCTGTCCCGCACTCAGGACCCGCAGCTCATAGAGCGCCTCGAGGATCGAGCGCTGCTCGGCGTTGATCGAGTTGTGGCGAAGCTGCGAGGGCTCGGTTTTCGGCTTCTCCCAGGTGATGCCAGCCGCCCGATCGCGCAACAGCTCGACTTCCTGGTAGCCCTCGCTGAGCGGCTTGTCGGTCGGGGTGCCGAGCATCGCGACCTCCGCCTCGCGGCGGCCGCGACGCACCGCCGCGCCGCCTCCTTGGCCCTGCGGCCCCGGCTGGGCGGGCGGTTTCTGGGGCGACGGCGCTTTGGCCTCCGAGCCCTCGGCAGCCGCTGTCTCCCGCAGGCTCGCCGCGGTTTCGCCGGGAGCCTCCTTGGGCTTCTCGGCGACGTCGGCACCGGGCGCATCGCCCTCGCCGCCGACGTCGCTCAGCTCCTCGTTGTCGCCGCGGCCGGTCAGCTCGCGCGGAGGGGCGATCACCTCCGGGTCATAGCCTCCTTCTTCTCGCATCCTCACCTCGAACTTCGCCAGCTTTTTGGGATCGCGCTGCCAGGGGATCGTGACCACGGTGAAGGAGTTCGAGAGCGTCTTTCCCGCCTGCAGGACCGCGATCGCGTGGTTGATGTCGAGGCCGGTCAGCTGGTTTACCTCCACGCGCGTTCGCTTCAACTCGGCGAGGCTCCCCGCACGGTTGTCCACGAAGGCCGGGTTGAGACGATTGACGGCACGTTCGGCGTCGGCCTCGGCAGCGCGCAGGTAGAACCGCGAATTGCACAGGGCATCGATCGCCTGGGCCAGTTCCGGGCTCATCTGGCCGCCGTGCTGCCAGCCGAGCGCCATGTCGAGGCCGGCGGAGCGGTCGTGCTCCATCATCCGCGCGATCGTCGGGCTGAACAGGTTTCCGGCGTCGTCCCCGATCACCGCGACCCGGGCCCGCTCGTCCTCTGGGAGCTTTTGCTGGGCGAGGATCGCCCGGTGGATCAGCTGGATGAAGAACTTGAGCAGCACCGCGCCGTCGGGATGGTCGGGGACCCGGGCGGCGACGATCAGGACCTCGCGGCGGCGAATCACCTCGTCGAAGCTGACCGTCACGGGGTGGTGGAGGACCGTGTTCAGGCGCTCGTCGCCGAGCAGGGTCTGGATCTTGTTGTAGGGGGCCTCCAGGCGCATCACGGCCTGCGCCGGGGACTTCTCGAGCTGCGCGGGAAGGATCCGGGCGAAGTGGTCCCAGACCCCGTGCCACTGCGGGTCACCCGCCAGCTTGGCGATCTTCTCGGCTCTCCAGGCCGCGGCCTCATCATCGGAGGCGAGCCAGCGCGCCGTGTGCCAGAAGGTCGGGTCCTCCTCCAGTGCCAGCGTCGCCCCGCGCGCCATTTTGAACGAGCGCTGGGAGGCGTTTAGCGCCTGGCTGTCGCCCTCCTCGGTGCGGGAGACGTCGACCATCGCCTCCGAGAAGATCGCCGCCTCGGCCTGGAGGTCTCGGTCGGGCGTCCTCAGCGCCATCCCGAAGAGCGGGTGGGCGACGTCCAAGACGCGAACCGTTCGCCAGCTCGGCATCAGCGCCGTCGCCGCTTCGGCCAGGTCGTCCTTGGGGTCGAGCACGATCACGGCCGTGTTGGGCTCGCGGGCACGGACCTCGGCGATCTTGGCGAGGATCGAGGTCTTGCCGCCGCCCTGGACCCCTGAGACCTGGACCCCGTACTTGAAGTCCTGACTGCGGATGCCGACGTAGTTGCCACGCAGGTCGGTCGCGATCGCCTTGCGGGCATCGGTCAGGCGCAGCACCTCCGGCGGCGTGGACAGTTGGGGGACGTTCGAGCGCTCGATCGCGACGTTCTTGGCGAAGGCGGTCGGAATCTGCCAGAGGGCCGCGATCTCCAGGCTCGAGTAGACGCCGCGCCACCACGAGGGCAGTGGATTTGACTCGGCCGCCACCATGCGCTCGATGTAGAGGCGGCGGCGCAGTAGCGGCCGGCGCTGGCGCAGGTGGTTCTCCCCTCCCTCGACGTGCCCCTCGATCGCGCCCGCGACGTGGCGCGCAGCCAGGTAGGTCTCTGCGCCGATCCGGAGGTCGCAGAAGCTGAGCGGGCGAAAGACCACGGCGTCGGTGGAGGCACGCTCCTCCCGCTGCTGAACCGCATCAGGGGCAGGGGCCTCGCGCGCCGGCTTGCGTCGCTGAACGGCGATGCCGCGGGCCGTCCTTTGGAAGCGGTTGGGGACGGGCGTGATAGTGATCTGTACGAGGACGCGCTCGCCAACCTCGGCCATCACGGAGAGCAGGGCGTCGATCGGCACCTCCTGGTAGGGCTCGGTGCTGGAGAGGCTGCGCTCCAAGGGGCGGTCCAGAGCTCGCGTGAACGGCTTTGCCTTCTTCAGGCGCACGACCTCCTTCAGCCAGAGCCGAAGGGAATCGGATGCCTGCTCGCCCAGCGAGGTCAGGGTCGCGTCGGGGTAGCGGCTCGCCAAGACGCCGCGAAGCGCCTCGATATGCCCGTTGCCCCTTGGAACCGCGATGCCAAGCCGCTGCTCACGCGTCCCGCCGGGGTGGACTCCCGCTACCAACTCGAGTGTTGCGACCGGCGGGACCCCCCGCCAAAGCCGCACCCACCAGCGCTCGCGGGTGACGGCGCCCAACGCCTCGATCAAACCGGCTATCTGGGCCGGCGATGCCTCAGAGGAGCGCCCCGGAGTCACCAGAACGCGCTGCATCGTGCGCGAGCGGCGGGCGTGAAGGCGACTGGCACCCAAGACGGTGAGAGCGAGAACACCGAGGAAAAGCGACCAGAGAACCGCCGACCAGACAGTGGCGAGCACGGAGCCAACCCCAGAGAGCGGCGACCCGAGCCCACCGTCGACCCCCTGCCTGCGCCAGGGCGGCGTACCTCTCTGTCCGATCCTCGCCGCTCCGACTTCGGTGGGAACCGCGAACCTAGGCGCGATAGCGCTCGGCTCGGCCTCCAGACGCGTCCTGACCTGAGCAGCAGATTCATGCGGCAGCGAGGAGAAGGGGCGATGAAGGTTGAGGGCGCCGGCGACGATCGCCGCCAAGGCGACGAGGGCGGCCACCACCAAGCCTGCCTGGCGGAGCGCAGCCATCAGCCTGGCCTGCGATTCGATCGCATGTTCGAATCGATCCCGTCTGGGTTGTAGGGGCGCATCACCCCCTACACGGGTGGGGTCAGTGCCGCGCCACCCCCCACGACAGCCGGTGCCACCCGAGAGGCACGGCCAAGCCTGAGCAGGGGGTCAGCCGTTTCCCACCGTTTCCAAAATGCCGCCAGTCACTTACATCTCTAGATCTCTTTGCGGTAAAACCGGCCTATGTCTAGTGGCCCAAGTGAGCTCTGGCTCCCCTCATCCGCGACGAATGCCAGCGAAGACCTACTGGCAAAGCTGATTGGGGAGGTAGCTGACGGGGCAATCACCTTGGATACTGCGAGAGAGATGACCCGGGACGGCGTCCTCCGCAGAGAAATCTCTGCCGACTCAGTGTCTTCCGTCATCCAGACGAGCTTCCACGGAACCCAATCCTCACCCCTCCAAAATCAGCCCGAAGGGACGTTGCCCCTAGCCCCGCATGAACTCGCCTATGAGGCGGCGCGGGCGATGCACGAAGCAGAAACAGCAAGTGCGATCGGCGAGCGGGACTCTGTGTTCGCACGTCTTTGGCTTCTGACCGGTTCTCTTCTCCTTCAGGCGCTGACGAGCATCGCAGCCCAGAGGGGAGATCCACGTCTTCTCCATCGCGCTGAAGCGGTCGCGTCGGAAACCCTGGCAGCGTGCGAGGTGCTCCCTTATCCCGAAAACCATGGGCTGATCCTCTTCGAGTACGGCCAGTTCCACCTACTCCCCTACACGACCAACAAGGTAGTCGCAAACTACGTCGATGACGTCAGAGATTGGATAGACCGGCCGCGCCAAGAGAACGACCTCAACCTCTTGGAACTGACCCATAAGATGGAAAAAGGTGATCAAGAGTCCAAGGGGTGGCCCGCGCTCACGGAGGCGCTGAAGCTCGCCGAGAAATATCTACGCGAAGCACTCTCGCTCGTTCCTCCTGATTTTCAAGGCCTGGTTCTTCTCCGCCTGGTCAGTGCGCTGGAGTGGCGATGGAAGCTGGAGGAACCAATCGATACCGAGGAGTTGTGCGACCTCGCGCGACAGGCGTCCGAGGCCCTTGACCCTGGGGACTTGTTTCATCGTTTGAAGCTGGCAGCGACGGTCAGTCACCACGGCGTTGATCCCGACCCAGCGCTGATCGCAGCGCTTGAAAACGACTGGGATACCTATGTCACTGAGGCCGGAGAGCACGATGCTTGGGCTGCCACGCACCAGGCAGCCTTCCTGCTCCGAAAGGATGATCCAGCTCGGGCGTTGCGCCTGCTGGAACGACGCAACAAGCTCACCCAGCCGTGGAGCGATGAAGCAATGGTTGGACTCCACCTCAGCTATGAGTTGCAGCTGTTTGCTGAAGCGAATGGCCCGTACGGTCCGACGAGAGCAAGCGAAGACCTTCAAAGGGCAATGAACGGTTCACTTGCGCTCGCCAAGGTTGGGAAGACGCCCCATGGAGGCTTGGTGGCAGCGGCTGCACTGAGCGGGACGATGGCCGCCGCCCTGGCGCTCGACGAGCCCGATGTGGGAATCACGCTAAGTGAAGCGATCAACTCGATCGATCAGTCCCTTTGGGCAAATCGCAGCCGCGCAGTCCATTACTTGGTGGCAAGAGTGTTGGTGCAAGCCGCTGGCCGCCGGGCGGAAGACGCTTTTGTCGATGCCGCGCTTGAACACTACTGTGATGCGGCCAGTCACTTTGCCTACCTCGGCATTCCGGTGAAAATGGTCAGGTGCCTAGAAGGCATCCACGGTCTTCTAGACAAGGACTTCAAACACGGAAACTCACTGACGGTTTGGCTCGCGGAGAACTCGTTGCGACTGGAACTGATATCGCCCTCGTCAGCTCCCTCTGCGATAAACGCGATTGGGGTTCGGTCGCTGTCACGACTCTTTAAGGCAACTGGCTACGCCGAAGCGATACAGAACCTTTTCGGTGTTATCAAGGGCCGACGCTACGAGGCGATGCTCGCCAAAGGACCCGGGAGGTTCGAGTCGAGCCCCGAGTTCGAGGATCTATTGTCGCGAGAGGCAGCCGCCCAGATGACCGTCCCTGCTGAGAATCGTGATCTCCTACCGGAACAGATAGCTCGATCAGCGGCAGACGATCATGTCTTGGCAGCATGGGTAAACGACTACGAAGAGGACCGGAGCGACAGTGCGGCGGGACGCCTTGCCGGAATCCAGCGCTCTATTGAGCGCACTTTCTGGGCAGCAATGACTCCCGACCAGACAGACAGTCGACCGATACTCCTGACCACGCTCCTCAAGCATCTCGATGATCGAACCGCGCTCCTTCAGTTGCTGGAAGGAGAAACCAGCGATGGCGAGATAGGCATATACCAGATACTGCTTTATCAAGGACAGGTCGATGGGAACTTAGTCAACACCAAAATCCCGCGGACTCAACAGATCTCGAACGCAGACGGACGCCGAGTTTTCCATACGCCGTTTACTCTTCCACTCGTAAGGCTCCGAAGAGATATTCAGGAGGATCCAGGCCCTCTCGACCTAATTCCGAGCGCTCAAGGACTCCTCGCTGAGTTGTCCTACGTCTACCTCCAAATGGTTATCGGGGAACGGGAGCGACTGCTCCGAGAAGGTATCGAGAATCTCGTCGTCGTACCGCATGGGCCAAGCCACCATCTTCCCTTTCACCTCTTCGGGGACGACGACGGGCCGATTGCCGAGCACTTTGTCGTTAGCCAGGTGCTCCACGCTTCACAGATTCTTCCCGCTGCAACGAAACAGCAGGAAAAGGACGGCGTCGGTGTTTTCGGCCTCTCCTACGCAGATCAGGCTGGATTCGCCGTGTTGGATGACTCCTACGAGGAGTGTGCAGCAATCGCAGAGGCATGCGACAGCACACCACAAATGGATCAGGCTGCAACTCCGGAGGCCTTCAAGGCGGCGCTTGAGTCCTGTCGCCACGTCCATCTCCGAGCCCATGGCCGCGCCAACGCCGATGCCCCCAGCCTTCACACGGTCTTCCTCCATCCAGGAGCAACTGGAGACGGCCGCCTCAGGGCCTACGAGATCGCCGCTCTGGACCTGTCTGGTCTCGAGCTGGTTACGCTCGGAGCGTGCGAAACTGGCCTCGGCCGAGTCGATCAGTTCGACAATCCTCGCGGCTTTCCCGCGATGCTGATGCTGGCTGGAGCGAGGGCAGTTATCGGTACGCTATGGCCAACGGCTGCAACGGTAAGCAAGTTCTTCTTTAGCCGTCTGTATGAAGCTCTGATGCAGCCGACGGCCGGCGAGTTGCGCACTTCCTTCCAAGGGGCGCGGTTGGCAACTCGTGCTCTATATCCTCAGTCTCGTGACTGGGGTGCCTTCTATCTAATCGGCGGGGTCGAGGGGTGACTGAGAATGAGTGAGATCCTCGTAGAGGAGGCGCCCCTCAAGGACGTGCGCATGATTCTGGAGTCGCGCCCGACGCTGGGAGCAGGTGACCAGGGTCCATCTGTCGAGGCGGACCGAATATCGATTGGCCAGCCAGTGTGCGTGCGGCTCGACTCCAGCAATCTCGACCCAGACGGCCAAAGCTTCGTGGAGAGCAAGCCCGACTCGATGTTCTGGCTTTTCGGAATCAGCTGCAGCTTTAGAGCGGACGCCAGGGCGCCTCTTAATCGCGCCTGGCTAGAGTTGCAGCTGACTTCTGTCCAGCCACCAGATAGGCCGGCACCAATCGCGTGGTCCATGGAGCCAGTTTCCAGCGAGGATCTTGTCCAGGTAGGCCGCAAGGCGACACTTGACGGATTTCTGAAGCTCAAGAGCACTCTAATCCCGCTAGAGGTCGGTTCGTCAGCCGCAGTGGAGGAAACGGAAACGCACGGAAGACGAGTTCCCTTTGTTGAGGCCCACCGAGAGGGAACGTCAGAGCCATGCTGGTTCTTCACCCGCACTGAGATGACGGAGATTCGCGGCGTGCACCGGCTGCGAATGGTCATAGAGACCGGAATGAATTCGGTCGCTCAAGCCCACGTCTCGGTCGGAGCCGTGATTCAGCGTAAACGCCTTGGAGCTTTTACATACCGGGCCGCGCTTGACGATCTGGGGCACCAAATACTTCAGTTCGGCGACCTGCAGGACTAAGAAGCTCTGAGCGTTCTGAGGTGGGAAGCACGCCCACGCCAGCGACTTTCCGCAGTTCTTACCGACCAGCCTGGCTTAGCCGGTCAGAGGAAAGACACGTACCCAAGCTGGCGGCGGGCAGAGAGCAGAGCATCCGAAGCTCGAGCTCTGCCAAGAGACATGAAGGTGGGCGTTTTCCCCTGCGTGAGCGGGATCTCCATGCCCCGGATAGCCGTTGTAGCCGATGAACTGAATCGCAGGCACGAGTGGGCACACCGGAGCGCTTCCCGAGGCGCCGCAGCTTTCGCGCCATCCCAGCGTTTCCGCTGCTGCCCGCGCCGTCTCGTTCCACCCCTTCCCCGGTTCGGGGACCATGTCCATCGCGGTCCCGTCCCCATGCGTGTTGTGACCCGTCTCTCGTGCTGCCACGACCCTGAGGTGAAAGGTCTGCAGTAGCCAAACGGCATCGGGCCATAGCCGGGAGTCAACGGACTCCGGCGATCCGCCTCCCACCCACAACGCCTGGGGAATGGGCTTGAAGGCCCGGGGCTGGTAGAGCGTCTCCACCTTCTGCAAGGCGGCAACGCCTCCGACAGCCTGTTCGGCCACAGGCGTGCAGACGATCGAGCCGCTGAATTTTCTTGCGTAGCCTTCGACCTCCCGCACGTACCAGTCGGCGTGGTTGTAGGTGAAGATCGCCTGGTACCAGTCGCCTGGAGCGCCTTCGGCGTGAAGCAGGTTGGCGGCCCCGAAGATCGCGTCCGTTGGGTCGTAGACGTCCTTGACCCCGTCGCCGTTGCCGTCGACGCCGAAGGCTTCCCAGCTGCCCACCAGGAACTGCATCGGGCCCTCGGCTCCGGCGAAGTTGGTCCCCGAATGCACCCCCGGCAGCGTCGAGCGGCCGAAGCCGGACTCGACCTTGTTGATCGCCGCGAGAATCCCCGGGCCGCGTGGCCCGAGGTGGTACTTCGCCGCCGCTGCCGAATAGATCGGCACCAGCTCTGGCGGCGGGCTGTCAGACCCTCCGCTTGCCTTGCACCTCATTCCCCCTTCCGCGTTGGCCTGTGACGTCGCCCCGACGATGGCGGCCAATAGGACGAGGAAGACCAGAAAGGCCGCGATCACGGCCGCCCCGACGACCAACAGCTTTGCCTTGCCGACCTTGGCGACCAGCTTCAGCACGGCCTTTCGCTTCAGGTAGCCCCTCAGCGCCGAGCCCTGCTCACTCATGGTCCGACCCCGGCGACCACCCAACGGCCGCCTCGCCTGATCAGGCTCGTCCTGAGCAGGTGCGCTCCGTTTCGCCCGGCGACCACGACGCCGATCAACAGCGCCGGCTTCCCGTCGAAGAGGCTGACCTGAACCGCTGCGATCTTCACCACCCGTTGGCGAGGCGCCCGGCTCCCGGGTGGAACCCGCACAGGCGCCCGCAGCAGCTGATCACTGAACTGCGCTGTCGAGAAACGCGAGAGGGCTTCCCGGTCCCCGCTTCGGAGCGCCCCGGCCTCATAGCGCAGGTAGGCGCGCACGAAGCTCTCAGCCGAGCGGGCGGCGACGCGCGCCTCGCCGCCATGCGGATCCCTGCGCTCTCTTGAGGGCGGCGCCAGCGCCTGGCCGATGCGAGAGGCAGCACCGGGTTCAGCCGGCGGCTCGCTGCGACCCAGCAGCGTCATCGCCGCCGCCCCGGCGACGAGGGTCGCCAGGGCGAGTGCGAAGACGAGTTTGCGTCGAGCTTCGGAGGAGCTCATTCGCGATCACCTGCTCAGCCAGTCCCGCACTCGCGAGCGTCTGCGGAGCTGGGGCATCCGCGATTTCGCGCCGCCGCCTCCCCCGCTCGTCGCCGTCTGTGGCTGGGCGCGGCGCAGCCCACTGCTCGGGCGCCGCTGATCTCCACCGCTTCGCCTCGGCCGGTGCAGGTCGACCTGGTCGAGGCGCTCGGAGGAGATCGCCCCCACGGCCGAGTGAGTCCTGGCAAGGCTCTCGGTGATTGCCTGGCGGCCCTCGGGACTGGCAGGGTCCTTGCCCGCGGCCTGGGCCCGCCAGCGATGCTCGGGCGCATCGGCGGGGAGATTTGCCTCGCGGCGGATCGCTTCTCTTGCCCCCTGGATCTCGGCCTTACCGTGGCGAGGCAGGCCGGCGGACTCGTTGGCCCGCACGCGGTTCAGCAACCGGCGATCGGCCTGGGCCTGCGGGCTTTCGTCGTGGAGCCGTTTCTGCAGCTTGCGCAGCCGAGAGGCCTTGGCTTCGGCATTTTGGCGGCTGGTCTCTTTGAGGCTCGAGGGATCCTGGTGCAGGCTCTGAACGTCGGGGTCCTGGCGCAAGGCATTGGCCTCTTGCTCTGTCGCAGAGCGCCTGCTCTCTCGCGACTCGGCGTTGGCGGCGGCGACGTCGAGGCGCTGGTGAGCCTGGTCGTCGAGGCTGCGATCGGCGCCTTTGCGGCGTCGCTGATCGTCTTCGGCGTGTCGATGCCGCGAGCGCTCGCGGCGCTCCTCGCGGTAGTTGCCGATCGCGCTCTTGGCTCCCTTGGCGATCCTGTAGCCGAGGTAGCCGCCGGCGAGGGTGCGGTAGAGCCCGGCGCCGCGGTCGTTTGACGGGTCGACCTGAAAGAGAGCCAGGTACTTCTCGCGGGAGAGGAAGACCGCCCACCAAAACGACATCACCGCGACCAGCCCGAGGGTCGGCGAAGAATGCCCGATCGCCGAGCCGATCACGCTGGAGCCGAGCAGGACGATCCCGAGCAGGCCGGCGAAGACCAACTTTGCGACGATCGCCCCCAGCAGCGCGGTCGCCCACCTGGCGAAGGCGTTTCGCCCGGCCTGGCCGAAGACCGGGAAGAACAGCGCCAGCGGAGTGGCGAGGACCAAGACGAAGGCCGAGGCCGTCGCCATCACCAGCTTCATCGCCAGCCAAAGCAGGAGCAACAGCCCCCCGATCAGGCCGATGGTGAAGATCAGCACCATCACCATCCGGGTCAGGACCCCGTTTCGGCCCTGCATCGACACCTTGTCGGGGGCGACCCCGGTGGTGCCGCCGCCGATGTTTAGCTGCGGGCCGATGTTCAGCGGCAGCCCGACGTGTTCGTCGGGCTTGCCGTTGTAGTAGTCCCAGAGCTTGTCGCGGGGGCCGCTCTGGGGGCTGAAGCGCAGGTAGAGGTCGCGGATCGTCGGCGCCGGGCCGAACAGGATCGCGAGGTCTCGCTGCAGCGCCCGGCTCGCTTTGTCTTCACCCGAGGGCAGCCGGGAGAGCAGCTGCTGGGTGAAGGCATCGCCGAGGTCGAGTCCTCCCCGCGCGGCTTCGAGCGCCGCTTCGGAGGGCTTCGCCGTCATGCACCAGTGCACGTCGGAGAAGTTCATGGCGCAGAAGGGCACCGCGGTCATCTGGTTCCAGACCCCGGCCATCGCGTCGTTGTAGGAGCGAACCGGGGCGTTGACGTGCCCCGAGGACGGCGCTGCGACCGCGGCCAGCGAAGCGCTGTTGACGGCTTCGGCGACGCGGCCCACGGTGTCGCGCGGCGAGTGGATGATCCACAGCCCGGCGAGCATCATCGCCAGCGCCATCAGCATCCCGGCCATCGTCTCGCCGGTCTTTCGGCGAATGATCCCGTTGTAGAGGCCCCAGCCGCCGAGGATCACGAACAGGGTCGAGAGCCAGGGTGAGGTCAGCTGGTCATAGAAATGGGTCAGCCCAGTGCCGATCTGACCCAGCATGCGGTTGTCGGTGAAGGGGCTGAGCGAGAAGGCGAAGCCCAAGATGATCAGGCAGCCCTTCAGCATCATCAGCAGGACGAGCCAGATCACCGAGAGCAGCTGCAAGACGAAGGAGACCGCGGGGACGAAGAGTGAGCTGATGAAGCCGCCTTCTTCGATGTGGATGTCCCAGCCGTAGTTGCCGACCGGGTAGGCGGCCTCGGGCGAGTGCGAGGAGTGGCAGTTGCGAACCTGCTGCGCGCTCAGTTGGTTGGGTTCCCCGCAAAGCGGGTTCTCGATCCCGAGCACGGCGGTGGGGTCGAGTGATCCGCCGTAGGGAATGCTCGCCGGCGCCGCCGGTTCAGCACCAGGTGCGCTGCCCCTCGCAACGCCGGGTTTGGCTTTCCCTGCGCCGCCTTTCTGTTTGCCTTCGTCCTGCCCGGCGCCGGTGCCGGCCGAGCGGCTTGAGTTGTAGGCCTTCCAGTGGGCTTCGGTCCAGTAGCCGACTTCGCCCCGGCAGTAGGCGGGGTTCAGCGGGTCCGTCGGGGGCGGGTTGAACTCGCCCTTGCAGACTTCGAAGACAGTGCCTCGGAGGTCGCTTTTGTAGACGCGGATCAAGGTGACCTGCGAAGCCGCACTGGCGGTGCCGGCGAGCAGCACGGTGAAGGCGAAGACGGCGAGGGCCACCGCTAGGCGCCGGCGGGCACTCGAGCGCTCAGGCCGGTACATCGCCTTGCTCCACCTCTCCACCGGTACGCGGCGGCGGGGTGCCGAAGAGCGAGAAGAGGCGGCGCTCGCAGGGGTCGATCTGCAGCGGCACCGACTGGCCGTCGATGTCGCGGTAGTAGAAGCGCCCCGCGTTGAAGCCGAGGAAGCGCAGGGTCAGCGCCGGGTCATCCTCGTCGAGGCGCTGCTGGGCGGCGGAGCGGCGCGCTTCCTCCTCGGTCTCTACGCCGCCGGAGAAGTAGGCGCCGATCAGGCCCTCGAGCTCTTCGGCGTCGACGACCTGCTGGGTGGAGAGCAGCAGGCTGAGGTTCTGGGAGCGACTGAGCCGCGAGGTGCGATCGAGCAGCTGGCGCCCGACCGAAGAGTCGAACAAGACCCAGGCCTCATCGAGGGCGATCACCGAGTGGCGCTTCGGGTCGCGAGCACAGAGCGTCAGCGCATACATCGCCACCAGCCGAAGCAGCGCGGTCCCGACCCGCTCCTCTGCGGCCATCTCGCTGCGCGGCGTCCCCGGCCGCGGCAGCGCCAGGTTTCGGATCTGCAGCGAGATAACCCGCTTGGTCCCGACCTCGGCGACCTCGCGGCCCGGCAAGCCGAAGGCGAGCTTGGCGAGCCCCGCGTTGGCGTGAACCGAGAGGGCGCGGCCGGCTTCGGCGGCGACCTCGCCCCCTTCGTCCAATACCTCCACGACCTCGCCGAGGACGTGGTTTCGCTCCGGGCCCGCGCAGACCAGCTCCACGGCGGCGCGGATCTCGGTCTGCCAGGGCGCCGGCACCGGCGCCGGCAGCACCTCCATGATGAAGCCGAAGGCCGCATCTGCCTTGCCGTCGGGCGGGGCGATCCGCAGGGGGTCGATCAGGCCCTGGTAGCGCTCGTCGGGTGAGAGCACGATCTGCTCCATCTCCGCCGCCATCTCGGGGATCAGGTGCAGCTTGTGATCGGGATGCTCGGGCGTTCCCTTGGGGTCGATGTCGACGATCGGCCCCGAGCCCTGCAGGAAGGCCTGGTAGGTGAGCAGCTGCATCGCGACGGTCTTGCCCGAGCCCTGCGACCCGGTGAAGAGGATCGGCGGCGGGCGGTTCTGCTGGGAGGCCTCGGCGAGGTCGAGGCGGATCGGCTGGCGCGATGGCGTCAGCGTGTAGCCGATGTAGGGGCCCATTTCCGAGCCCGCGTGGCTGACCGCGGTGGGGACCATCGCCGCCACCTCCTCGGGCAGCAGGTGCTCGCGGTAGGCCGCCAGCGGAAAGCGCTGGCCGGGCAGGGTGCCGAGGAAGATCTGGTGCTGGGCGCCGATCGGGCGGTGCAGCTCGATCCGCTGGCCGACCTCGGCGCGCAGGCGCTCGATTCGTTCCTCAAGCTCCTCCTCGCCGGTGGCGCTGGGAACGACGTAGGTCAGAGCGCTGCGAAGGAGCGGCGGGTGGTCGTTGCCGCCGAGCCGGCGCTGCAGTTCGCGCGCCTCGGCCGGGCGGTCCTCGGCATCGGGGGAAGCGCCGTGGTCGGCGGACGCCTCCTCGCGCCACATCTGGTCGGCGTCGACCATGCGCTTTCGCGCCAGCCGCTGGGCATCGCGGTTGGGCAGGTATTCGCAGTGCAGGCAGGCGTCGACGGGGAACTCGAGGTCCAGCGGGGTGAACATCAGCTCGGCCTCGGGCCCGGGGAACTCGCGCTCCTCCGGCAGCGAGCCGCAGACGAGCAGCGCCTGGCGCGAGACCCCGCCCTCGCTCTCGATCTCGAGATGGCGGCGGGCGATCCTCACGCGGTGATCGGCGTGCAGCCGCAGCAGGTCCCACTGGGCCGGCTCGAAGCCGATCTCCTCGCCGTCATCGCTCGTGATCGCCAACGCTTGCGGGCGAAAGTTGGCGTCGACCGCCGGGTCTCCAAGGCCCCGCACGTAAGCGTGGCGCACCAGCCAGACGATCTCTGAGGCAAGCGCCCGCTCCGCCCCGAGGAAGTCGAGGATTCGCTCCTGGACGCGCCGCTCGGCGCGTTCGATCTCGACCAGCTTCGAGTAGCGCAGGCCGCGCGGGTCGTTGATCCCGACCGCCCCGGCAAAGCGCCGCCATACGCCGGCGATACCGCCCTCGCCGAGCAGCTCGGCGATTCCGATGCCGGCGTTTTGGAGGCGAACCGCCAGGTAGACGTCGGGGCGCACCGTCTCGCGCTCGGAGAGCACGGAGGCATGCGCGCGCAAGAGCGTCTCGAAGGCCGCCCTGCGGCGCTCGATCTCCTCGGCGCTGCCGTGGCGGCGATCGAAGGTCTGCCAGGTGGAGGCGAGGTACTCGCTAACCGAGAAGCGCCGGGCAACGCGGAGGACCTGGAAGTCCGCCGAGATCCGGTGGACGAAGCCCTCCATCTGCCCCATCACCTCAAGCTTTCGCCCGGTGGAGAGGCCGGCGTAGCTTTGGCTGGCGAGCTTGTAGAGCGCCCAGGCGTCGCCCAGGTCGCGCCCGAAGACGATGTTGCCGTAGATGAAGGAGGGGCACGGCCGCGGGGCCGCCGTCGGGAGGCCGATCATTCGATCACCACCTCGCCGCCGCGAGGCACCCCGACCACCTTGCCGCGCAGCATCGGTGCGGCCCCGCTCTGGCGCCGGACGCGGTAGCGCCGCGCCCGCGCCGAGCGCTTGCGCGGGTCGCGAAGCCACTGCGGCGCACCCTCCACCTTCACCACAGCCGGGTAGCGAAAGGTGACCGCGGCCGGGCCTTTGATCCGGCCCCTGACCAGGAAGGACTCGCGGGCGTCGAAGGCGACGGTGATCTCCTCCAGCGGGACGACCTCCTCACCCTCCCGCGGACATGGGGAGAGACCCGCAAGGCAGCGCGAACCGAGAGACCACCGCACCAGCGAAACCAGTACGTGGTGTGGGGGGCGCCCGTCGATCCGCCCCTGCATAAGCAGGAAGGCGCCAATCAGGGGCAGCCCGAGGTAGGGGACGGCCGGGCTCCAGAGGGCGATCAGCGCTCCGAGCAGCGGCAGCCGCGAGAGCGCGAACATGCAGAGCACCAGCACCAGGAAGTAGCCGATGCCACGCAGCGGAATGCCGTGCGGGTAGGGGATCCGCCAGCGGTCGAAGCGAAACAACCGCCGCTCGATCCGAAATACCCGCCGGTATCCGCGCAACTGGATTCCTCGCGACTCGACCATTTCCCCGTCCCTCAGGTCGCCCGGCTCGTGCTGTGGGAGCCCTCGCCCCTCACAGCACGAATTGGTAGATCGAGCGGTAGAACGATTCGACCTGTTCGGGGACCAGGAGGAACGCTCCGATCACGATCGCGGCGACGAGGATCCCTATCGCCGCTCCGGCGTTTCGCTGGAAGACCGCCGCGCCGAGCGAGATCGCGACGACGATGAAAAACAGCGGGGTGAGTTCGTTCTGCAAGAACGAAGCCGTCCGCGACCCGACCTGGGTCCGCGCCCCTTCGCCGCTTCCAGCCCCGCGGCCGATCGCCGCATCTGCATGGGACACCGTGGCTATCGCCGGGATAGACGTGCTCCCGTCGGTGCTCGGAGCCGCCAAGGCGACGCCCAAGAAACCGACGAGGAGCACGGCTCCCAGCGTCGTTAGCTTGTGCATGGTACTTCCCCTTTCTTGAGGTAGTGCATGGATGTGTGTGCCGATCGCTTGCATCGCGGTCAGCTCTGCTGGGAAATCGCTTGGATGTAGGTGACCCGCCAGCCGGGGCCGAGCTGGGGATCGGCGGCGCCGACCCGCCGCACGCCGACCTCGTAGCGCAGGGTGTAGGAGCCACCGCGCGGGTCGGTGGCGTTGATCGTCGCCAGGACGGCGCCGCCGCCGGCTCCGCTCACCCAGTCGAGCTGGTCCACCGCCTCGAGGCGAAGGTGGTTGGTCGGCAGGGTGACCGTCGCCGCGCCGGCGAGGTCGGCGGAGAGGTTTTCGGCGTCGCCCGCGAGGTAGTTGGCAAGCGCGCGCTTGACCAGCGCCGAGACTTCGGCTTCGTCGACGGGCTCGCCACCCTGGTCGGCCGTGGCGCGGGTGGTGCTGAGCGGAGGTCCGACGAAGGAGGGATAGGCGGCGAGATAAATCGCGCCTCCCCGTTCGCGGTCGACCGGCACCGAGAGGTACACCGGCTGCGCCGCGGTGGAGAGCTTCGCCGCGACGGTGACGATCGCCCCGCCGGCAAGCGGGACCTGGACCTGCGCGACATCGGCCCACTGCACCCGCTGGGACCCGAACTGCGGTGGCGAGAAGCCCGCGCCGATTTCAAAGCCAGACGGAGCGAAGGGCGCCAGCGCCACTTCCCGTGCTTCGGGCCGGGCGCTGTCATAGGTCAGGTAGGCGCGGGAGAAGGCGAGCGCGAAGCTCTGCTCGGCGTAGTCAAGGGGCGGGCCTTCCCGGGCAGGGGTCGCACTCGGGGCAGGCGGCGAGATGATCGAGCGCACCCCCGCCACACACATCAGGACCACGAACGCGAGGAAGGCGTAGCGGGGCGCCAGCGCCCGCAGGCGGCCATAGCGCGCCGAGGACCGAAGCCTGGCCAGGGGAGACCGTGCCGATGGGGTGGGTTTTTTCGCCGAGGCCTCCACCTTGCCTCCTAGAGCCCGAACTCCGGCGAGCTCGACCCGTCGTGCAGGCCGCTACCGCTGTGCGGCGGCGGGCTCGTTTCCGGAGCCGGTTCGGGAGCAGGTGGCGGGATGTATTCGGGAGCAGGTGGTTCGGCTGGGTCGCTGGACGCTTCCCGAGCGGCTTTTTCTTCGCGCTTATCCTCGGCGCGGCGCTGGCGCCCTGCGATCCGCTTCTCCCTGCGCCTGCGAGCGCGCCGTCTCGTATGCGCCCGGCGCTGGCTCACCCGCTGGCGCTCGGCGGCGCGTTCGCGGCTTGCCCGCAGTCGTTCTGCCCGTTCGCGAGCGGAGGCTTCGGCCTGGACTTGCGCGCCGGGCTCCGGCTGCCTGGCGACGCTCGGCGCCGGAGCGCCCGACCCACCCCCGCCATCGAGCGCTGAGATCCCGACTCCCAGGATCACGAGAACCGCAAGGGCCAGCGCGACCGTGACGGCGAGGTGTGAGTGCCGCGAAGAGGGCCCGCGTCTCTCCGACGATCCCGATTTGGAGTCGCCTCGGGGACGCGTGGCCCTCTTCGCGGCACTCGGGGAGCCCTCCTTTGCCGCTGGGGGCTCCTCAGGGGAATCGACGAGCGCGATCGCGGCCGGTCCCGAGAACCCGACCTCCGCTGAGCCGGAAACGTCAACAGCGGCGTCGAGATCCTCGTCGCCGAAAGAGAAGTAGTCGTCTTTTGCCATGAGCTCGGTTCCTTGGTGTCGTGGTGGTGTGTGCGCGAGCGCCCGTAGGCACAAGCGCTCACCCCTTGCACGGACGAGCTCCACCCCGCGCCACCCCCCCCTGCTCGAAATCCACCAACCAGCCCAGGACAGGAGTGCTTATCCGGGCGCGAGAGGCCGGCTCGTCGCCTGGATCAAGCGGCGTACCGCGATCTTTCGCTCAGGCACCCGGGCGCGGAGGGGGCGTGGCGATCCACCGAGGACGGCGTGCGCCAACGGCCTCAGAGGCCGAACTCGGACCCGCTGCTGCTCTTCGAGGTGCTTCCGGAGCTGCCGCCTGAGCTGGATCCCGAGGAGCCCGATGGCGCCGGCGCTTTGACCGGCGAAGGTGGCTGGCCCGACTCCGCCCCGAACTCGTTGCTCGTCACTTCTGGCGACACCCGCGCGCTCGAGGGCGAACTCGATGCTTGTTCGGTGCCTTGTGAAGTCGACGTCAAAGGAACCGAGTTGTGTTCCCCTTCGCTCGCTCGCTTGTGCGATGAGGAGCTCGTCTTCTTCGGGGTGGCGAAAGCAGAATTTGTCGTCGGCAGAGAATCGATGAGGCTCGGCCGTTCAGACGCCTGCAGCGGATGGGCAACGCTCTTTGCCGGTTCTGCCTGGCTTTCCAAAAGCCCGATCCCCCCGACTCCCGGGACGACGCCGGCTGCGAGGCAGGCACCGGCCGCAAGTCCGGCAGCACAAGCCGAGGCGACCTTGACCGAGGAGGCGGCGAGCGCCTGGCCGACGGTCGCGTCCCCGCCAGCACCCCCCAGCCCACCGACAACCCGAAACAGCGCATCGCGAAGGCGCTCACGTGCCGCTCGACTCGCCTGCCCAAGCGCCTGGGTTCCTTCGGAGGCAAGCTCGATGAAGCGGGCAGACACATTCCCGAGCGCACCCGTTCGGCTGGACCCAGCCAGCGAGGAGGCCACGGCCAAGCCGCTCGCGACATCGAACAGGTAGCCCCGCATCCGCGCATGGGCCTGCTGGCAAGCCCGGCAGTGCGCAAGATGCGCCTCGATTGCCATCTGCTCAGATCCCGAGGTCTCATCGGCGACGTAGCGACGCAGGAGGCCGGCCTCCATCTCCTCGCAGCGCTCGCCGCCTTCGATCCGCTCGAAGGCATCGAGCACGCGAGTGTTGGCTCGCTGGATCACCTTGCGATAGGTGCGAAGGCTGAGGCCCGGCATGTTCTGGAGGATCTCCTGCGGGCTCAGGTTCATCTGGTGGCGCTGGCGAAAGATCACCCGGTCGCGCTCGGAGAGCATCTGCAGCGCCTCCTTGCCGATCGCGACCGCCTCTCGCTCCTCGGCGGCCTCCTCCGGGCTCTCCGCGCTGGCATCGCTCAGCGAGTGGACCGCGCCTATCTCGATCTGGGAGCGCAGGCCGTGGCGGCGACGCTCGTCGATCAGCAGGCGCCAGCACGAGCGCTTGATGAAGTTCACCATCTGGGCCTCTGAGAACTGCCGTGCGATCGGGTCGACCGTCTCCATCACCTTCCTGAAAGCTTCGGAGAAGAGCTCTTCGGCTTCCCCCTCGCTGCAGCCCGCGCGCCGCAGCTCGTTGAGGCTCCCCTTCCTCGCCGAGTTGAAGACGCTGGCGTAGAAGCTGGCCTCCTCGACCCCCAGCCTCCTCTCCCCAGTGGGGGCGCTTGGCCCACGTCGAGGGTCGGCCGCCATCAGTCCCCCCTCCGCGCCGCCGGGTGCGGCCGGCCCCCGCTCGAGGGGACCGGCCTATGCCCAGCTTGCTTTTGGAGATCGCTCACCCTCACTCCTCAATGCCGACGGGGAGCCTTCGGCAAGACGATCAGCGTCAACGGGTCCGAGTTGCCCTGGAGGTAGGGATAGCCGCTCTGAGAGCGCACCTGAACCCGCATCAGGTACTTGGTCGCAACGTTGGTCTTGTTGAAGAGGTAGCCGACCGTGAACTTGCCGCCTTCGCGGGTGCGATAGCGGTGGAAAGCCAGCCAGCCTTTGCCGCGCTTGACCTGCAGCACCACGACGACCTGGTTGTTGTCGGGGCCGGGGATGGTGCCGGTGAACCGGGCGCTGTGCTTGTTGTAGACGACCTTCCGGTAGACGCCGAAGGTCGGGTGCACGACGGTCTGAAGCGCGGAGTGGCTGGACACTTCGCGCGAGCCGGAGCGATAGAGCACGCTGAAGTCGCGCGATGCTCCCGCCGGGACGGCGAACTGAAAGCGGCCATCGGGTCCGGTAACCGCGACACCGAGGAATTCGCGCGCCTGGTCGACGACGACCCGGCTGAACACGCAAAGCGGCGCATCGCTTACCCCTCCGCCGGCGCCGGTGAGCCTCCCGTGCAGGGTCGAGCCGGCGCCCTGCTGGACGACTTCTTCGGCTGCCCCGTTTTCGCCGAGGCCACTCGTCAGCCCGGTCCCGCCGGAGACGTCAGAGCGCATGCATTCGTAGGCCAGCGGCGCGGTCACCGGCACGCCGATGTTGCCCTCGGCGTCCTCGAGCCACACCCGCAGGGTGTATTTGCCGCGCTCCTGCGGCGTTTCCAGGTCCTGAATCGCGGAGACGTTGTCGCCTTCGATCGTCTGGGTCGGAACGACGGTGCCCCCTGCGGCATTGAGGACCTGGTAGTGGACTGCGTCGATCGGCGAGCCGTCGTCGACCACGTTGTGCCAGCGAACGTCGAAGCCCTGCTCGGCGCGACTCGTGGCCGGTGGGGTCACCGAGACTTCCTGTGGGGCCGCCGGCGGCGTCGTGTCATGGGGGATCGGGGCCGTCGAGGCCGGGCCCTGGAACCCCACTTCGTCTTCGAGCCACACGCGCAGCCGGTAGTCGCCTGCTTTGCTCGGGCCTTCGACTTTCGAGAGCGCCGAGAGGTTGGTGCCGGAGACCGTCTGCTCGGGCACGACGACTTCGTTCGCCGCGTTGACGATGTTGTAGTGGACCTTTGAGATCGGGCTGCCCTGGTTTGGCGGCAGCTGCCAATGCGCGCCGACCTGCGGGAGGTAGCGAGCGGCGTTGGCGCTCGTCACTTCCAGGCCCGCCGGGGCGCCCGGCGCGGTGTTGTCGGTGCGGATCGTGCGCTGGTCACACGATTCCGAGCCGGAGTTGTAGAGGCCGACGTACTGGCCGTAGTCCTGGGCGCAGACCTGGACGGTGTGTTCGCCGTCGGCGAGGGAGCTCGTGTCGAGGTTGTAGGAGTGCCCGTAGGGACCGCCGGTCGGGCAGGGCTGGAAGACCCGGGCGAACTCGCCGTTTACCTGCGAGCTGCCGAGGTTGCACTGACCGGCGTAGTTGTTTTCTGCTCGCTGGCCGCCGTCGATCCGCAGCCGTTCCATCCGCAGCCCGGAGCCGTTGTCGGAGGAGTTCCAGCTGATGCCCTGCCCTCCACGCACCCAGCCGCCGGAGAGGATCTGGCCTCCGGTGAACCCGACCGACGCGTTCGCATCGTCGCTCAGGATGAAGACGAACGAGTTGGCGTCGACGGCGTTGAAGTTGGTTCGATCGCAGCCGCTGGGCCTGACGCACTCCAACTCGAAGACGAAGCGGTGAAAGGCGCTGAAGCCGCCGAACGGCCAGAGGTGGGGGCCGAAGGTCGAGGTGGTCGCCCACTGTTCGCCGGTGTTGGGCAGGCCGGCACCCTGGGTGAGGATCTGGAAGCCGTTGTTGTTGAAGTCAACGCCCCAGAAGCGGGCGCGCCAGCCTTCGTTGAAGGCGTTGGGCTCGCGGGTGTAGCCGCCGCCCTCCATGAAGTGGACGTAGCCAGGCGTGTCCCAGTAGATGTCGCCATAGGCGCCCTGGCCCGCGCTGCCGCTGGCTTCGTGCTCTGAGATCCGCAGGAAGGCGCTGTCGCCGGCCGGATCGGGTGCCGCCCCGCAGTAGTTGTTGAAGTCGAAGATGCCTGCGGGATGGGTGGAGCTGATCGTGTTGGTGGCCGTGCCGTAGCTGTTTGAGCCGTTGTTGCCGGCGCATAGGACCATCTTGTAGACGGAGGCGTGCGCGGTCGCGACTCCCACGACAGCTACGGCTATGCAGACCAGAAAAAGGCATAGGGCTATTGGGGCCGCCCGACGAGCAGGCTGGCGCTGTAGAGGTGACATTCCCTCATCTCCTTGCTTCTTATGTTCGGTTCGGATTTCTGAGAGCCATGCTGTATGGCCCTCTACCTCCCCCACGGATGAGGCACTGGTAGCGCCACCCCCTGGAGTCAGAAAAGGGATCGATCCGATCTCTGAACATCTGCTCCAACAACGCAAAGGCCTGGAATGTGCGGATTCCAACGATCGGACATTCGTTGGCTTCAGTCCGTATAGCTAAAGCCTTACTGAGCGCGGCACTGCGAACACATCCGACAGGAAAGGCTCTAACGCAGCCCATTCGTGGAGGCTGCAAATCGGTGCCAACATGCGTGCCACGCGGAGTTGTGAGCCCCAAAGCCAATATGCTCTCGCAGCGCTCGTGCGACTTAAGAGGCTGACCATCGGAGGCGTGATGCGCTGCGCCCTCTGCGTTGGGGTGGTCAGCATGTTTTGCGCAGCCTCTGCCGTCGCCCAGATCGAATCAGGCGAACCGTTCTTCCCGCGCAGCGGCAGCACGAGCTACGACGTCTCCCACTACGACGCCCGAATCTCCTTTCAGGCCGGCAGCGGCGATATAAGCGCCACCGCGACGATCGAAGCGACGGCGCTTGAGCCTCTCAGTCGATTCTCACTCGACCTCGACGGCCTGCATGTGACCCGTGTGAACGTCGATGCGGAGCGCGCTGCCTTTACTCGCGGCAAAGGCAAGCTGACGATCACGCCCCGCAAACCCTTGCTTGTCGATGCACCCTTCACCGTGGTCGTCCACTACGAAGGCAGGCCACGCAAGGTCATTGAACCCGATGGCTCCTTGAACGGCTGGTTGCGAACAGGCGACGGGGCGATGGCCGTCGGGGAGTCGGTTGGGACGCCATCCTGGCTGCCCTGCAACGGCCGACTCACCGACAAGGCAGCCTTCGACATACATCTCACTGTCCCCAGGGACCTGAAGGGCGTCTCCAACGGGCGCCTGCTCCGCGTAATGCGCAGAGGCTCGCGCAAGACGTTCCACTGGAGAGAGGACCAGCCGATGGACGCCTATCTGGCGGTGGTCGACATCGGCCGGGGAAAGCTGGTGCGAAGCGAGATCTCGGGAATTCCGACTTGGACGATGGTTGACCCCAATCTCGCGAAGCGCTGGCGCAGGACTCTGGCGGCTCTGCCGGGCATCCTCCGCTTCGAGAGCAAAATCTTCGGCCCGTACCCGTTCGACGCGACCGGCTCGATCATCGACGCGGCTGGCTTCGAAAATGCGCTGGAGACTCAGACCAGGCCGATTTATGACTTCCCGCCGAGTCGGATCGTCATCGTCCACGAGATGGCCCACCAGTGGTTCGGCGACTCGGTTGGACTGAAGCACTGGCCTGACATCTGGCTAAATGAGGGCTTCGCGACCTGGGCAGAGTGGTACTACGAAGAGCGCCACGGCGGTCCCAGCGCCCTGCAGACCTTCCGCCGTCTTCGACGGCACGTCCCCGCGTTCTACACCGAACTTTGGAACCCCCCTCCTGGCAATCCCCGCAAGCCAAGGAACCTCTTCGCGATTTCTATCTATACGCGAGGGGGCATGGTTCTAGAGGCCCTACGGCTAAAGATCGGGACAAAGGAGATGCTGGAAGTCTTGCGTGACTGGGCGACCGAACATCGCTACGGCAGCGCCGAAACCGGCCAGTTCATTGCCCTTGCCGAACAGGTCTCCGGGCAAGACCTTCACCCGCTGTTTCAACACTGGCTCTTTGAACCGGGAAAGCCATGACCACTAAGCGCCTACCGCGGCGGTATTGCGGGAGAAATATCGCCAGGTGGCAGGGATCAAAAGGAGCAGTAGACCGATCAGGCTCTAGGCGACACCCTGTCAAGGCCGAGAAGGCACAAGGGGAACAGTCGCCCGGGAGGTCGATGCCTTATGGAAGGTGGCATAGAGAAAGCCTATCGGCGTACGATAGCTCTCTAGAGACCCGTTCGACCTATCATTTCAAATACGCCTTCGTCTCCTGTAATTTCCTTTTCTCTAACGGTGAACATACCCTTAGCATTTCGCACTTTCACTTCTTGCACATGACTTCCGAGAGGATAGTACGATACAAAGTACCGTAGGTTCCGAAGCCACACGAACCGCTGTCGAAGAGCTTGGCCCGGCAGTCGCGGGCGTATCACCACATGCCGTCCGCTACTCATAGTTAGGGTTATGGACTTGACGCTACCACCAGCAGCGCCAGCGAAAACCCTCTCCGATCCCTCGTATTCGTCCCGGCCACTGATCATGAAGTCGTTCGGGAGATGCCCACCAGCGGGAATTCGCCAACCCCAGCTGAAGCTGCCAGGCATGGGGAATTGCCTGTGAAGCTCCGCTTCCGCTTTCGCTTCCCAGCTCTGGCTATATGGCTTTCGGTCGGGACGGAATTCGAATCCCAGAAGCCAGGCCGAGCAGTTGCGTCCGTTGTCTCGAATTGATGCTGCCGCTGTCCAAGGGATGCCGTTGGGGCTGTCCCCATGTGCGATTGGTTGACGGTGCTCGCATGTACGTACCGTCTGATCCGACTGCGCCCATGGTCTTACGCTCAGAACAATAGCCAACAAAAAGCAGGCAGCTAGACCGATGGCCGCCATAAAAACTCTACGTTTGGTTATTGTCATGATATTTCAGTTACCGAAAAGAGACGGATAGGCGTACTACACTAGCCACGACAGATACTTTTTGCATGAAGGTCAAAGTTGTGAACGAATCCGTCACAAAGCGCGCAATCTTTAGCCTCCACCCACATTTCGACTTCGATCGTCCATTCATAGGATACGCCTTGCAGACATTGATATTTTAGCGGATTTCGTTTTTTGAAGTTGCCTATCTCAGTTTCTCCGTTATGGGAGATCTTGGATCCTTTTAGCTGTTCTTCGTAGAGAGTTTCACTTGGACTGCTCAACTTAATTTTAACTGACACAGCTCTATAACTTTCGCCTTTGCGAGCGCAATACACATTGAAGCGAACTTTGATGTTTCCATAACCGCCACGTTCATAGTGATGATGGTTTGTATGGGCATGAACTCTTCCCCTGCAAAAGCCGTCATTGGAGGACGACGCATCGGTGCCGGCGAGGTCGAGGCCATTTATGGGATCTGCGTTGGCATAGTCATATGAATTCGCAGATCCTCCAGCAATCGGATCGGTGGAGATGAACCGCCCTACAGCTGGCACGTAGCTCCTCACACCCATCTGGATCACACCCGATGGCAGTTCCGCTCGTCGCTGCTTGCCGCCGAGCCAGCCGAAGCGACCCGCTTTGCCTGATTTCGGGTTGCCGAACTCATCGAATTCGGATTTGGCGGTCGGTTCTTTGGCTGTCGGGCTAAGGCTAGCCGTGGCAATTATGTCCCCGTGTAGGTCACATAGCTGAAGACTCGTTTCGCCAGAACTTGGCTGGATAGCCACGAGTTCTCCGCCGATCCCGCCGATGTTGCGGGTCCATTCCGATCCTTTGGTGGTCCAGGCAGGCGAGTCCGACCCTCCCGCGTAATGGAAGACTTCGGTTGCTTCTTTGCTACCGGTGACTTTCAATTCGCGCGGGCGACCGGCCGAGTCGAGCTGGTAGCTGTTCGTGAGCCCGTTCTGGGACTGGGTAGCGACCATTTCATTGCTGTAGAAGGTGGTTTCGAGGGTGCTTCCTCCGGCGTCTTTGGCCGGCAGACTCGTGATCCGGCCGAAGCTGTCGTATTTGATGCCTTCGTCGGTCAGTCGATCAGCAGTGTCGTAGCTGTATTTCTGCACCGTGCCTTCGGAGCTGGTGTCGCAGGCTCCCCCGCCCCCGGGCGCCCGCGTAGTCAGCTGGGTCCGGTTGGAGTCGGCTTCGTAGGCATACTGGCGCGTGGTGCAGCCACCACCTGTAGGCGTGTCCTTGACCAGTTTCAACCGGCCTGCCTTGTCGTAGGAGTATTGCTGGTTTGAGGAAAGGCTCGTTTGCGAGAGGACCTGGCCATAGATCGAGTGTTCCTGGCTTTCTTCCAGCCAGGTGCATTTTTCCGAGCAGCTGGTGACCTTCGTGTAGGTGAGGTTGGTCGGTTCGCCGGCTTCGTTGTAGGTCGTTTTGGCCACCAGGCCGTTGGGCAGGCCCTCTTCGGTCATGGCGCCGTCGGCGTTGTAGGCGGCGGTGAAGGTGCCGGCCGCGGAGTCTTCGAGTTTGGTCGGAAGGCCCGAGGTCGCGTCGTAGTAGAGGTTCTGGGTGCCCTTGCCGTCGGTGGTGCTCACCGGGCGCCCGTCGATGTCGTAGGTGATCGTGGAGACATTGCCGTCGGCGTCGAGGTATTCGACCGGGCGGCCAAGGGCGTCATAGCCGGTGGCTGTTTCCTGGCTGTCGGTCGATGGGTCGACCTTCCACTTCTTGATCTGGTTGTTGCCTTTGTCGGCGATGAAGGCCCAGTTGTTGACGCCGAAGGCGATCCCTTTCGGGCCGGAGAAGTTTTCCGAGCCGCTGCCGGAGGAGCCGAATTTGTAGAGGAAGGTGCCTCCGGAGGAGAACTCCTCGATCCGGTTGTTGCCCTGGTCGGAGACGACGACGTTGCCCGAGGGCGCGATCGCCACTCCGGTCGGGTTGTTCAGCTGTCCTTCGCCGGAGCCGAACGTGCCGACCGTGCGGGTCAGGACGCCTTCGGGGCTGAACTCATAGAGGCGGTCGTTGCCTTCGTCGGTCAGCCAGACATTGGACGACGCATCAACGGCGACGCCGATCGGTTCGCTGAGAGTTACGCCGCTGGTGTTTCTCACCCACCGTTCCGATTCAGAGGACACCGATTCGCGGAACTCGCCGAGCCGTTTGCCGGCGCCGTCACTGACCCAGAGCATGCCGCCGGGAGCGGCGGCGATCCCTTGGGGTTCGAGGAATTCGGTGCCTTTGGAGCCGGAGCTGGCTTTGGTGCCGAATTTCTGGATGAATTCGCCTTTGGCGTTGAACTCCTCGAGACGGGTGTTGCCCGTGTCGGCTACCCAGAGGTTGCCGGCCGGGGTCACGGCTATGCCCCAGGGGTTGGTGAACTGGCCGTTGCCGGTGCCTGTTTTGCCGAACTGGCCGAGGTATTCGCCCTGCTGGTTGAACTCCTCGACTCGGTTGTTGACGCGATCGACGACCCAGACGTGGCCTTTGCCGTCGGCGGCGACGCCGCGCGGGCCGTTCAGCTGGCCTTCGCCTGAGCCTTCTTTGCCGAAGGCCAGGGAGAACTGCGGCGATCCCCCTGCGCATTCGCCTTCGCAGACGAAGCGCTGAGAAGTCGCAGCGCCCGTGGTCGGGCTGTAGGTGGTCTGGACCTTGGGGACGGTGGTGCCGCCGCCGATCGTCTGGTGGCTCGTTTCGCGGCCTGCTTCGTCATAGACCGCAATCGTTTTGCGGGTGGTTTCTTCTTTGCCTCCCGGGCTTTCGATCATTTCGATCGGCTCGCCGAGGGCGTTGTAGGAGACGTAGCGGGTTGCGAGCACTTCCGGCAGCACTTTGCCTTCGGGCTGTTTGGCCAGCATGACCTTGCAGGGCAGGTTGGCGTAGCCGGGGCTATTGCCGCACGATGCGTCCTGGGCGTTGGTACCGGCGGTGTAGTAGATCGTCTTCGTCGTGTGCGCGTCGCCGCCTTTGGGACCGGCCGGCAGGCTGCGTTCGGTCGGCAGGCCGCTTTCGTTGTAAGCGATCCGCGTCGTCAGTTTCAGCCCACCGGGTTCTGAGTCGACGATTGTTTCGGTCGGCTGTCGCAGCGTCCAGTTGTACTTGGTTTCGGTGGCGCGTTGATCGGGGTCGATCCCTTCGCCGGTGCTGGCGCCTGTGACTTCCTTGGTTGGCAGGTGCGGGTTTGTGCCGGTGCCGTTCCAGCCTTCTTTGGCGTCTTCGTAGAGCACGACGCGGTGCAGGCGGGCTTTGCGGGTTTCGCCCGTTTCGGCGATGCGCGTCAGGTGCGTCGGCCCCCATTCCTCTTCCATCTGGGTGCCGTCGGCGTTGAAGTGGCGTTTGGTTTCCAGTTCCTTCCAGCGTTCTTCTCGTTTTGCTTCTGCCACTTCCAGGACTCGAAGGCGGTTCTGGGCCGTCAGTTCGCGCACCACGTCGCCATGTTCGTCGGTCTCGCTGGTCGTGATCGACGGTGCGGAGGTCCCTGCGCCCGCAGGCGTAGCGACGTTGACCTGCTGGCCTTCGGCATCCATGTAGTGGACGGTGGCGTGGGCGTAGCTTGAGGGCGGATTGGAGGAGGGCACTTCGTCGGGCGGGAAGATCGCCGTGGCGTCTTGGGGCACGTCTTTCTGTCCCCATTTGCCGACTTCGGTCCCACCCATTTCATAGGGACCTCCTTCTGAGCTGGTTAGCGGGACCCCGTAGGCGATCGTCGTCTGCGCAACGGAAGGGCTCGCCACGAGGCTCGCGCGTTTGACGTTCATCAGCCGCCCGTTGGCTTCCTCTTCGTCGGCGGTGCCGTATTCCATCGTCCAGGGTTCCCGTCCGGGCGGGGTGATCGTTTTGAGCTGGCCGCCGGATGTGTAGGTGTAGGTGGTTTTCAGGGGCGTGGAGAGACGCGGGTCCCACTCGGCGGCGAGGCGGCCTTCTTTGTCGTATTCGTATTTGGCAACCGTTCGGCTGACGGTCTGCATTTCGAATTCGCCGTTGTGCTGATTCAGCGCGTATTCGGGACCGCTGTAGGTGATGCTCGTCAGGCGCCCTTTCGGAGGTTCCCCTTCATGGGCCGTTGAATAGTTGAAGCTGAGCGAGCGACAGCCGATGTTGCCGAGCGTCAGTTCGTTGCAGGTGATACCGGAGGCGGTGGGGGCGATCATGGCCTTCAGCCGCATTTTGCTTTCGGTGCCAAGTTCATAGACCATCTGGCTCGAGCTGGCAGAGCCGCCGGTCTGGGTGATCGAGGTGGGCACGTATTCGCCACCGACGTTGCTGCCGAAGAAGGTGCGATTTCCGGCAGAATCGGTGAGGGCAAAGCCGCCGCCTTCGCTGGCCAGCACATAGCCGGTCATTTCGGGGGGAGTGACCCAAGATGTCCCCGACTTTTCGAAGGAGTATTCGAAGCCTTCGAGGTCGGTCAGGATCGCATAGGGGGAAAGTCCTTCTTCTGCTTCTTCGCTGGAGGGGACGAATTCTTTGACGCCTCGCCATGCGGCAGCTCCGACTTCTTCCACCGCCACACCGGGCTTCCAACCGGGGCCAAGCGCTCCCTGCGGATTGGCGGCGGCATCGCGGGAGGAATGGGTGCGGGCGAATTCGAGGGTCGAGCCCCAGCTCGGGATCGAGACATCGGAGGCGCTGATCGTGAAGTTGCCGGTGAGCAGGTCAACCGCGCCGGGGCCGATCGATGCCGTGGCGTCTTTGGGGCCGCCGGTCGAGCGATTGACCGTGGCGTTCACCGGCACGCTGTAGCCGGCGGTGCCGGTGGCATCGAAGATGGCGCGGACCTGGATCGGGCCGCCTTTGGCGCGCAGGGCGGCGCTCGCGTGGGCGGCATCGAAATAGACGGGCGAGACTTTGCCTTCGGAGACGACCAGCGGCCATTTGACTTCTTTGCCTTCGCCGTCGCGAACGAGGCTCGCCGGGATCGTTTCGAAGCGACCGGTTTTGCCTTCGCGGAACTGGTAGGTGACTCCGGTGGTGCCGGCGACCTGCGTGCTTTGCAGCATCAGCCTGCGCGCCGTCGTCGTGCCCTCGATGGGTGAGGTCAGCTTGCTTTCTTTCGGCGCTTCTGTGTAGTAGACGAGCGAGACGAAGGGGCGGTTTTCTGAGTTCGGCGCCGCACTCGATTCGAAGGTGAGGCTGCGCTGGGTGCAGCTCGAGGAGCATTCGCGCACTTTGTCGTCGATCAGCTTGGCGATGAAGTTGAGGGGCGGGCCGTATTTTGGTTCGCCCTTGTCGTTCAAGGGTCCATGCGGCTCTGAAGCTTCGATCGGGGTGGGCGGCAGCGGGATCGCCCACCAGCCGGCTTTGGCGCCGTGTTCGCTGGTCAGGGTTTTGCCGAGGACCGTGGAGTAGTCGCCGCCTTCGTTGGTCCAAAGAAGATCGGCGCCGCTGTGGGCGTCACGCGCGTAGCGCCGCCAGTTGGCTTCTTTGGTCCATTGCGTCTGGGTCAGCTGGGCCAGTTCGACGCCGCTGGTGTTGACCGCTTCGGTCGAGGCGTTGGCGTTGAAGGCGGCCGAGAGGATGTAGGCGTCGACCGGGACCGATTTGAAGTTGTAGCGGAGCAGGGCGCGCGCCCATTCGTCTTTTGAGCTTTCGAGCTGGGGTTTGTAGGCGAGGAGGAGTTCTTTGCGCCCGCCCGAGCCGCAAAGCCCCCATCCCGATTCGCCTTTCTTGCCGCCGATGTTGCAGTCGAGTTCGGGTGCGGGGACCGTCATCGAGGGATCGATCCGGGCGGGGAAGGTCCTGGCCGGATCGACAAGCCATTCGGGGTCTGCTTCGACCGTGAGCTGCCACCGGCTGCCTTCTTGGGTTTGTAGCTCGTAGTGGACGGCACCCGAGGGAGAGGGATTCGGCGAGCTGTCTTCGATCGTCGGGGCCGGCAGCGTGACGACCGCTTCGCCTTCGTCGTTTCGGAAGACGATGCTGCCGTCTTCTTCCTTGCTCGGCACGAGGCCGGCGGCGGCGCTCAGCTCGTAGGTGAAGACGTGAGGAGAGGAGGGATCGGCCAGTTCGATGTCCTCCTTGATCCCGTCGGCGACCGTCTGGAGGTCGAATTCCAGGTTCCCCTGGGCGCTTTCGTAGCTCGCGTTGTTGCCGCTCACTTCGACGGCTTCGGTTGGAGTGCCGGTGAGCTGGCTCGAAACCCAGCCTTCTTCGCTTTCCAGGCGCACCGGGCCTTCGTCCATCTGTTGGGGGAGGCTCACTTCAAATTCGTTTGCTCCGTTCGTCAGCGATGAGCCTTCGGCTTCGAAGCCTTCTTCGATCGGCTGCCATTTGCCTTCTCCGTCGCGGTAGTTGATCGGGTTGGCGAAGATCCGCGTTTCGAGCTTGCCGTCGGAAAGGCGGAAGGTCTGGGAGGTCGCCGTGCGGTCGGCTATGACTTCGGGGCCTGGATCGGCTGATGGGGAAGCGCTCAGGGTGGGGTCGCCCGACCCACTTGATTCGTCCTGGGCACCCAACGCAATGCCACAGCCCAGTGCGAGCAGTGCTGCAAGCATCGCCACGATCAACCTCATTCCCCGCATAAAACGCCTCCCTTTCACTGTCTCGATGACTAATGAACTAGCTGCTAACTCATTAAAAAATAAGTGATATTCACTTCAGAACGGCGCGAGTGTATACCACGATTCGACGGAATCAATGGTGGATTTTTTTTCAGTGCGAATTTCCAGCTTTAATGACCAAACATCAACAGGTCTGTGTTGACGAACGTGGAGAAAACGACCAGCCCCGGATCGGCGAGGGTCGGACCAGGAGGCCCGTCCCTTGGACCGCCAGGTAGGACGACAACCCCGGAGAGGAAAGAGCCTGCCCTCACTGGGACGGCCCTTTCCGTGCCCTCGAGGATCCGGCCTGGCGGTCCCCGGCTTCCCTCCCTGACGAAATTCGGAAGCGTCCCCCTTTCTCAGCTGGCCGCCATTCGATCCCCTCCGTGAGTGCTTCAAGGGGGACTTCCAGCGCCCCCGCCAACTTCACCAGCGTTGACAGCCGTGGCTCTCGCTCCGCCCGCTCCAACAGGCTCTCCTCCGTGCGGTGTATGCCGGCGAGGTCCGCCAGCGCCTCTTGGCTGAGGCCGCGATCCTCACGGAAGCGCCGCAGGTTTTTGCCAAACCTCCGGTTGACCGGCCCCTGCTTATCCGCGCTTCGCAAGTGCCTTATCCAATTCCGTCAGCGCACGATGTTCGCGCAAGACTCGCTCGTATTCGTTTTCCTCGTCGGCGGATTTCGCCAACCCGGAGACGTATTGGCGTACCGTCTCGTCGTCGGGGGTCTCTCCCCGAGCGAGTCCCGTCAACAGCGCGTCGTATATCGCCAGCTGAGGCGCGGCTGTCTCGGGGTCGGGGTTTCCTTTTCCTCCTTCGTCAGCCCGCTCCGCGAGGTCCTTGCGCAGGTCGTTGAACAACCAGACCAGGAATTCCTTCGAGTCCGGTGCGATCTGCTTCAACGGTCTTCCCTCGGCAGGTCAAATGCTCGGTGTCACCGGCCCGCCGAAGCAGCGGCGACGTAGCGGGCCTGCTCCGGATCGGCGTGCGCGATCAGGTCGGCGCCCTGCAAGACCGACAGGTGATATTTCACCCTTGAGGCGGGCAGGCCGAGTGCCTCGACCAGCTCCTCCTCCTCCGTTCCGGTCCCCCGCTTCTCCATGAGGTAGCCGAGCATGGCGAGGCGCTTGGGGTGCGAGAGCGCCCGTTCGAGCACTGGGTCTTTCGGACTGGGTTGTTTGCCTTCGTCTTGCATGATCGCTTTCTGTTCCACCCCCTCGGCAGCGGTGCCTTGTCGCGCCGAGGGGGCTGGAACAACCCTGGTCCGACTTCGGGAGAAACATTCACTCGTTTTCGTCGGAGTGGTGGAGAGTCGCAGTTAGGTACACACTTGGCAACCCCAGTTTCCTTACCGCACACCTTTTCCTATCTCATGTAACCGTCCTTGGGTCGTCCGGGCCGACCTCGCTCGAACCCGAGCAGGCCGATCACGTTGGTTCGGCCGATCTCCCCCGATTTGGCTAGGCGGTGCGCCGTCCGTACACTGATTTTGTTGGCCTTCTCCCAGGTGTCCAGTAGAAGCTGGTGCCTTTCAAGTTCGCCTTGCTCATCGAGCGCTTGGGCGCCCCACAGGAGGCACACCGGGTCTTCGTCCAGCTTGCCGTTCCGATGCGCGGAGACAGTCTCAGCGAGAATTCCCTGGGTGATGCAGCCGCTCACGTCGTGACGCTCCTCGACGGTCATTGTCTTCGCTTCCGCATCTGAAATTTCAGCCAAGACAACCGCCCGATAGACCGCGACTTTGTGGTTGCCGACCTGCTTGAAGCCCGCCACTTCGATGTTCCCGGCCTCGTAGAGTTCCTTGATGTGGTTGCGGACGCGTTTCAGGTCCTCGCCGAGTAAAAGGGCGATTTCAGCGACGCTGAAGTCTCCCTCGTGAAGGAGCGCGACCACTTCGGTCTTGATCCAGTGCTTGACGCCGAAGGGCGGGGTCTCGTCCGGGCCTCGTGAGCGTTCCTTAGTCGGTATCCGGCCAACGACTAGCGGCTGGGTCAACGGTGATCCCTCCGATCAAAGATGGTCGAGTTCTTTAACAGCGGCAGAGCATAAACTGGCGGACCCACGAAACCCTGTGCGGTCATGAAAACCAATGCGGTCATGAAAACCTTTCTAACCTCTCTCGTCTCAGCCCTGGTGCGGCGCCAGAGCGCGGAGACGGGAGGAGGTGAGCAGGGTGACGATCACGCCTGTGGAGACAGTCGTGCCGCTGATTCACATCTACAAGCAGCGGTAGGCGAACCGGGCCGGTCTCGGTCGTCAAGCATGGGGGTCGGGACCGGCCCTCAGATCGCGCCGCCGACACTCCACGGGAAAAGGCAGTTTGCATAGTCGATTTCTCCCAGTGCCCCGTCGTTCCCTCTGCGGCACGAGCTTTTTGAGTCGCCTGGATACGGCGGCGGAGCGTATCCGGCTTTGTGCAAGTTTGCTATGGACGATCGGCCACCGGTCCTAGAGCGTTCTCCCGATGCCGCCCCGCGCCGAACCGCAAGCCGCCCTGGGGCGGGCCGTCAGGCGGCTGCGCGAAGAACGGGGGCTGACTCAGGAAGCGGTCGCGCACGTCGCGGGCGTTCACGCGACCTGGGTGTCTCGGCTGGAGTGCGGAAACCTGAATCCGTCCTGGGGGATGGTCGAGCGGGTCTCAACGGCCCTGGGTATGGAGGTCAGCGACCTGGCGAAAGCCGCCGAGCGTCCAAAAAAGGGGCGCTGAGGATCAGGCTTCGTCGGCCGCGATCACGGCATCCAGCTCGTCCTAATCCAGCGGGACGAACTTGACCGTTTCGCCGTCCGCGTCGAGGACGAACGACGCTAGCTTGCTATGGATGCCGGGTCGCCGGTCCTAGAGCGTTCGCGCGGATGCCGCCCCGCCCCGAACCAAATGTCCCGCTCGCTGACAGTCTTGATCACGAAGGCCTTGGCTGCGTAGCGACATTGTTGAGTAGCCATGACTGGATCTCGCAGTTAACTAGTTCTCTTCGATCCAGTCGGCGTCGCGTTGAACTTGCTTGCGCATGTCGGCCTCGACCGCCTTTGCGATTCTCGACCAGAAGACTGCGGTTCGGCTCCCTGCGGGGCTTTCAGCTGCGAGTTCACGGGCTTGCTTGGCTAGGGCGACGTCCTGCGGAAAGGGCTCGCCGGGGGTCCCTTGGCGGATCCCGCTTCGAAGCGCCCCATGCAGGGCGCCCTGCAACCCGTCCAGTGCCTCACCGCCAGAGCTGGCCTCAAGCCGCTCCGCGACCCATTGCGGTCGTCCTAGGATCCAGCCACCGCGAGCCGCTGAGATCAGCGCCTCCGCGGCCTCATGCGGCGGCCCACCGCTGGCGAGGCCCTCGGCGATGATCTCGGCCGGCTCCTCGCCACCTCCCCCCAGCGACCAAAAGAGGGTGGGCAGACAGAAGGAGCGTCGACCGCTTCGATCCTCAGCAAGGCGACGCGCTATCTCCCCAAGGGCCTCGCGGCGAAGCTCGGGGGCCTCAGCAAGAAGGTCGGCGCCGAGCCCGTCATGGGGAAGGGGTTGATAGTCCCAGTTATCGGGGCGTTCGTCGCATCGCTCGAGCAGGTGGTCGACTGCAAGTCGGGCATCGGCACCAGCGAGGAGTCCCAGGGCTTTCTCGTACCAGTACTCGACCACCGGGCAGGCGAGCAACCGATCGCAGAGGAGAGCCCAATCGTCACTTGAGAGGTCGGGGATGTGCGTGATCGCCATACAGACCTCCTCGGCGAGCTGCTGATTGGCGATGTCACGCACTGCAAGCACGATGCGACGCGCCAAACCCGGGTCGTCTCCCGCGCAGCGCAAGGCCACCAGGACGGCGCCCCGTGCGACACCCATATCCTCATCACCGGCCAGCCTCACGGCAAGCTCGCGCTCGGGGGCAACCGGATCATTCCACCAGGCCATGCGACTGACGTGATCCGCGGCCAACCGCCGCAAAGAGATATCTCCATCGGCCAGCCCGGCGAGGATCGCTCGTGCCTGCTCGGGCCTGCGCTGCAGCACGGCCGTCAGCAAAACGCCGACGCCGGCGGCGGTGGGGCGGTTGGGTGATGTGCTGAGCAGCGCACTTGCCGCAAGGGCCCAGTCTGGATCGAGTTCTGCCAGAACAACCAGTAGCGCTCCGCAGTCGATGCCCAGTTCGGGCTCGCAGACCGCGAGTCCCTCCATCATCTCCTCGATGCGGCCGAGCAGCTCCTCGGGACCGTCCGTGTCGACAAGTAGCTCTTTCGCCAGTTTGCGGCGCTGGAGGGAGAGTGTCTTCCTGTTCGCGAACTCGGCAAGGGTGTGGGTCAGCGCACGCGCAAGCCTCTCCGCGGCTTGCGGCGGATTGGCGCGAAGGATGGCTCGGGCCCTCGTCTTGACGCCGCGGATAGCGCTGTGCTCCGCGTGCCAGCCGAGTTCGTCGCGCAGCCGACGAGCCACCAGCGGATCCGTGTTTGCGGCAAAAACGCCCTCGATGTCGGCCAGTAGGCCAATCTGCTCGTCCCGCCATTGCGAGACGACCTCTCGCGGCACCGTCTGGCCGTAGAAGCCGTGGGGCTGGCGGAGCATCCCGCCGAGGATCTCGGCCGACGCCACCCGGGTTCGCGGGCCACCCTCGCTGCATTCACGCACCAAGAACGCCCGCAGCCGCGTACGCAGCCCAACGGTTGCGCGTGCATCGACGTAAAAGGAGCCGAGGTGTACCTCATAGCCGCGTGCCCGACTCGTCGTGCCCTCGCGCGCCGTCAATGCCGAGAGCAGGCTTACGGGAAGAGCGCGTCGACTCTCGGCCTGTGCAGGGTCGGCGAGAAGTTCCTCAACCAGGTCCAGCAGGGCTTCCCCGTAGCCGGTCGCGAACCGGTAGTCGCCGAGCTTGCGGATTGCCTCCAGCGCATCGCCCTCCTCGCCGAGCGCTCGTCGTGGGGGCAGATCGGCGCCGGTCTCCCAGAGCAGCCTCAATGCGGGTGCGGTGCATTGCGGATCGAACGCGGCGCTGCGTAGGAGCGGAACCAGGTGGCGCCGGGCGTCCGTGTCGGTGATCTTCATATCGCGGAGGAGAGTCGAGTCCCGGGCCGGGTGATCGAGTAGCTCGCGGGCGATCTCGACGATCCAGGGGGCTAGATAGACGGCACTGTCACCGATCAGCTCAAGCAGGCGCTCGCGCTGCCAAGCGTCGGCCGCGAGGAGCTCTGCCTTGAGGCGAGTGCACAGGGCATCGAGTACCCGTGTCTCATTGCTTAGTCCAAGACGCCAGTCAAGCTCTGCGAGATTCAGCAGCAAACGGCTCGCCATGCCCTCGGGCGTCGCTAGGAAAAGCTCTTCCGCGCGCCCGGTCGGATGACCTTCGCGATCGACGCACGCTTCGTGGAGAAGCCGGTCGGCAAGGATGTCTGGGACGAGTCTCCGTCGGCGACCGGAGCCCACCAGCAAATCGGCGTCTTCGAGCGCGCACACTGCGGCACGGACTTCCTCGATCGAGGTGCCGACCTGCTCGCCTAGCCAAGCCAGCACCCCCTCGGCAGAGGTGTCGAGCGGCTGTAGCGCCGCGATCAGTGGCAGGAGGTGAGCAACCAAGGCGGGGTCGACTCGATCATCGACGCGTCCGATCGCCTCTTCGCGAAATCGAGCGAGGATGTCCTGGTGCACCGTCGCGTCGGTGGCAAGCGCCGCCGGTGCAAGCTCACCCTTTCGCAGTAGCCGCGCCCCCAGCACGCAGAGCGCCGGCGCGTCGCGCGTTAGTCTCGCCAGCGGCTTGGCGAGCTGCGCGTGCTCGGGACCAAGTTCCTCAGCGGCGAGTGCCAGTGCAGCTTGCTGGCCGAGCGCGCCCAGCGGTCCCACCTCGCACACCGCATCGGAAGCAATGCCCAGCGCCGCGATGTCGGCGCGAAGTGCAGCGCGCCCCTGTGGACGGGCTCCGAGCACGATCTTGTCGAGCCCCTGTCGGCGCAGGACGGTGTTCAGCACGGCTAGAAGGTCTTCCCGGCGGTGGGCGTCGTCAACCACGAAGTCGAAGGGATCGAGCGGAAGCTCGTCGAGAATGCCGCCGAGCGCATCAACTCCCTCCAGCAGCAGGAGCATTCGTCGCTCCGGTGAACCGTCGACCAGTGCGCGCAGCAGGCGCGTCTTGCCAATGCCGCCGCGACCGACGAGGACGATGACACGAATCTGCGGATCGGCAAGCGCGTCCTGCAGCTCGCTCAGCTCGCTCTCGCGCCCCCGGAGCTGTTGCGCGGTCCCGAGGGAGCCCTTGCGCTGATCAAGCCTCGCAAACGAAGCCGATGCCGGGATCACGCAGAGATCGCTCTCTGGGCCGAGCAGGCGCCGGCGTTCCTCATCTCCGAGGTGATCCTCGACTATCCAGCGAGCCTGCTCGCGCGGCAATCCGCGCAGCTCGCTTGAGATCTGCTCGAGGTCTTGAGCCTCCCAGGCCGCGGTCTCGCGTACAACTTTGCGCGCGTGAATGGAGAGCGGGCACGTGGCCCAGATGAGATGCTCGTCGGCGTCGTAGGTCGTTTCGGCGATCGTGGTTTCGGCATCGCCTTTCCCGAACTTCGCCACCCGCCGGCACTGAATGGTGCGCACGCGCCCGTCGACCAAGTCGCAGTGGATATCGATTCCCTGCTGGTTCTCTCCCCGCGTCCCATAGAGGTGGGCATCGGCCACGTCGGGCAGAGCGCGGGCCAAATCGAGACAGAAGCGCTCGAAGCGCTTCCACTCAAGCTCAGGATTATTGAGGCGAAGAATGGGCTCGCGGGGCGTTGATGCCATATGGGGAATGGTGACGTAGCGGTCCACGGATCCTTAATGCATCCGGCGCAGCCTGCTCGTTTGGGAGCATCTGCTGATGCCCTCCGTCGAGAATGGGCGGTATCGGGATTTTCGCGCCCTTCGTCGAGCGACAGGACGCTGCTCCCTGGAGCCTCATTCGGCGTGCGGGGCAACTGCCCGAACGGACAAGCTCGCAATCGAAACTCCGAACAGATCCCGAACAACTCCGGTGAGAACGGAGGCAAACGCAGACGAACAGAAGCTAAAGCGCAAAGGGCTGCGAAACGCTGACTTCGCTCTAGCAAGCCAAAACGCCGATTCGGCGATTTAGCCTCCCTTTGCCCCTGTTCTCATCCCAGCCGAGCTTGGGAAGCTCGCGCTCTACCAACTGAGCTACGTCCGCGTGACGGCCATTCTAGGCCGAATCCGAACGCGAGTCTTGCGCTCTACCGGCAGCCGCTCCGAACGTTTCCCGAACATCGGTGTCCTGGCGGGCGATTCCGCGCGCGGACTCAGGTCCTACCTATTCAGTCTTTCTACGCTGCGGCCCACTCCCCAGAGGCTAGGACCCGTCGCGTTGTTTGATTCCGTCGCGCTTCGACTGCGGCAACATGGCGAAGATCGCTTTCCGTTTCTTGGGCTGCGCGATCCGGTCATCCACTACGAAGTTGAGGAGGTTGAACAAATTGGAGGCTGTCCCAACGTCGTCTTTGAGGTCCATCTCGCCGGGATGGACGGCCTCGTTGCCGATCACACGCAGCGAATCCAGGGCCTCCTGAACTTCGACCGGCATACCGTTTTCAACCAGCTTCTTGATGTCGTCGTTGAGGTCACCGCCCCCCGCCTCTAGGTGGAGGCACAGCTTCTGAACAGCGAGCCTCAACAACGCGCATGCGCCTCGCGGAGACTGCCCGACAATCCTCCGCGCCTCCTCGTAGTCCTCCCTGACCTCCTCTGGCATCTCGATATGGGGGCGGGGACCACCCCCAATCAAAGGCTCAATGCAAGTTTCGGTTATTTGGTTCCACCATGAGACGTTCCGGCAGTTGCGGCAGACACATCGCCAATGAGGGTCGTAGTGGGTGCCGCCCGGACCCCCTGCGCCATACCTGAGTTGCTGCCAGGACTGCTGAGCCAACACTCCGCAGTGCATGCAATGGAACCCCTCGCCTTTGAAGCTGGGGGCAACGTGCTCGCCCTCAGCGGCGAGGCGAACGTCCTCAGTCGCCTGCATGTCCTGATCGTCTGGCACTAGCTCAGGCTCAATCTAAGCGGAACGCAAGTCTTGCGCTCTACCGGCAGCCGCTCCGAACTTTTCCCGAACAGCATCAGCGGCGCGGGCCTCGCTGATGTAGTCCTCAACCGACCGGCGCTCGCCGGGTTTCGCGTCAAGCAAGTGCTGATAGGTCCGCTGCGAAACCTCCGGCGAGTGGCCGAGCTGCGCGCCTATCTCGACGGCCGTCCAACCGGCCGCCGCGTAGAGGGTCGCGGCCGTGTGGCGCAGGTCGTAGGGCTTGAGGGTGACACCTAGCCCAACGTCCTCGGCGGCGAGCTTGAAGCAGCGGGCGAGCGGCCGAGAGCCGGTCCCGTGGCGGCGGCCGCCGGGGCGCGTGTACTTGGACCGCCAGTTGTCCCAATCGTGCTTGCGCCAAGGCTGGCCGTCCGACCGCGAGAACAGCAGGCCGCGACCGGGACCGGCAGCCCGCCACTCGGCCAGGTCGTCAAGCACGGGCGCGGGAACGTAGACGCGACGCCGCCAGTGTTCGCCGGTCTTCGAGCCGGGGACGATCACGCCGTCTGACACCTTCTGAATCACCGTCAGCCGGTCGCCGTCAAGGTGCGGCCATTCCAGGGCGAGGGCATCCTGCGGGCGGATGCCGACGAATCCGAGAACGGAAATCAGGGTGGCCGAGCGCAGGTCGTCACGTTCGAGATACCAGCACCGCAGCGCCTCGACCTCGGCGGCCGCTAGCCAGCGATGCTCGCGCTTCACGTACTCCGGCCGCTTGAGCGCCAGCACCGGATTGACTTCGACGTATTCATGCGGCAGCACGGCGGCGTCGAGAATCTGCCGGAGCAAACCTTGAGCCTTGCCGAGCACGGCTGGACCCGCCCCGGCGTCAAGGCGACGTTGCTGCCATTCGTACAGCCGCCGGGGGCGCAGCTCGGTTAGCGCCAGCGAGCCAAGCTCCGGGAGCACATGCCGTTCAAGTAGTTCCCCGTACTTCTCCAACGTCGATTCTTCGAGCCGGACGCGGCCGGTCAGCCAATCCTCCGCGAACTCCCCAAGCGTCGGCACCTTGCGCCGGGGTTCGGGCGCGGGGCGGCCTTCATCCTTCGCCTGCGTGACCTCCGCATTGAAGCGCTGCGCCAGCGTCTCGCTCTTGAAGCTCTTGGAGCGCTGCTTGCCATCGACGCGGTACTTGACCTCCCACGTCCCAAACTTGGTGGGGTGAACGCTCACGTCGCGGCATCCTCCCGGCGCTGCCGGACACGGTCGGCCAGCCCTCCCCCACCCGGCCGCCTTGGCTCAGACTGCTCGCAGCCAGCCGGGTGCGACCGGACCCAGCGGTGCAGATCATTCTCATAGGCCATCAGCCGCCCCTCGACCTTGCGGAACGGCCCACCGCGACGGGCCGCCACGCGATAGAGCTGCTTGCTCGACAGGGGCACGACCTCGACGGCCTGCGCGATGGTGAGTAGACGCGGCTCGGCGGGCGCGACCGTTTCGGCAGCCGCCCACGGAGGCGCGGCCGCCTCGCACCGGAAGGTGGCGGCGTCCGCAAACGCGGCGTCGAGCAGGGCGCTGATCGACTGTCTATGTGGGGCGGTTGCAGTTGGCATCTTTCATATCCATCATCGAGCCGATGTCAAGGTTGACGCGGGGTGTAGTGGCCCTCAATCCGGGCCACTGGGAGACGCCCAGAGCAGGCGCAGGAGGGCCGCCGCAGGGTGTTCCGGATCCTTGGACGGGTCAACGAATTGAAGGCGTCAGACGGCCGCAGTCCGGGGGCGCCACACCGCATATCTGAGCCATTTAGTGGCCATACAGGCCATCGCCCCCTCTCGACTCGTGAGGCCGTGTGTGTACAAGGAAGTGCGTGACTGCGCTTACCCTCACTGATCGGACAGGCCTCCGTGCTGTTGCCATTCGCCAGTGGTTGGATTCCAGTGGAGGGTCCCGCCGTCGAAGGCGTCGAGATCAAGGTCGAACAGGGCGCGATACGCCTCGTCCGGCATCCGTGAATCCAACGTTATCTCGACGTTGGGGTTTTTCGGGATTGGGAAGCCCGGCAGCGTCACCTTGCCGTCTGCCTCGTCCTCACCGATCACGCCAGGGCGGATAACGACTTGCCCCCAGCTCTCTCGGGCGCGCGCCTTGTGGAGGTCAGCGACCAGCCTCTTTAGCGCCTGCCAGGCATCCTTGCCCGCCTCACCCCCAAATCCATTTAGAAACGGCACCGCAAGCACGACGAGCATGACGAGCCACGGACCGTCCCCCTGCATTCGGGCGGACGCCTCGCTGCGGTTCTCGATCCCGGCGCCCGTGAGAACGGCCGCGATGGCATCGACCTCGGCTGGTGACGCTGCTGTATCGACCATTACGGAAATCGGATTCGTGGTGCCCTCCACGGCGGGGAGTCTAAATCGACCGAAGCGCTCCTACCCGGCGCGTCCATGGCTCTCAAAGGTCGCTTGCGTGGTGCCCATCACTCATTCGCCGAGCCGCGGCCGAGTCTCGCCACGGACACCCCTAGGGCATGGCTTCGCCATTGCCCTACGGGGAATGTCCGGGGTACCCCGGACATGGGTAGGGCATGATCCGGCGGCTGATGTCCTACCTTTTTTGGCTCTAAAAAACGGATTCCGCCGGGGGTCGGACATAAGGTCGGACATAATCCGGCCAGCGATGTCCGAGGTGGTCGGACATGCCTTCGGCGGCCAGTGTCCGACCTTTCCTGCCGCCTCACGACCCAACGCCGCCGCCAATCAGATGGCCTCCATGAGACTCGACCCGCCCGAACCCCGGAGCCGCAGCGTCGTGGGGTGCCCGGCCTGTTCGGTGCGAATCACGCTCGGGTCGCGTTCCTCCTTGCGGGCTTCCGCGTGCTCGACGTTGACCAGCCGCCGCACCGTCTTGGTCGTCACCCCGGCGGTTTCGGCGACCTCGCCCTGCTCGTGCTCCCCACCGTCCGCGAGCGCGGCGAGGATCAGGTCCCAGGTCGTGGGCGTCTGATTCTCCGTGGACTCCGTGGGAAGCTCCCAGCGGCCGCCGCCGACCGTCATGCGCCATTCGCGGCCAATGTCTCCCAGACGCGAGCGCGCGCAGTCGATCCCAACAACGCCCGTTATCTCCGGCGCAAACTCCTGGCGGGTCCAGATGCGGTAGCCCTGCGGCGCAGCGTCCAGCTTGGCGGCAGTTCCGCGAGGGCGCTCCGTGGCGACGTTGCCGATGTTGTCGAGAAACACCGGAGTGATGCCACGCTTGATTAGCGGCGTCGCCAACAGGTCGTAAAGCTCGGACCAGTCGTCGTCGGAATTGCTCGATAGCCGGAGCTGGCGCAGCAGCTCGCGAACGGAGTCATAAACCACAACCCGGAAGCCGCGCGAGTCAATCAGGTCCGCGTAATCGTCGGGGTCCCAGTCCTTGTCGAACTCCGGCCAATGGCGGGCGTCGTAGAACTCGCGCAGCTTCGCCTCGTCCAGGTCGGGGTTGAACTTCACCGCGTCATCGAGACGCGAGCGCGACAGCGCCGGGCCGTTCTCGCGGTCCAGCACGAGGACTCCTACCTCGTGCATGGCGACGTTCCAACCGATCGTGTCCACGACGGTGCTCTTGCCGGACCCACGCGCGCCGAAAAAGTAGGAGGCGACGCCCTCTAGGAGCAGGTCGCAGCCGCCGGGGATCGGTTGGCGCGCCTCGCCCAGGTCGCCATCCCACACGCTCGGGGCGTCATCGAAGATCGCGGCGGCGATCTTGTCGTGCGCCTTGGCGGTCGCTTCCTCATCGCCACCCTCGACGGTCGCTGCGTATTCCTCTGCGGACATTCCCTCCAGAGCGTCCGCAATCCCCCGTGCCTGCTTCACCGCGAAGCGGCGCTCCTGTTCGCGGTCAAGGGTGGCGGTCGTCACCTTGCCAGACCCCTCGGGGGACAACTACAGTTGGTGTTGCAGAGCATTGGACTCCTTTCCGAAACGCCGTCTTCGTCGGGGCGGCGTTTCTATTACCCGGCGACTGCGCCACCGGGATCGTGGTTCATCTCCAGCATCGCGCCGGAGCCCAGAAGGGCTCTGGCCCTCTACGTCGCGGGCTTCGAGTAGACAGTCGCTTGTTCCGCTATGGCAGGGCCGCTCAGACTTTCCTGATTTAGGGGGAGTAGGTCTTGAGCTTGCTGTCAATACAAGCGTATACCCTCAGTCAAAAAGGTCAATTTTGCAGGTAGTTCATATTCTTAATACATGCTTACGCAGACGTTGACATGCAAACCCGATATGCTGCCGCCAACGCGCCGCGCAAGCAGCCCTTGGAGCCACGATGAACCCACTTCCGCGAACCGATCCCACCCTCGCCGTCTCCTACAGGCGCGTATCGAGTGACGAGCAGACGCGCGGTTTCGGCCTCGCCGTGCAACAGCGGCGCATCCGCGAGTTCGCCAAGCGCGAGGGCATCAAGATCGTCCCTGGCGGCGACTTCTACGAGGACATCAGCGGCACCATCCCGCTAGCCGAGCGCCCGGAACTGGCGGCGGCGCTGGAGAAGGCACGGGGGGTTGGCGCGGGGGCCATCCTCGTAGCTGACAGGGACAGGCTGGCCAGGGACGAGTTCTGCGCCTTCGATGCTCTACGCCAGTTCAACGCGGCTGGGGTGGTTGTGCTGTTCGCAGATGGCTACAACGGCGACGGTTTGGCCGGGAGCCTCGGTCACCTGATCGCGGCCGACGACCGGCGGCGAACGGTGGCACGGTTGAGGCGTGGGCGAGAGGAGGCGGCGCGAGCACATCCGGCAGCGCGCAAGCAGGGCGGCAAAGTGCCTTACGGCTACCGGCGGACCAAGCACGGACTCGTGGTTGTCGAGGACGAGGCGGAAATCGTCCGGCTGATCTATGCGCTCGCGCAGCTCGGCAAATCGCAGGTTCGCATCGCCGACGACATCTCTAAGCGAACCGGGCGCCGATGGTCGCCCGCGACGGTCCAAGGCATCCTCGGCCGGGACATCTACATGAGGAAGGTGCCCAGCCGGATCGTCGCTCCGCAGACCTGGCACGCGGTGCGTCGTCGCCAGAAAGCGAATCGCCGGCGCGGTCGGGACTCCAGCGGGCGCCTTATCTCGGGGTAGCTGTCTCCCTCAGCATTCCTTTTCCAAATACTCTTTGGCTTCCTTCGCCAAGATTGGGTTGCTGGAGTGAAGTTGATGCGCTCGAAGATGCGTGCACACTTCTTGCCCTCCCGATTCCCTGAATTGACTTTGCTGTTCGCGATTGAACTTGAGCGCGTCACGCCATGACTTTGCCTCGGCGCGATGCAGCTCGCGCCCCGCCGCTTCAGATTTCTTCATTGCCTTTTCGAACACCGTTTCGGAGCTTCCGCACCCGGCGGTTAGGACGACCGCCAAGGCCGCCAGAACAATGGCCCGAATTAACCGAGTTGAATCTATTCCAAAGTCCACGTTGCGATGCTGGGCGGCGTGTAGCCGCCATCAGTTACCTCGATCCTTTCAATCTCGGTTCGACCAGGGACCGGAATTGCGACGTAGCCCTGACGCACTTCCTTTGGAGCAAGGCGCAATATGCCTTGCTGAAATGGGACCAAAGGAGAATTGAAGATTTCGCCTTCTGACGCCGGGTATTGCTGACCCTTCGCGTCAATAGCACTGACTTGGCTTACTTGAAAGCCGCCGCTTTCGGTGCTCCCAAGTTGCTTGACACTCATCTGGAGGCGAATCAGCTTATCTCCAGCCGGGAGCTGTTCAATCGTATATGGATTTCCGTTCGGCTTTGCGCCCTGCGAGATTCCTAGCAAAGTGATGGCGAGGCGATCATCTTTCTGGATACCGTCTTGCTTGTATTCATCGGGAAGGACGAGGGTGTCGCCAACCTGTCCTGCGGCGGTCGCCTCGGAGTCAGATGTAGACGCGCCCGGCGTAGCTTCGGTTCCGGCGGACCCCTCGGTAACCGTCACGGTCTTCACATCGCTGCCGGAACCGCATCCCGCCAATCCGGCGAGCACGAAGGCTGCTGCAAGGGTGGCCAGCGTAGTTGGGTTTGGGCGTCGGAGGGGGTTCACAAGCGTCTAGTTCCGGGAGCCTACTTCGTTCTTTCAGCAAGTGCGGCGGGGGATAGGCAGGCAGCGTGTGTCGCTGTGCCGCGAGCCGACTACGACAACCCTCCTGCCGACCTCGTCTATCTGGGTCGTGCCCTGCGGGCACTGCGCGAAGCGAAAGGCATGAAGCAGATCGAGTTGGGGGCTGCGGCCGGTGCGACCGAGAGTCAGGTCAGCGACATCGAGCGAGCGCGAAACAACCCCGGCTGGATTCTGATTGCGCGCTTGCTCGATGGCCTCAGCGCGACGGTTTCCGACCTCGCGGAAGCCTACGGTCGCGCCGAGCGGGGGGAGCTGGACTGAGGCAGACAGCTAGCTTCGCGTCGTCCACCGATAGCCGGTGTACTGTCGGTCGCCCTCGCGGTAGGTGTAGGTCTCCAGCTCGTGGGTCCCTCGACAGGTCGGGCAGTTCATTCGCCAATGTTCCAGATGACCTCCCCAATCATTCGATTTATGGGTGACCGTGTACGTTGAATCGGCGCACGGACAGGGGTGGTCACGTTCAGAGTCAATCTCCCAAGCCACGTCCCCAGGTTAGTCTGTCTCGGGTCGATCAAGGTCGTCCAGTTTGCCCGTCGCTCGCCCCACGACCCCCGCGAACCCAACGTAAAGATGGCCTAGCTGCACAGCGGCTCGCAATGCATCAAAGCGACGCTTCATTCCCCAGAACGGATGCTCCCGGTCCCAGTCCTCGATGACGCTCCGTTTGTCGCCCCAATGGATCGCTTCACCGTAGAAGATGGTGGACAACATTTGCTCTGGCGACTTGGAGGTATCTGGATGGGAAGCGTTCCGAGCGACCAGGTTGTCCGGGGCCAGTCCGTCTGCATTTGCTCGCACGATGATGAGGTGGTCTAGGTGCTTGGCTCGCATCCCGTTGTGGGCGCCCCTCCAGGCTCGCAGAGTCTCCCGCGACAGACCAGCGTTGTGGGCTTCGCGGCTGACCAGGTCATAAACGCGCTTGAACGACGCCAGCTCCTCAGGCGAGTAGCACTGCCGGAACATGGCGAGGAACCCGACCGTCGCGTCCTGCGCGGTCTTGGTTTCTTCGATTTCCCAATCGCCTGACTGGAGATCGGGAATCGAGACTTTGTAGCCGTCTGGCGCGGTAAGTGCGGTGCTTTTCGCAAGATCGGCAGCATGACGAAGGTAGCGGTCCAGGCAAGACCTCTCGTCATCCGTCCAATTCGGAGCCTCAAAAGTCGGGAACGTCCGCGGGTCGGCTAGCGGGAAGACGTATTGAAAGAACAGCCAGTGCCAATCCAACGAGTCGTCGGCATCTTCTGGAAACCAAGATCGCAGGATCGGCGGCCAGCGAAACTCGATCTTTCGCCGGAAGTATTCGTTCCATCCCTCTAGCTGAACTTGGATCGTGTCGTCGGCCATGAAGTCTGAGACAGCCCCCTGCGGCCGCCTAGCGCCGCTTCCGTGACTTGCGGTGCTTTGCCTTACCTTGGGTCTTGCTAGGCCGTTTTCGTTTCGACTTCGGCTTGGCGGCCGGATCGGGTGACGGTACGGCGTACGTCGGAACCGGCTTGGCCCGGATCGCGTTGGAGACTTCCTCGGCCGACGACGGTTGCTTGGCAGTGGCTTGGAGATAGAGCGCTATAACGGCGATTAGAAGGGTGATCCATTTTGCCGGATCGGATTTGGCGAGCACGTTTCTAACCGTTGGAGCAAGGGCGGGCGTATCGGCCTCGACGCGCTGGATGACTTCCTCGTTTGAAGCGTCGCCCCGCCGAAGAGCTTCCAGTAGGTCGATCAGTCCTTGCAGCGCGGGGGCGGGGATACCGGACGACCGGACGACTTTCAGCGTGTCGTTCTGTAGGTCATAGATTCCGTCCGGGACCTTCCCCATGCCCCCGCATTCAGGGCATGGTCCCACGCCGACATTCGAGAGCTGGACGTTTTTCGCGTTGCCACCGATGGCGTTCGTGCTGCCGAATACGGTGCTGCAACGCGAGCAGATGGCCGGAATCATCGCCATAAGCTCAAGGTAGCTAGAGCAGAGGCGGCGACGCCTCCTGCTCCGAACATTTCCAGAACATCGCCCGGACTCCAGGCCACCGCCTACGGCCTCTCGCGCAGCGCCTGACGGCCTCAGATGGCTTGGGATGTAGGTTCGCCTGTCTGCGGTGGACTGGCCTCCCTGCGACTCGCCAGCTTGGGAAGCTCGCGCTCTACCAACTGAGCTACGTCCGCATTGGGAAATTCGCGATTCCAGAGCCATCCTAGGCGATCTCTGGACAATGGGCGCGAGCGCGCCCGGGGCTCATGGGTCGGTGGATTGCCCGCGCGTTACGTTGTTTTGCACGGATGGAAGGGGGTCTCGCAGCATTGGCCTCTGAGGTGCTCCGGCATCGTCAGCCCGCATACTGACAATGGAATGGGCTCGCGCTAGGAAATAGTCTGCTCGCCAGCCTGCTCGACCAAGCCTTCGAGGGTGTCGTCGTCTTCTCCCAAAGAAGAAGCCACCCCGATGCTGGTTGTGTCTTCGGGGTGGCGCTCGGCAATTTCAGCGCAAGCATCAAGGAGCCAGCGCCGTGCTTCCTCAGGGTCGACCTCCGCGAGGGCGCAGACGAACTTACTCTCGCTCCAGCGAACAATCGGGTCAAAGGGGCGGAGCCTCCCCCACAGAGCGAGGAAGAGATCGCGAGCCAAGGCGACAAGAGCCGCGTCGTCCTCCGAATCGTCCTGACGTTGCTCAGCCGGGGAGATCTTCTCGAACCTGATGACACCGATCGCCAGCGTGCGGCTCATGCCTTGAGCGCGCTCGAGTTCATGGCGCAAGAGCATCTCCCCTATCCGCCGTCCATAGGCGCCGGTCGACTCGTCCATCTGGGAGCGCTCGATCTCGGCCATCAACAACTCGCGGTCGTTGGCGGCCTCTCGGCGGTCGCGGGCCGCTTCCTCGCGATCGCGGGCGGCGCGCTGACGGTCCTCCGCGGCCCGTGTCCTGGCAGCGGCGGCGCTGGCCCTCGCCACAGCCGCCACCTTGGCAGCGGGGCTGTCCTTGCCGAGTTGGCCTGCCATCCCCTCGGCGGCTCTGTCCACCTCCTCGGCCTCACGGTCGCGAGCGGCGGCAACCTCGTCGCGGTGGCGGGCCATCTCGTCGCGGCGCCATGCTTGCTCGTGGCGTTCGGCGGCAACCTGGGCGCGAACCGCGGTCGTCGCCATCCGGGCCATCGTCCCCTCCCCCCGACCGGCCTTAGCCTGCTCGTGTGCGCGTAGCCCAGCGGAATCTGCGGAAGGATTTGCCTCCAGCTCGCGGTCGGCGATGACCTGATCGCGGTCGGAGACGCGCTGGTCGGCGTCTGAAGCCGCCTGGTCGCGGTCGGCCATGCTCTGGTCGGTATCGGAGGAGGTCTGATCGGCGTCGGAGGCAGTCTGATCTCGATCCGATGCGGACTGATCGGCTTCGAGTTGGCCAGAGCGCCGGCGCCACGGAACTCGTGGTTTGATTTTGGTCCTCTCTCTTTGACCGATGACGGCAGCCCTGGGTTGAGCCTTACCGATCGACCGTTATCGAGACTAACAGCGCCGACCCGGGCAGCCCTCCGAGAGCTCGCGCTCTACCAACTGAGCTACGTCCGCATCAGGGGACTGATTCTTGGGCTGCCGCGCCGCTGCCCGGGACGGGGGCAATCTAGAGTCCCTCACCCGTGAGTGCGCGCTCGTTCATCGCCTTCCTCGCCGTGCTGGCCGTCGTCGGCCTGCTTGCCTTTGGCCTGCTCAGTAAGGGCAATGCGAAGATCGCCGTCGGCGATCCGGTTCCCGACAGGGTGCTGCCCACTTTGCCAGGCCCCGGCCACGGCTCAATTGCCGAACACCGCGGCGACTGGGTCCTGGTCAATCTCTGGGCCTCGTGGTGCCTTCCCTGTCGCGAGGAGGCGCCGGTGCTGGAGCGCTTCTACCGGCGCTACCGCACCCACGGCACGACCGTCGTCGGCATCAACGTGCAGGACAACCGCGGCGACGCCGTCTCCTTCCTTCGCGACCACCCGACCAGCTACTCGCAGCTGCGCTCGATCGGCAACGAGCGCAGCGCCGCCTTCGGCTCAATCGGGGTGCCTGAGAACTTCCTCGTCAACCCACGCGGCCGCCTTGCCCTGATCTGGCGCGCGCCGGTTGACGATCGCATCCTGCGCGAACGCGTCGTCCCGCTGATCGAGGGAAGACAGTGAACCGCGCGGCGACACTTTCCGCGCTCGTGCTCGGCCTGCTGATGCTCGCCCCCGCCGCGGGCGCGGTGCCGCAGACGACCGTGAACGAGATCGAAGGCGAAGTGATGTGCCCGATCTGCGGCACCCTGCTCGAGCTCTCCGACTCGCCACAGGCCCAGCGCGAGAAGGTCTACGTCGCCAAGCTGGTCGCGGCCGGCAAGAGCAAGGCCGAGATCAAGGACGACCTCGTCGCCCAGTACGGGCCGTCAGTCCTGGCCCTGCCGAAGGCCTCCGGGTTCGACCTCACTGCCTACCTAGTTCCGGTGCTGGCGATCCTCGCTGCGATTGCCATCTTGGCCTTCAGCGTGACGCGCTGGCGGGGCGATGGCAAACGCTCCCAGTCCTCCGGAGGCGCGACAGCACAGGCCCCGCGGGGCGAGGACGCGGAGCGGCTCGAGGCCGACCTTTCCCGCTACGACCTCTAGCGTCGTCCAGCAACTGTCCCGGCGCTACAACTTGAGCCGCACGGCCCGGGCCTGAATTCCCGCCCCGGTCACCCTTGCCTTCAACTGTCCGGTGCTCTTCAGCAGTTGCTTCGCCCCGGCGCTGAGCTTGATCTTCAGCGTCGTCGAAGATCCAGGGGCGAGGCTGAAGGTGGCACTGCCGATCGCAGCATTCCCACCCTTGCCTTTGAGCTTGGCGCGAAGCTTCAACGAGCCTCGACAGGACGATGGGCCGCTGCAGCGGATACCAACGAAAGCCTTCCCTCCCTTGACCTTGGCGTTCCCGGCGATGACCGCCACACCGCTGGAAGAGGGCGTGGGGATCTTGGCGAAGGTCGCGGTGACGCTCTGGGCTTCAGAGAGCTGCACCCTGCAGGGGCCAGGCCCGGTACAGGCGCCGGAAAAACCACTGAAGGTTGAGCCGGCAGCGGGCACCGCGGTCAGGCTGACCTTGGCGCCGGCGGCTATTGAAGGGGTGCAGGTTGTGGTGCATTCGATGCCCATCGCTTTGCTCCTCACGGTGCCGGCACCGGTGCCTGCCACGACGATCGAGAGCGTGCGCACGCCGACCGCGGCGAAGACGGCCTTGACCGTCCTCGTACTGTTGATCTTGCGTTCGCAGGGAGCTACTCCGCTGCAGGTGCCGCCCGACCAGTGGCTGAAGGCCGAGCCGGGAGCCGGGGTCGCGATCAGGGTGACTTTGGTTTTGGAGATGACTTCGGTCGAACAGGTACTGCCGCAGTCGATCCCGACCGGGGAACTGGTCACGGTGCCGGTGCCGGTGCCGCCCTTTGTGATCGTCAGCCCGTAGAGGACAAAACCTGGTTCGAGTTCGAAGGTCGCGGTGACCGACCTTGCGGCGCTCATCGTGACCAGACATTTGTGCAGGATGACGCTGTTGCAACCCGACCACTGGACCGCCTGTGTATGCAGGCCCGAGACGCCGGTCAGAGTCACGGTCGAGTCCTGGCCGAAGTTCTCCGAGCAGGTGGCACCGCATTCGATCCCCGCCGGGGTGCTGGTCACGGTGCCGGTGCCGGTGCCGCCCTTGGTCACTTCGAGCTGAACCTGGTAGAGGCTGAAGGTCGCGGTGATCGCTTTGGCGACGCTCATCGTGACTTCGCACTCTTCTTCTCCACCGACTTCGACGATTTTGGCGCAACCCGACCACACGACCGGCTGGGTGTTGGGGTCAGATACGGCGGACAGGGTGACGGTAGTGCCGATGGCGTATTTGGCCGAGCAGGTGGCGCCGCATTCGATCCCCGCCGGCGAACTTTCGATCGTGCCGTTGCCCAAGCCTGCCTTGGTCACTTTGAGTTCACGCTGGAGGATGTCGAATTTTGCGGTGACCGCTTTGGCGGCGCTCATCGTGACTTTGCACTGGTTTTCGAGGTTGACGAATTCACAACCTGTCCAGGCCACGGCTTTGGTGTTGGCGCCAGCTACGCCGGTCAGAGTGACGACGGTGTTATCGGCAAAGCCAAACGAACAGGTGGCACCGCAGTTGATCCCGGAGGGAGAGCTGGTGACAGTTCCGGTGCCGGTGCCCGCTGTGGTCACCGTCAGCGTCTGCGATGCCGAGGCGGTAGATGGGAGCACACCCGCGAACGCAATCACCGCAGAAACAAAGGTCAGAGCCGCAAAACGCATGGGCCAAGACCGGAAGCAGAGCATGCTCCGCTGGCTATCTCCCGCTCCCACTCGATCATCCCCTCTCCTAAAAAGATCTACCGCTATCCCTGGACAAGTCGACGATTCGGATTACCCCGCCACCCGCCCCTGGGCAGCTCGCGAATCGCGACGTACCTTAACGGTACCTGAGAAATACAGCAACCCAAGTAGGGGGCCGACGTGCTCCAGTCAGCATCGTCAACTAGTCAAGCTCAACCGCAGATGACAAGCCCTGCAGCCGGAATCGATACCCGATTCAAATTCTCAGCTCGTCCGCCGCAGACAATTGTCGCGTCGGCCATGCCGGCGAGAACATGGACGCCATCCAGGTTTTGATCGAGCTCTGGACCGTCAATGACGAGCAGGTCGTAGGCGCTGCGCAACTTCCCGACCGCGTGGCGGCATCGCTCGGACCCGAGCAACGATGCAGAGGCCGACCCGGGCTCTCCGGCGACGATGCAGGCGAGCGGCTCGGTGGCGCGACCTGACGCCGGACCGGCGAGCACCAACGCCTGGAGGATCTGCGGCGCCTCTGCCTTACCGAGGAGGTACTCGTGCAGGCCGGGACTTGAGGAGAGGCCAAGAGCCCCGGCGAGCGCCGGTGCGGCGAGGTCGGCCTCGAGCAGGACGACCCTGGCTCTCTCGAGCGTGGCAGCCGTCGCAAGACCGAGGGCAACTTCTGACTTTGCCGGTCCGGTCGCCAGCACAACTCGCGAGCCAGAGAGCGCGGAAGCCAGGTGAGAGAAGGCCTCCAGCCTGCCGTGGTCAAGCGCTCCTGCCCGGGACGAGGCCGCGGCCGACGCGGGGATTTCCGCCAGCACCGGCTGCCTCCGTCGCCGGCCCAACATCACATCTTCTCAGGGGCGGAGATGCCGAGCAAACCGAGCGCGCCGGCGATCGTGCGCTTAGTGAGCAAGGCCAGAGCGAGGCGAGAATCCTCCACGCCTTCGCCCTCGGCACCGACCACCTGGCAGTCGCGATAGAAGCCGTGGAAGTCGGCGGCAACCGAGGTCGAGTAGGTGCAAATCCTGTGCGGGGCCCGTCGCTCGGCGGCCTCGCGCACCTCGCCGGGGAATTCGAGCAGGCGCTTGATCAGCTCGCGCTCGGCCGGCTCGAGCCGGGTGCCAGGCGTGGCGATTCCGGCCGTTGCAGCCACCTGCGCGGAGTCTCGTTCGGCCTTGCGCAGAATGCTGGCGATGCGGGCGTGCGCGTACTGCACGTAATAGACGGGGTTGTCGTTGGACTGGCGGCGAGCCAGCTCAAGGTCAAGGTCGACGGTGGTGTCGTGACTGCGCCAAAGCATGAACCAGCGGGTCGCGTCGACGCCGATGTCGTCGAGCAACTCGTCGAGGCTGACGAAATCGCCACTGCGCTTCGACATCTGCGCCCGCTCGCCACTTGCGACAATGTGAACTAGGCGCATGATCAACGCCTCGAAGCGGTCGGGGTCGGCGCCAAGGCCCTCAATCGCCGCACGCAGGCGCGCCACGTAGCCATGGTGGTCGGCACCGAGCACGTTGACCAGCCGATCGAAACCGCGCTCCAGCTTGTCCCAGTGATACGCCACGTCGGCGGCGAGATAGGTCGGTTCGCCGTTGGCCCGGATCAGCACCCGGTCCTTGTCGTCGCCAAAGGTCGTGGTGCGCAGCCAAAGCGCCTCTTCGCTGTGGTAAGTGTGACCCTCCCGCTCGAGTTGGGCAAGCGCGGTGTCGACCTCGCCGCGGGTGTAGAGATCGCGCTCGGAGAACCAGTTGTCGAAGCGGACGCCGAAGCGGTCGAGGGTCATTCGCACGCCCTCGAGCACGAGCTCAATGCCGCGCGTACCGACTGCGCTGAGATCGCCCGAGTCGATCCCCTCGGCGGCAATTCGCTCTCCCAGCTCGCCCACGTAAGCGCCTTCGTAGCCGCCCTCGGGGAGCTCCTCGTCGCACATACGGGCGGCGATCGAGGCAGCGAAGCGGTCGATCTGGCCGCCCGCGTCGTTGACGTAGAACTCACGCTTTACCTCGTGGCCGACTGCCTCCAGGAGACGAACCAGTGCATCGCCGTAAGCAGCGTGGCGGCCGCCGCCAACATGCAGAGGCCCAGTCGGGTTGGCGGAGACGAACTCGACCAAGATGCGCTCAGGCGAGGGATCGGGCGCAGGGTCGAGCCGCTCCCCGGCGGAGGCTAGGCTCGCCATCGCGCCCCGGTACCACTTGTCGGCAAGGAAGAGGTTGACGAAGCCGGGGCCGGCGACCTCGATCCGCTCCACGGCCCCCTCGCCGAGTTGCTCGCCCAACTCGGTGGCGAGACGAGCGGCGACGTCGCGTGGGTTTTCGCCAAGCGGGGCGGCGAGCAGCATCGCTGCGTTGGAGCTGTAGTCACCGAGCTCCGGCTTGGGCGGGCGGTCCAGGGTCGGCTCAGGACCGGTCGGCTCACCGTTGCGAAGGGCAAGCGCGGCGCGGCTGACGGCCGAGCGCAGCTCGGCGATCGGATCGCTGGTTGCGTTCATCGCGCGCATCGTATGGAGGGGCGAGCGCCGAAGTACGCTGGCTGGCGTGCGGATTGCTGCGATCACCGACGTCCACGCGAACCTGCCTGCACTCGAAGCCGTCCTGGAGGCGGTCGATGCCGCCGGGATCGAAGAGATCTGGTGCCTCGGAGACGTGGTCGGTTACGGGGTCGAGCCCGATGCCTGCGCCGACCTCGTGCGCGAGCGCTGCCAGATTTGCCTGGTGGGCAACCACGATCTGGCCGTGCTCGGCGCCCTCGACATCTCCTCCTTCTCCGAGGCGGCGGCCGAGGCGGTCGAGTGGACCCGCGGCAGCATCAAGCAACGCACGACCGAGTTCCTTGGTGAACTGGACCCGAATGGAGAACGCCACGGCATCAGCCTCTTCCACGCCTCACCTCGCGATCCCATCTGGGAGTACGTGCTCTCCGGAGAACAGGCAGACGCCGGCATGGACGCCAACCCGAACCGCCTCGCACTGATCGGTCACTCTCACGTCGCCCTCTTCTTCACCCGACCAGAGGAGGGTGAGACGCGCGGCGGACAGGCCAGTGACGGCGCTCTCCTCGACCTCAGCCGGGGGAGTTGGCTGGTCAATCCGGGCAGCGTTGGCCAACCTCGCGACGGCGACCCGCGGGCGGCCTGGCTGGAACTAGACATCGAGGCGGAGACAGCCTGCTTCCACCGGGTTCCGTACGAGATCGAGCGCGCCGCGACGCCAATTGCCGCCGCCGGGCTGCCAGGCCGCCTGGCCGATCGCCTCTACGCCGGCCAGTGATGGGTGACGCTCAATTGCAGGTAAATCTGTCCAACAAAGGGTTCTCTAGACTCGCACCGATGCGTCGACTCGTCGCGTTCCTCCTCGCCGTCTCCCTTTGCATCGCGACGGCGGTATCGCTCGCCTCCTGCGGTGGAGGCAAAGACGCGAAGCTCCTGCCTGGCGCCACTGCGCAGGAAATCACCGAAAACCTCGACCTGGTCAAGCAGTACGCGGAAGAAGGCGAATGCGTCGGGGCGGCAGATGCGGCCGGGGAAGTGAGCACCCAGGTCGAAGCGCTGAGCGGAGTCGACCCGAAGTTGAAGCAGGTGCTGCAGCAAGGTGCCGCGCGGCTCAATGAAGTAATCGCGAACTGTGAAGAATCGAACACGGAAGCCGTGGCGCCCGCGAGCGAAGCGACGACCGAAGACAAGGAACCCCCGGGGCAGGAAAAGAAGGCCGAAAAGGAACGGGAAAAGGAAGAAAAGGAACGGGAAAAGCAGGAACCTCCGGAACCGCCGACCACCCCGACCGAAACGACACCAGAAGAACCCCCCGTCCCGCCAACCGAAAGCGGCGGCACCGGGGCGCCAGGGGGCGTCAGCCCGGGCGCTCCGGCTGCCCCCGGAGGCGAATGATGGCGAGCGGAATCCTCTCGGGCCGCTATGAGATCGGTGACCGTCTCGGCTCCGGCGGCATGTCGAGTGTCCACCAGGCCACCGACCTGATCCTCGAGCGCACCGTCGCGGTCAAGATCCTCGCCGAGCACCTCTCCGACGACGAGCGCTTCGTCGAACGCTTCCGCCGCGAGGCGCTCGCGGTCGCCAAGCTGATCCACCCCAACATCGTTCAGGTCTATGACACCGGCATCGACGAGGGACGCCACTACATCGTGATGGAGTACGTGCAGGGCCGCTCGGGGGCGCAGATCCTGCAGCGCCAGGGGGCGCTCGACGGCGAGACGACTGCCGAGATCGGGGCCCAGGCCTGCGCCGGACTCGACTATGCCCATCGCCGCGGGATCATCCACCGCGACGTCAAGCCCGGCAACCTAATGATCGTCGGCGGCCCTGTCGGCGGCGGCGAGATGACTGTCAAGCTGACCGACTTCGGCATTGCTCGCGCGGTCGAACAGACCCGAATTACCCAGGTCGGCTCGGTGGTCGGCACCGCCGCCTACCTATCGCCCGAGCAGGTTCGCGGCGAGGAGGCGACCCCGGCAACCGACGTCTACGCGCTCGGCGTCGTCCTTTACCAGTTCCTCACCGGGCGGCTGCCGTATGAGGGATCGAGCCTGGCCGAGTTGGCGGTGCGCCAGCAAAACGAGAGCCCACTCCCGCCCAGCACTTACAACGATGGGGTTCCTGAGATGCTGGGGGCGGCGGTCCTGCGCGCGCTCGAGGGCGACCCGGCGCGCCGCTACGCCAGCGCTAGCGAGCTGGCCGGTGGGCTCCAGCTCGGCCTGCAGGGTGAGGACGTGACTCTACCCCCGGGGGAAGGAGCGACACCTACTCAAATTCTTGGCAGTGAGACCGCCACCCGCAATCTCGACCGTACAGCCCAGACCGAGTACCGACCCGCCGCCTCGCAGACGCGGAGACCGGCGCCCCGCGCCCCGCTGCCACCTCCTCCCGCGCCAGCACCGTTCCAAGCAGAGCAGAAACGAGGGGCCTTCTCTCGCTTCGTCCGCTTCGTGATGGTCCTAGTGGCCCTCGTCCTCATAGCCGCCGCCGTAGCTGCAGTGGTGATCTACACCACTGACAAGGCCACCGGCGTGAAAGCGACCGAAGTGGCGGGGCACACGATCCACAAGGTCGTCGAAGAATTTAAGGACCTGGTGAAGAAGAACACAACCGAATAGCCGCCCACGGCGCCTCGCCGCGCATAACCGCGGTGGAATAGGCGTCAAAGGCGCTCGCCCCGATGGCTGCACGGGCGTGGGTCATCAGCTCCTGGAGATAGGTGAGGTTGTGCAGGCAGATGAGACGGACCGCGGTCAGCTCTTCGGCGCGGGATAGGTAGCTGAGGTAGTCGCGATCGTGGTTTTGGCAGGCCGTACAGGGGCAGCCATCGGCGATTGGGTTGCGGTCACCCGCGTGGCCCGCCTTGCGCAGGTCGAGGCGGAAGCGGTTATCGGGATCGGAGACGAGGGCAACACCATGGCGGGCCAAGCGGGTCGGGACAGCGCAGTCGAAGACGTCGAGACCGAGGGCGATGCCCGAGAGCAGGTCGTCGACCTCGCCGATGCCGAGTAGGTGCTTTGGCGCCTCCTCGGGCAGCATCGGCGCGGTCATCGCCAGCACATCACGCATCTCAGCCTTGTCGCGACCGAGGGTGCCGCCGATTGCGAGGCCATCGACCCCGGCAGCGGAGACATACTCGGCCGATTCGCGTCGCAGATCCTCGTGGACCCCGCCCTGGACGATCCCGAACACAGCCTGGCGCCCTGGCCCCTCCTCCCCGTGCCAAGTGAGACAGCGGTCGAGCCAGCGATGCGTGCGCTCGGTCGAGCGCGCCGTGTAATCGCGGTCGGCGTGAAACGGTGTGCACTCGTCGAAGACGAGTGCAATGTCGGACCCCAGCGCTGCCTGTACCTGCATCGAGACCTCGGGCGAGATGAACAATTCCGTCCCGTCCCGGTAGGAGCGAAACCGCACCCCCTCCTCCTCGATCGAGACAACCGACCCGTGGTCTCCCCCCTGCCGTCCGCTTCCCTTGACCTCATTGGCTACTCCACCGTGGGCCAGCGAAAAGACCTGAAATCCGCCCGAATCCGTGATCAGCGCGCGATCCCACCCCATGAACCCATGCAAACCACCCGCGACAGCGATCCGCTCCGGCCCGGGCGAAACGAACAGGTGGTACGTGTTCCCCAAAACCATCTCGTAGCCGAGACCAGCTACCTCGCGAGCCTCCAGACCACGCACGGACCCTTTCGTAGCCAGCGGAATGAACGCCGGCGTTTGGACCGTGCCGTGCGCCGTGTGCAGCACTCCGGTCCGCGCCGCCCCATCCCGCACTCCAATCTCAAACCTGAGTCTCTCTGGCTCAACCCTCATACGACGAGTGTCGAGTTGAGCACACCATGGTGTGCATAGCTCATCAATCGATTTTGCCGGCGATCAAGGAGCGACCGGTCATAGCTTTGGGCTGGGAGATGCCGAGAAGCTCTAGAGCGGTCGGGGCAACGTCGGCGAGGATGCCGCGGTCGCGCAAGGTCAGCCCCGCAGCGGTGACGATCAGCGGCACCGGATTCAACGAGTGCGCGGTGTTGGGCGAACCATCGGACTCGAGCATGTGGTCGCAGTTACCGTGGTCCGCCGTAACGATGCAGATCCCGCCCTTGGCCGTCACCACCTCGATCACGTCGCCTAGACAGCCGTCGACCTCCTCGACTGCCGCCACCGCGGCTGGGATCACGCCGGTATGGCCGACCATGTCGGGGTTGGCGAAGTTGATGATGCCGAAGCGGTAATCGCCGCCCTGCCAGTACGAGACGAAGGTGTCGGCGGCTGCACGGGCGCTCATCTCGGGCTTGTGATCGTAGGTCGGCACGTCGCGCGGGGAGTCGACCAGGTGGCGCTCCTCCCCCTCCCACTCCTGCTCGCGGCCGCCGTTGAAGAAGTAGGTGACGTGGGCGTACTTCTCGGTCTCGGCGACGTGCAGTTGGCGACCCCCTGCCTCGGAGATCGTCTCCGCCAGCGTCGTCTTTGGCCGTGCCTCGGGGAAGGCGACCGGGTAGGGCCAGCCCTTGCGGTAGGAGGTAATCGTCGTTAGATCAAGCAGCGGCCCACCGGACCGCGAGAACTCCTCAAAGCCAGGCTCGGCCAAGGCCCGGGTCATCTCGCGCGCCCGGTCGGGACGGAAGTTGATGAAGATCCCGACGTCGCCCTCGGCGACGCAGTCGTAGTCGCCGATCACGGTCGGCTTGACGAACTCATCAGTCTCCTCGCGCTCGTAAGAATCGCCGATCGCCTGCTCGGCGCTGGCGGCGTGTAGGCCGCGAGCGTGCACGATCGCGTCATAGGCGAGCTTGGTCCGCTCCCAACGCGTGTCGCGGTCCATCGCGTAGAAGCGGCCGCTGACGGTTGCAATGCGGCCAGCGTGGCGCAGCCAGCGCTCAAGCTCGTGCACGTACCCCTTGCCGCCGCGGGGCAGCGTGTCGCGGCCGTCGGTGAAGGCGTGAAAGACGACGTCGGGGACACCCTCGTGCGAGGCCAGCTCGATCGTCGCCTCGATGTGCTCCCAGCCGGAGTGGACGCCGCCGTCGGAGACAAGTCCCAGCAGATGCAGACGCCCTCGCGGGCTGCGACGGGCGCGATCGCAAGCGGCGAGCAGCGCCTCGTTCTCGAAGAAGCTGCCGTCGGCGATCACGTCGTCGATCCGCGCCAAGTCCTGCTTTACGATCGCCCCGGCACCAAGGTTGAGGTGGCCGACCTCAGAGTTGCCCATCTGGCCGTCGGGCAGGCCGACGTCGCGGCCCTGGGCCGAGAGCTGGGTGTGGGGAAAGCGCTCCCAGAGACCGTCGAAGACGGGCGTCGCCGCGAGCGATATCGCGTTCCCCGGGCCGGGCTCGGCCAGCCCCCAGCCATCGAGGATGACCAGCGCCAGCGAAGGGACGGGAAGGGTCAACCCGCCGCCTTGACGATTGCGGCGAAGTCGGCAGGGTCCAAGCTGGCGCCGCCGACCAGTGCTCCGTCTATATCGGGCTGAGACAGTAGCTCGGCAGCGTTGCCAGGCTTTACCGAACCGCCATAGAGGATCCGCACCGCATCGGCGCCACCACGCTCGCGCAGCGTGTCGCGAATGAAGGCACAAGCCTCCTGGGCCTGCTCGGGCGTCGCGGTGCGGCCGGTGCCGATCGCCCAGATCGGCTCATAGGCGATTACTACCTGGCCGAGCTTGCCGCCCTCCACCTCGGCCAGATCCGCCTGCAGTTGGCGCTCCAGTACCGCCTCCGTCTGCCCTGCGTCGCGGGCCTCCTCGCTCTCTCCGACACAGAGGATCGGCTCCAGGTCGGCGGCAAGCGCTGCCGGCACCTTGCGCGCCAGCGCCTCGTCGGTCTCACCGAAGAACTGGCGACGCTCGGAGTGACCGAGGACGACAGCCTCAACGTCGAGCTCAACCAGCATCGACGCCGATACCTCTCCGGTGAAGGCACCGGAGTCCGCCTCGTGCATGTTCTGCGCGGCGACCTTGACCGCGGTGCCGTAGCGGCGCTCGACCACTGCGCTAAGGGCTGTGAACGGCGGGCAGATCACGACGTCGCTCTGCGTCGCAGCAATCTGTGGCAGCAGCGCGTCGATGAACGCAGCCGCCTCGGCGACGGTCTTATGCATCTTCCAGTTGGCAGCGAGGTATGGCGTGCGCTCAGGCATCGCGCAAAGCCTCCACGCCCGGCAGTTTCTTTCCCTCAAGCAGCTCCAACGATGCTCCTCCTCCGGTCGAGAGCCAGTCCACTTTGTCACCGAGTCCGAACTGCTGCAACGCAGCGACGGAATCTCCGCCGCCGATGACCATCGTGCCCGGCGCAGCCGCGACCGCCTCGGCAACGGCGCGGGTGCCGGCAGCAAAGGGCGCGAGCTCGAAGGCTCCCATCGGGCCGTTCCAGAGCACGGTGCCGGCAGCGGCGATCGCCTGGGCGTAGGCGCCCGCGCTTCGCGCCCCGATGTCGAGCCCCATCCAACCGTCGGGCACCTCGACCCCATCGCTCTCGCGCACCTGCGTGCTCGCGTCGAAGCTCTTGCCCAGAACTAGGTCGACCGGCAGTCGCAGTTCGCAATCCGATCCCTGCGCCTGCTCCAGCGCCTCAGCGGCGAGCTTCACGCCCTCCTCCTCGACCAGCGAGTTGCCGGTGGGTACGCCCTGGGCGCGGAAAAAGCTGAAACACATCGCGCCCCCAATCAGGATCTCGTCGGCGACCTCGAGGAAGCGGTCGATCACGCCAACCTTGTCGCTGACCTTGGCGCCACCGAGGACGACGACCAGCGGCCGCTGCGGCGACTCGACTACTCGCGTCAGCTCTGTCACCTCCCGCTCGAGCAACAGACCGGCGTAGCCCGGCAGGTGCGCAGCTACGCCGGCCGTACTGGCGTGGGCGCGGTGGGCGGTGCCGAAAGCGTCGTTGACGTAGAGGTCGGCGAGTCGCGCAAGCGACTTGGCAAGCGCCGGATCATTCTTGGTCTCGCCCGGCTCGAAGCGCACGTTCTCTAGCAACAGCACGTCCCCAGCATGGAGCCCCTCGGCCATCGTCTCGACGTCCTCGCCGACCACAGCCGGCGCCTGGCGAACCAGGACCCCGCCCAGGAGCTCGGAAAGGCGCTCCCCCACCGGCTGCATCGAGAGCGCCGGGTCGACCGTGCCCTTCGGTCGTCCCAGGTGCGAAACGAGCACCAAGGCCGCGCCGCGCTCGCGCAGCAGTTCGATCGTCGGCAGCGCCGCCCGGATGCGCGTGTCGTCGGCAACCTGGCCCTCATCAAGCGGGACGTTGAAGTCAACCCGGACGAGAACGCGCTTGCCCGCGACCTCCGCGTCGCGGACGCTTGCCTTGAAGAAGCTCACGACTCCGACCCGGCAGGGATCAGAGGACCTTGCCGACCAGCTCGACGCAGCGGTTGGAGTAGCCCCACTCGTTGTCGTACCAAGTGACCGCCTTGATCATCTTGCCGTCGCCGATCGCCATCGTCTGGCCGGCGTCGAAGATCGAGGAGTGCGGGTCACCGACGATGTCGGTGGAGACGATCGGGTCCTCGGTGTAGGAGAGGATGCCCTTCAGCGAGCCCTCCGCGGCCGCCTTGACGGCGGCGTTGACGGAATCAACGTCTGTCGGGCTCGAGGGCGTGAAGACGAGGTCGACGACCGAGCCGGTCGCCACCGGCGCCCGCATCGCGATCCCGTTCAGCTTGCCGTTCAACTCCGGCAGGACCAGACCGACAGCCTTCGCGGCGCCGGTCGTGGTTGGGATCAGGTTGAGCGCCGCGGCCCGCGCTCGGCGCAGGTCCTTGTGCGGCATGTCCTGCAGGCGCTGATCGGCTGTGTAGGCGTGGATCGTCGTCATCAGACCCTGCTCGATCCCGAACTCGTCGTTCAGCACCTTCGCCAGCGGCGCCAGGCAGTTGGTCGTGCAGGAGGCGTTGGAGATGATGTCGTGCTTGCCCGGGTCATAGGTGCTGTCGAAGTTGACGCCGAGGGCGACGGTGACATCGGGATCCTTGGCCGGCGCCGAGATGATCACCTTCTTCGCCCCGGCGGCGAGGTGCTTGGCGGCGTCGTCGCGGGCTGTGAAGAAGCCGGTTGACTCGATCACGACGTCGGCGCCGAGATCAGCCCAGGGCAGCGCTGCGGGGTCACGCTCGGAGAGAACCTTGATCGGGGTCCCGCCGACCAAGATCGTGTCCCCCTCGACCGAGACCTCGCCCGGAAAGCGACCCAGAATCGAGTCGTACTTGAGCAGGTGGGCGAGCGTCGCCGGATCGGTGAGGTCGTTGACGGCGACGAACTCGAGGTCGGCCCCGGCCGCGTGCGCTGCCCGGAAGACGTTGCGCCCAATCCGTCCGAAACCGTTGATGCCGACCTTCACAGCCATTGAGTCAACCCTCCTAGAGTCGTTTTGGAGATATCTCGATGTTATGAGCCCGCGTATCTCGCCGGCCGCAATTGCCTAGTCGGACCCGATCGTGATCTCGATCTCATACCCGTCCGGGTCCTTGAGAAAAGCGGAGTAAGAGCCGGAGCCGTGGGAGCGCCGCTCGCCCGGCTCGGCAACCTTTTTACCGCCTGCGCTCATTCCGCCTTCCCAGGCCGCCTTGACGGCGACGATCCCGAGCCCCGAGAAACTGAGCAGACCGAAGCCGGCCTGCGGCTCGTGGTGGGCGGCGATGAAGAAGACCGGCTTGGCGATGCCCCAGCCGATCGTCTCGTCCTCCTCAAAATGGCGCCGCCAGCCAAGGGGCGCGAGCAGCGCGTCGTAGAACGACCCGCTCCGCTCGAGGTCAGAGACCTCCAAAAGGACGTGGTGCAGCATTCAATCGGCAGGCTATATGGGCAGGCGGATCAGCCGCCGCGTGGGGTCCAGCGGAAGAAGCGAGTGGCAAGGATCAAGCCTGCCACGCCCCAGACCGCGACGATCGCAAGGTTGCCCCACTCCAGGCTGGCGCCGGTGTTGCCGGGGTCGTAGACGGCGAAGAAGGCCTCAAAGAAGTGGCGGATCGGGAAGGCGTCGGCGAAGTGGATGACGCCGTTGGGCAACTGGTCGTCGGGGATGAAGACACCGGAGAGGAAATAAAGCGGCAAGAGCAGCGCGTTGACGATCGGTGCCGCGGCGTCTTGCGAGGGGATCGCCGCGGTGAGGGCGATGCCGAGGCAGCTGAAGGCCGCCGCGCCGACCAGCAGCGTGATGACGATGGCAGGCAGTTGGCTCCAGGGAATCGCAACCCCATAGAGGACCCGGCCAAGCCCGGCGATCACCGCCAGCATCAACAGCGCCACCACCCCCGAGTTTCCGATCCGCCCGGAGATGAAGACCCAGGCCGGCATCGGCGTACCGCGGCCGCGCTTCAGCCGCCCATCCTCGCGAGCGATCACCAGCGACATCGCCAGCGACTGCATCGTCGCCGAGATCACCGCAAGGGTGATGATCGCCGGCACGTAGTAGGCCGTGGTCTTGATCCCCCCGCGCACGTTGACGGTCTGGCCGCCGAAGACGGTTGCGAAGATCAGCAGCAGGATCACCGGGAAGGCCACGGTGAAGAAGACCGAGGCGGGATTACGCCAGAAGACCTTCTGGTCGTAGCGAAACTGGTGGGCAAACAGCACGAGCCCGCTCACCCGGATTCCTCTTCCCCAGTGAGCGAGAGATAGACGTCCTCGAGATTGGGACGGGTCACTTCCAGGCCTTCGAGCACGAGACCCTGCTCGACTGCCCGTCCGGTCAACTCGTGCAAGTCGGCAACAGGGTTCGTCGTCTCTACCGAGACCTCCTCACCGTCAAGGCGGTAGCTGATCGTGGTCGGCAGGCTGTCGCGGTGGCCGAGATCCTCGGGGGTGCCGCTGGCGACGATCTCGCCGCGCGAGATGATCGTCACCCGGTCGGCGAGACGCTGCGCCTCGTCCATGTAGTGGGTGGTGAGGAAGACAGTCTTGCCGAGGTCGCGCAGGCCGGCGATCGTGTCCCAGGCATGACGGCGGGCAGAGGGGTCAAAGCCAGTGGTCGGCTCGTCGAGGAAGAGCAACTCGGGGTCGCCGACCAGGGCCATGCCGACGTCGAGCCGGCGCTGCTGGCCACCCGAGAGGCCGCCCGTGCGGGCGTCGGCCTTGCCGCCCAGGCCGACCAGCTCGACCACCTCATCGACCGGCCGCGGTGCGCTGTAATAACCGGCGTAGAGCCCGAGTGACTCACGCACCGTCAAGTAGGGATCAAGCCGGCAGTTCTGCAAGACGATCCCGATCCGCTCACGCCAGGAGCGCCCGGCCCGCTCGGGATCCTCGCCCAGGACCGAGACCTCTCCCCCGCTGCGCTTGCGGTAACCCTCGAGGATCTCCACCGTGGTCGTCTTGCCAGCACCGTTGGGGCCAAGGAAGGCAAAGACCTCACCGGCCCGCACCTCGAGATCGACACCGCCCACAGCCTCGAACTCCCCATAGCTCTTGCGCAACCCACGAATGGAAATGACGGGATCGGCCAAGGCGGAGGCGATTCTACGGGCGGGGCTAGCTGGTTGACTCCACGAGCCCTTTTGGGTGGGGGAGCCCTGGCCGCGCACCTCATCTCGGCGCTACGCGCCATAGGCGCGGGCACGTCAATTCACGAAGAGGCGCACCCGCCAGGGCTCACTAACCGTCCGAATCAACTGTCAGTCCAGTTCCGCATCACGGTGCTTCATATGCACGACAACGTCGTCGCGCTCCTCCAAGTCGCGGCGAATGCGATCGGCCACGGTGATCGAGCGGTGGCGGCCGCCGGTGCAGCCGACGGCGATCGTCAGGTGACTCTTGCCCTCCGCCACGTAGGCGGGGACGAGGAAATCGATCAGTGGTAGCAGCCGGCCATAAAACTCGCCCGCCTGGGTGCCGGCCTCGACGTAATCACGCACGCGTGAGTCGAGGCCGGTCAGTGGGCGCAACTCGTCGACATAATGAGGATTGGGCAAGAAGCGCACGTCAAGGGTGAGATCGGCGTCGCGCGGCGGCCCGTTCTTGAAACCGAAGGTGACCAAGGTCAGCGCCATCTTGCCGCCCTCGTGTTCGCCCAACAGCTCCTCCGCGATCCGCCGCTGCAACATCCCGCCGGTCAGGTCGCTGGTGTCCATCACGACGTCGGCGCGCTCGCGCAGCGGCGCCAACAGCTCCCGCTCTGCCCTTATCCCGTCGACGATGTGACCTTCCGGAGCGAGCGGGTGACGCCGACGGGTCTCCTTGTAGCGGTCGACCAGCGTCTCCTCATCGGCCTCGAGGAAGAGCACGGTCGGCTTCAGCCCGTCGGCCTCGAGGTCATCGAGCACCTGCAGTAGGTCGTCGAAGTAATCGCCGCCACGCACATCGGAGACGACCGCGGCGCGCTCCACCCCGCTTCCCTCGTGGCGGAAGAGCTCGCCGAGGCTGCCGATCATCCGCGGTGGCAGGTTGTCGACGCAGAAGAAGCCACCGTCCTCGAAGGCGGCAATCGCCTCTGACTTGCCCGCACCGGAATGACCGGTGATCAGGACCAGCGTCATCTCGCGGTCAGCAGCGTTGCCGTCCCGCGTGGCCCCGAACCCCTCGGCTTCTTTGGCCTTCGCCATCAACCTGTCCTGTTCAGCTGCTCGTGGATCTCCCGTGCAACCTTGCCAGGCACGCCGGGCACCATTTCCAGTTCCTCCCGGCTGGCGGCGACGAACCGCTCTGGAGAGCCGAAATGCTGCAGCAGCGCCCGCTTGCGTACGGGTCCAACACCCTTCAGCTCGTCGAGCACCGAGCCGGTCATCGCCCGGTCGCGGCGGCCGCGGTGATGTTCAATCGCAAAACGGTGCGCCTCGTCGCGCACCCGCTGCAACAGCTTCGAAGCCTCCGAGTCTGCGGACAGGTCGATCGGGGCCGAGCGGCCGGGCACGTAGACCTCCTCCAGGCGCTTGGCGAGCCCGACCACCGTGACACCACGCTCAGTGAGCGGGCGCAAGGCCCGCATCCCAGCCGAGAGCTGCCCCTTGCCGCCGTCGATCACGACCAGAGAGGGCAGAGAGGCGAAGCTCGCGTCGCGTTTGCGGTCGTGGGGGGAGAGGTCGGCCTGCTCCAGATATCGGTTCATGCGGCGCCCCAGCACCTCTTCCATCGAGGCGAAATCATCCGGTCCGGAGGTCTGGCCGTTATCCCCACGCACCCGGAAGCGGCGGTAGTCGGCCTTCTTCGTCGCGCCCCCCTCGAACACGACCATCGCAGCGACTGTGTGCTCGCCGCCGAGGTTGGAGATATCGAAGCCCTCGATCCGCACCGGCAGCTCCTGCATGCCGAGCGCCTCGCGCAGGTCCGCGAGCGACTCGACCCGGCGCTGGCGGCGGTGCTCGCGGCGCAGTCGGTCCTGGTCGAGGGCGAGACGAGCATTGCGCTCGGCCAGCTCGCGCAAGCGCCGCTTGTCGCCGCGCTCGGCGACCCGCACCTCGACCGCGCCGCCGCGCCGCTCTCCCAACGCCGCCTCGAGCAGCTCAACCCGGTCGCGCAAGTAGGGTCCGACGACAATCGTCCGCGGCACCGCCGGCGAGGCTGAGTAGTACTGGCCGACGAACTCCTCGGCGACCTCTGAAAGGTCGCGTTCAGCCTGGTTATCAAGATAAAAGCTCTGCCGCTCGGCGAGGATGCCGTCGCGGACCTGGAAAACCTGGGCGTTGGCATCGGCCCCCTCGGCAGCGACTCCGATCAGGTCGGCCGTCCCAACCGAGCCGCCGGCGACGCGCTGGCGCTCGAACAGCGACTGGATCGCCTTCAGCCGGTCGCGGTGCAGCGCGGCGCGCTCGAACTCCCGCGCTGTCGCCGCCTCCTCCATCTTCGCCTGCTCGTCAGCCTCGACCTGACGGTAGCGGCCGGAGAGGAAGTCGACGATCGCATCGATGTTGTGCCGGTACTCCTCGCGACTGACGTAGCCAACGCAGGGCGCCCCGCAGCGCTTGATGAAGTAGTCGAGGCATGGACTGCCGGAGCGGCGGCCGGGCTCGGCCCCCTCGCAAGTGCGGAACTGAAACAGCTTGCCCAGCAGGTCGAGGGTCTCACGCACACGCTTGGCGCTGGAGAAGGGCCCGAAGTAAGCACGACCCGACCGGTGCTTCTCACGAGTGAAATAGACCCGCGGGTAATCCTCATCAAGGCTGACACAGACATAGGGGTAAGACTTGTCGTCGCGCAGGCGGATGTTGAAGCGCGGCCGGTGGCGCTTGATGAAGCTCTGCTCGGCAAGCAGCGCCTCGGCCTCGGTCGAGGTAACGAGGCACTCGATCTGGTCGACACGAGAGGTGAGCCTGGTCTCGCCACCGGAGAAATGCGAGGCGACCCGCTTGCGAATAGAACGGGCCTTGCCGACGTAGAGGATCTCACCCTCGCCGTCATGGAAGAGATAGACGCCGGGCGAGTCGGGCAACTCGCGGCGCTGCTGGACGACGCGTTCCGCCCGCGAGAGCCCTGCCTGGTCCTTACCTTCGCTCACAGGCCAAAGAGTAGGCTCCTGGCCACCCGGCCAACTTCATGCCCGACACGGAGAGCGAGATGACCACCGAGACCCTGAGTAGCCCCCCCGAGCTGAACACGATGCGGATCGAGATCGACGGCGAGATCGGAACCCTCACCCTCGACCGTCCCGACGCCTTCAACGCGATGAGCCCAGAGATGATCGGCGAGATGACCGTTGCCTTCGCCTGGCTCGCCGACCAGGCGCCCCTGCGGGCGCTAATCGTCACCGGCGCGGGTAAGGCCTTCTGCTCGGGCGGCGACGTCAACTGGTTCAAAGAAGGCGTCTCTTCCGAGGAGATCGACCTGCCCGCGCAGGTACGGCGCGGCGCCGACGCGCTGCATACCGCGATCGTCGACTTTCGCCGCATCCCCTACCCGGTGATCTGCGCCGTCAACGGGCCAGCAGCGGGGGCAGGCTTCTCTCTGGCGCTCGCCTGCGACATCCGCATCTCTTCGGAGAACGCCTTCTTCGCCTGCGCCTATGGCCGCATCGGCGCCTCCCCAGACGGCGGCATGACCTACTTCCTACCCCGCATCGTCGGGCCGAGCCGGGCGCTTGAAATCCTCCTCAACGACCCCAATATGACCGCGCAAGACGCACTGGCCGAGAAGATTGTCTCCGAGGTCGTCGCCCCGGAGGAGCTGATGGACCGGGCGCGGGCGAAGGCCGAGAAGCTGGCGGCAAAGGCTCCCCACTACGTACGGATGGCCAAGATCCTTGTCGGCCAGAGCATCGAGCACAACATCACCGAGCACCTGCAGCTGGAGCGGCACGGGATCGCCGACAGCATGGCCACCGAGGACCTGCGCAACGGGGTCGAGGCGTTCTTCGGCGGTGGTACCCCGGAGTTCAAGGGACACTGAACTTTCCACCGCGGCTTTACCGTATGCAGTTACAGTTTCCCTGAGCGTTCTTCCCCAGGAAAGGATTCCCAGCCATGAAGAAGGTCGTCGCCCTACTTGCCCTTGCTCTCGCATCGGTTGCACTCGTCGCCTGTGGAGGCAGCAGCGACAACAGCTCAAGCGCCACCACGGCCACGAGCGGAGGCGGTGAAACCACCAGTGGCGCCACCGGCGGTGCCAACAAGGAAGAAAGCAGCGGCGGAGGCGGCAGCTCGACCCTGAAATTCGAAGCCGACCCGGAAGGCTCACTCGCCTACACGACCACCGAAGCCACGGCCAAGGCCGGCAAGGTGACGGTCGAATTCAACAACCCCCAGGGACTTCCCCACGACGTCGCGATTGAAGACTCGGCCGGCGAAGAGGTCGGCGCGACCAAAGAAATCTCCGAAGGCACCGACTCGACCACGGTCAACCTAAAACCGGGCACCTACCACTTCTTCTGCACCGTCCCCGGTCATCGCGAAGCCGGCATGGAAGGCACGCTGACCGTCAAATAGGCAGGCCCACGCCTGGAACTAGAGACGCTGGAGGGATCTCTGCTGGAGCAGGACCCTCCAGCGCTAGGTCACCGCAAACGTGGAGTTGCTTGCCTATGAGCCGGTGGGAGACGACGAGCACGCTGGAGGCCGACGTTTCGCCGGCCGACGTTTGGGAGAAGGCCTATGCAAGCGCCGAGGCGTGGCCGAGGTGGAACACTGAGATCAAGCATGCCCGCCTCGACGGACCGCTGGCCTTGGGAGTTAAGGCGAAGATCGTCTTTGGCACCGACCTGCGCCTGCGCTTTCGCGTCGTCGAGTTCGAGGAGGGCCGTCTCTTTACTGACGAGTCGCGTATGCCCGGGGCCCGTATGGGCCACCGTCACCTGATCGAGCAAACCGAGAGCGGCCACTGTCGCCTCATCAACACGATCTACATCGAGGGCACCCTGGCCCCATTGTGGCGGCGGATCATGGGACCGGCGGCTGTCCGGGCTCTGCCGGATGCACAGCACGCTGTTGTAAATCTGGCTCGGGGTAGCTGAGGCCGCTGCGCCGGGGCGTCAGTCGGCAGGCGCCATCACGCGGGTGACGCTGTCTCCCACGAAGCAGGGCTTCTCGTTGCCCTCGACCTCGAGGGTGAAGCGGGTTACGACCTGCCACCAGCCGCCGCCGACCTCGTCGACCGAGGCGATCTCGGCCCTGGCGCGGACCTTGGAGTCCACGGGAACCGGGGCGGGGAAGCGGATCTTGTTCCAACCGTAGTTGACCCCGAGGGTGAAGCCGGTAGAGGAGATCAGCTCCTGACGGAAGCCGTCGACCAGGGAGAGAGTGAGGTTGCCGTGGGCGATCGTCGTCCCGAAGGGGCTCTCCGCTTTGGCCCGCTCGACGTCGACGTGGATCCACTGGTCGTCGCCGGAGAGCTCGGCAAAGGTGTCGATGTCGGCCTGGACGACAGTGCGCCACTCGCTCGGACCGATCTCCTGCCCGAGCAGGGCCTGCATGTCCCCGACTCCCTGTACCTCGACAGCCGCCATTTCCAGCATTCTAGCCGGGCACGACGCCACCACGGACAATCCGCTTCAAGCTCTAGGGAACTGAATGACATTCGAATTGCATCTCAGGCTCTCGTTGCACAAAGCCCCGTGTCGTCATCACCCCGGCGGGTTGCACAACGGCCGTGGGGGCCAACGACCTGGCTCGGCGTGGCCAAATCGGCGCCTCGTCAGATCAGGTCGACTGGGTGCGATAGCCGCAAGCCGGAGACACGCTCGAAGCGGGAGATGTTTCGGGTCACGAGGGTCGCGTTGGTCTCGAGGCAGATGCCAGCTTGCATCGCGTCGCGGACGCCTATCGTCTCGCCGCTTCGTCGCAGCTCGCCGAGCAGTGCCCCGCCTCGTAGCCCAGCCTTACGCGTCAGTGCCAGCATGGGGGCGGACAGGAGGACGTGGACCGGCCGCGG